>Ga0307417_10000043_pt1 | contig 49228 bp, 44 predicted proteins | sample SalMarWE160210MG_2_FD_202514 | JGI IMG/M metagenome (GOLD analysis project Ga0307417, IMG submission 202514) | Salt marsh sediment microbial communities from the Plum Island Ecosystem LTER, Massachusetts, United States - WE1602-10 | ecosystem: Environmental > Aquatic > Marine > Intertidal zone... | reverse complement strand
GCCGACTGCCCTGGTGGTGGGGCCCTTTCGCTCTGAGGCCCTTCTTGCCGGCATGGATATTATTGCCAAATACAAGGTGCCCCTCCTCGGGACCATTGCCATGTCTCCTGCGTCGGAAAGCAAAATAAAGAAAAATCCTGCCAAATACAAATACATTTTCAGGACATGTCTCAATGCCAAATATCTGGTCAAGTATCTTGTTGGCACGATGGCCTTCATCAATAAGCAATTCGGTTTCAACAAGGTCTTTATCATGAACCAAGACGTGGCCTGGGCGCGAAAGACCGCCGAGCTGATGCAGAAGCTCTATTTCGCCAAGGCCGGATGGTCTGTCTTGGGACAGGAAAGTTATCCGACCGGGACCTCTGATTTTTCGTCCGCTTTGATGAAGGTCCGCGCCAAAGGGGCACAGGTGATTCTTCCCATTTTTGATATGCCCCAGAGCGGTACCCTGGTAAAACAATGGAATACCATGAGGGTTCCCAGCCTGATGGCCGGCTTCATCTCCCCACTTGCAGGCCCCGGCGCCTGGAAGACCTTCGACGGAAAAATCGCAGGAGCTGTCAACTGCAATTTCGAGATGGGAAGCGCCATTACATCGAAACGGGTGCCGAAGGCGGTGGCCTTTCACAAGGCCTACAAGAAGCGCTGGGGCAAGAACCTGGAGGCCGGGCACGGCCCGGCTCCGGCCTATGAATCGGTTTTCATTCTGGCAGAGGCCATCGAGCGGGCCGGAACACTGGATGCCGACGCCATTGTGGCCGCACTGGAAAAGACGGACCGCATGGGAGCCATGGGAAGGATGAAGTTCGATAAAGGACACCAGATCATTTACGGCCTCGATCCCTCGAAAACGGCTGTAGCGGCTGTATTCCAGTGGAAGGCCGGCGGCGGGCGCACGATTGTCTTTCCGCCAGCGATCGCCGATGGCAAGATTGAATTGCCTCCCGGCCTCAAATCCCTGAAATAAGTTGGTGAGAATCCCGGGCTGATGCTTCTATCCGGGACGGGCCCTTGAGCTTTGGGCCGGCCCGGAGGGAAGCTGGACCGCCGTTTTCTCAAATCGTCTTCATCCCTGTACGGTTTACGCGCCCATATGGGGGATGTATGGCCGTTTTACCTCGCACTACCTCAAGGAGTGCCGCGTTTCATGTTCGCCGGGACAGTAATCTATGCAGTGATTAACAGCATCATTCTTATGCTGATGGCACTCGGCTTTAATTTGACCTTCGGCATCAGCGGGATTGCCAATTTTGCCTATGGGGCACTCTATATTTTCTCTGCCTACACGAGCTGGATATTGCTTCACCTACTAGGCCTGCCTTATCCCCTGTCGGTGCTTCTTTCCATCCTATTTACGGCATTCCTGGGGGCCTTGATGTACCGGCTTGTCCTCTTGCGTGTGAGAGGCCAGGTGCTCTCGGAGGTCATCGCCACCTTCGGCATGGGTCTGGCTATCCTGGAACTGTTTCGCTACCTCGGATTTGTAGGTTTTGAATACACCCTTCCGGTTTTCGTGGACAAGAGCTTTTTTATCCTAGGCACCTTCGTGGATATGCAGCGGATAATGATCGTGCTTATCAGCACGGCGATTATCGCCGCCCTCTGGATTTTTACCCATCATACCTCCCTTGGACTGGCTTTTAGGGGGATCGCTCAAGACGAACGCACCGCCCTGACTTTCGGTATGGATTCCGACTGGATCGCAACGCTGAGCGTTTCACTGGGTGCGGCCTTGGCCGCCGTGGCCGCCACGGTCATTATACCGCTCGGAAGTATTTCCGTCGGGGAAGGCTATGATGTCCTGATCAAGGCTTTGGCGGTTTGTATTATCGGCGGGCTGGGGAGCACCGGTGGACTGGTTGTGGCGGCCTTTGTTATTGGATTCGCAGAGCGCCTCACTGATACCTATATCGGATCCCACTGGACCATGACGGTCAGTCTGGCGGCAATCCTTATTGTGCTGGTGGTGAAACCTTCCGGCTTTTTCGGGAAGCAAAAAGAGTTGGAAGAGAGGATCTAACCCATTGAAAAAAAGAAAAGAGAGAATTGATCGGGGCATCAAGGCCAGGTCAAGCGATATATTCGCCCTTTGCTCCTGGAAGGAGATGCTTTATCTTTCAGGCCCAAGGCTGCTGCCCATCATTGGCTTTCTCCTGCTGCCCCCGTTCCTGGGCGGTTACTGGCAGCGGGTGATGCTTTCGGTGGCTGTTTTTGCCCTCCTTGCCATCAGTTGGGATATCCTGGCCCAAAGCGGCATGGTTTCCCTGGGGCAGGCCCTTTTTTTCGGGATGGGGGCCTACAGCGCCGGCGTATTGAATCATTACCTGGGGCTCAGTCCCTTTGTGACGATTCCGGCCGCCGCCATTCTCGGCGCCCTTATCTGCACCATCCTGCTCCTCCCGGTCCTGCGGCTCCGTGGCATCTATTTTTCCATGGTGACCCTGATTATTCCGATCATGCTGGTCCGCATCATTGAGGCGTCGAAGATTTTCGGGGGAACAGAAGGATTAAGCGGTCTCTCCTCGCTCCCCTCCAGGTGGGTGGAGCTCTATGTTGCCGTGATTGCCCTTCTCTGTGCCCTCTTTGGTTTCAGGAGGATGCTGGCATCTGATTTCGGCCTGGTTCTCAGAGGTCTGAATGACAGTGACCGGTCCGTTACCAATGCGGGAATAAACATCTACCGGATAAAAATCCAGGCCCTTCTGCTCTCAAGTGCGATCGGGGCATTCGCTGGTGCGCTCATGACCCATGTCTATATGTTCGTGGGCATGCCTGTCTTTGCACTCGACTACTCCATCCTTCCCATTGCGGCCGCGGTGGTGGGAGGGCCTGGCACGCTCGCGGGAGCTACCCTGGGCGCCTGCCTGCTCGTTCCCCTCTCCGAGGTGTTGAGAGGAATCGGTGGACTGCGTATCGTTTTCTACGGCCTGTTCCTGGTCATTTTTATCGTGGCCCTGCCGGAGGGCATTTTTCACTTTATCCAGCGCAGATACCATCAATTCGACCGGTGGGTTGAGGTTGACAAATGACCGTGACTTCTCTTCTTCAGGTGAGAGATCTCTCGAAGGCGTTCGGCGGTGTTCAGGCGCTGAACCTCGTCAATTTCGATCTTGAACAGGGGGAACTCCTGGGGGTTATCGGTCCAAACGGCTCCGGAAAAACCACGCTGGTCAACCTGATCACGGGATTCGTCAAGTGTTCGAGAGGCACGGTGAACTACAAGGGCCGGGACATCACCCGCTGGGCCCCGCACCGGATCGTTTGTCTAGGGATCGCCAGAACCTTCCAGATGGTCCGGCCCTTTTACCAACTGCCTGCCTATAAGAACATGATCATTCCGCTCTATTCACCGAGGGTGAAAAAGCTTGCCGGCGGCAGGTATGGCTCGAGGGACGCCGTTGCCCTGGATCTCCTCGAGGAGGTGGGATTCGAAAGGGATTCCCACGTGGCCTACAAGGTGGCAAGCGTATTGCCCCAAGGGTACCTCAAGAGGCTCGAACTGGCCAAGGCGATAGCACTCAAACCCGACCTCCTGATCCTGGATGAGCTTTTTTCCGGCCTGAGCCTGGCCGAGGTGGCGAGCATCGTTCCCATCATAGAGAAACTTCGCCAGCAAGGGAAAACCGTTATCATGATCGAGCACCGATTGAAAGAGCTCTTTCGGATTGCAGACCGGGTTATCGTGCTCAATTACGGGATAAAGATCGCGGACGGGGTGCCTTCTGAAGTAATGGAAAGCGATGATGTCAAGAAGGCCTACCTGGGCACAGAGGTGTAGGCCGGGGCACATATGGGAAGAATGAACGCAGGGGAGAAAATGCTCGAAGTCAAAAACCTCATGGTCTTTTTTGAAAACGCGCTGGCCCTCAATGATTTCAGCATGGAACTTGGCAAGGGAGAGATGGTCGGCGTGATCGGTTCAAACAGCGCAGGGAAGACCACCCTGATGAATACCCTTTCGGGTCTTATCGTGGACATGCGCATCAAGGAGATGCGGCGTGGGGGAGAGCGGATCAATATCTTCGGCGAGGTCCTGTTTGAAGGCAGGGACATAACCACTATGAAACCGAGTGAAAGGGTCAGAAAGGGGATTGTCCTTTCGCGGGAAAGACATCCCGTGTTTCCCGAAAGCAGCGTGGTGGAAAACCTGAAGATCGCCGGGTACCTGAGGAAAAGGGCGGAGATCCGGCAGGTCATGGACCAGGTCTTTGAGCTTTTCCCTCCACTGGTCCATTTGAAGTCGAGAAAGGCGGGTTTTTTGAGCGGGGGAGAGCAACAGATGCTGGCCATCGGTATGGCCTTGGTCGTTCGGCCGAGACTCCTGCTCCTTGACGAGCCCCTCCTGGGACTGAGCCCCATGATGCAAAAGACGGTTGTTGACGGCATTTCCAAGCTCAACAGGGACCCGCCAAAGATTACGGTACTGTTGAGCGAACAGTTTGCCAGGCCAGTCCTGCCGATTATTGACAGGGGATACATCATTGAAAACGGTATGCTCACCTTGACCGGTACGGGCCGTGAACTCATGGAAAATCCAGAGGTCAAGGCCGCTTATTTCGGGGTTTGAATTTATGGGGACAGGGGAAAAAAGAAATATCTTCAAAACCTTTCAAGACGTCGCCAGACAAAGGGGAGACCGCACGGCCATTATTTACCTGGGAACGCGGTATTCTTACCTGACAGTGATGCGCATGGCGGAATATTTTGCCGCCGCACTTGCCGGCATGGGGATCAGACCCGGGCACAGGATCCTGATCTATCTCCCCAACAGCATCCAGTGGGTGGTCTCCTGGCTGGGTGCCCAACGTCTAGGGGCAGTCTGCATCCCCATCACGCCCATTTACACCCCACACGATCTAACCTATATCGCGAATGACAGTGATGCTGAAACCGTGATTTGTGCCGATACCAATTTCGGCTATGTCACGGAAGTCATACCGAAAACCGGCATCAAGCGGGTGATCGTTTCAAAAATGGCCGACCTGCTGCCTTGGTGGAAACGCTATTTCGGCATTTTGTTTGACATCATCCCCAAGGGACAAATTGCTCTCAGCGAAGGAACCTATTCGCTCAGGAAACTGCTCTCAGAAAAGAGACAGGCGGGACCGGATCTGCCACCCCTTGATGGTGGGGGGCAGGAGATTGCTCAAATCCTCTATACAGGGGGGACCACCAAGTTCCCGAAAGGGGTGCCTTACACCCACGACCTGTTCCTGGTATCCGCTGAAGAGCAGATCAGGGTCAGTGAGCCCCTTTTCCCGGCCGAGGAAAACGTGATTTTAGGGAATGCACCGCTTTTTCACATCCTGGGCCAGACCTGCAGCCTGAGTACGCTTCTCGTAGGGGGGACCCTCATGCTCCAGCCACGGGTTAACCTGGATGCGACTTTCGATGCCATCGAAAAGTTTCGGGCGAGGAGCATGATCGGAGTTCCCACCCTCTACCGCATGATTCTGGAACATGACCGTCTGGAGCAATATGATCTGAGTTCCGTGGATTACTGGTACAGCGCCGGGGATGTGCTTCCCGTGGAAGTGGGCCGCCGTTGGTTTGAGACCTTCGGGAAGCGGATCTACCAGGGCTACGGCGCAACCGAGACCTGTGGAGGGGTCTCCATGTGTCCGGTCGACAAGGAAAACCCCCCTAAGAGTGTGGGCCGAGTGGTTCCCTCGAAAAAAGTAAAGCTCGTGGATCGTGCGACACTCAAAGAAGTGAAGACCGGGGAAGCAGGGGAATTGCTTGTTTCATCCAACTATATGGTTTCGGCCTACCTCAATAAGCCTGAGGAAACGGCCGAGTCATTCGTGGAGATAGATGGCGTAACGTGGTACAGGACTGCGGATGTCATGTCCATGGACGAGGAGGGAAATCTTTATTTCATAGACCGTACCGTGGACACCATCAAACACAAGGGCTACCGGGTATCTGCTTCCGAGATCGAAGCGGTTCTGCAAGAAAACCCGGCTGTGATCGGTTCCTGTGTGGTCGGTATGCCGGATGAAAAAGTCGGCGAAAGGATCAAGGCTTATGTGGTTTTAAAGGAGGATGTAAAAGGGATTACGGGCTATGATCTCATCAAGTGGTGCCGCGGAAGGCTCGTTTCCTACAAGGTCCCCCAATATATCGAATTCAGGGATATGCTGCCCAAATCGAAAGTGGGGAAACTCCTTCGCAGGGAAATACGCAGTGAAGAGAAAAGGCGGGCTGACGAATGATCATGCCCATCCCGGCACCTCAGCTATCCTAGACCCGTGCATCAAACAGGTTGTCCGCCTGCCCTTCCGTATTCTATTTTTTCGAAATATTCACTTTGTCATTTAGACTGTCCGCCTGCCGGATGAATCACCTCTTTTCGCCCGCCGTTCTTGTGGCTGCCTTATCCACAGGTCCTGCTGGAGATCTATCCGCGGGTGGTCTGTCCGAATTTTCCATAACAGTTCCTCCTTTCATTCACCCGGAGAAAGTGCTACGCTCTTTTCACCTGTCTTGTGCAGATTCCAGGCGACGGAAATATGCTGGAAATATTCTAACAGCCATCCATGAAAATAAGATTTTCCATATCCCTGAAACTCCTTTTATTTATCCTCCCATTGCTCTGCATTCCCATAGCCCTGGTGGGATACCTGTCAAGCCGGGCGTCCGTTGAGCGGGTCAACCGCCTGGTCCGCCACGAACAGATGGTGAAAGTTAAAGCAAGAGCAGGTGAGATCAATGACATCTTCTACTATTGCCGCATGGATCTCGACACCATTTCGCGTCTTCCGGTTATTGAAGACTATTTCACGGCACGCTCCTTCCGCCTTGCTGCCGAAGCGGAGTTTAATTACGATAACATCGTGAGGCTTTTTAAGCACTTTCTTGCCAGGACCCCCTACTACTATCAAATCCGGTATATCGATAACCTGGGCGAGGAAAGAATCAGGGTCAGAGCGGGGAGTGCCAAAGAGGAGAAAACCACTTTCCTCGATGCGCCTTTTTTTAAAGATGCACGGCAAAAGGGAATAAACGGAAGCAGCATATCGCCCATCACTTACTCACCTTCCAGGAAAGGATACGTTATCCATTGGGCGAGATCCATTTCCAGCGGGTGGAAGGAATTTGCAGGCGTGGTGGTCATAGATCTGGACTACGAGAAGATCCTTCAAATGGTGAAAAAGATCCACGTGGGTGAAAGAGGCTATGCCTTTCTCGTGGACCATCAGGGCCGGAATATTGCGCACCCGCGTTTCAAGCCCTACCATTTTGACCTTCATAACTACCCGGACAAGAGTCTCAATAACCTCGTTCTCCAGATGATGACCGGCGGAAGCAGATGGAAGGAGTATACCTTCAACGGCGATGAAAAGGTGGCCGCCTTTGCCCCGATCCCCACTATGGGCTGGTCCCTCGCCGTGACCATCCCTATTGATGAATTCCGCAGGGAAGCCCAGGCCATACAGACCAGAGTCATACAGGTCGTGGCCATAACCCTCATTTTTGCCGTGATCGGCGTGAGCGTCCTTTCCTACTATCTCCTTCGGCCCGTACGCAACCTCGTGGTCGCAACCCACCATGTGGCAAACGGCGACCTGAATCAGGAAATCCCCATCCAGTCCCGTGACGAACTGGGGGACTTGACGCGGTCATTTAACCGTATGATCAAGAACCTTTCCCTCATTCAAAATGAACTGGTGAGATCGGAAAAATTGATCTCTCTGGGAAGGCTCTCCGCCGGAGTGGCCCATGAGATCAGAAATCCGCTTAACGCCATGAAAGGAGCGATCGTCTACCTCCAGCGAAGGCGGCCGGAAGACTCCGTTATTCAGGAATATACTGAGCTTGTCTCCGAGGAAATTGATCGCCTTAACACGTTTGTCTCTGAATTCCTCTATTTTGCGAGACAATCCCTGCCCAAAAAGGTCCCCACGGACTTCAACAGACTGATCCTTTCCGTTCAGGATTTGTTCAGCAAGCAGGCATTGGAGAAAAATATTCATTTCGAAAACCATCTTGACCCGCTCCTGCCACCCCTTCCCGTGGATCCCCACCAGATGGAACAGGTCCTGGTCAATCTGCTCATCAACGCCATGGACGCCATGGATTCAGGTGGCGTTCTCTCCTTTTCCACCGGGTTCGTGGGCGGGGAACCATTACCGGGGTATCAAAAGTTCGTCCGCTTTACGGTGGAAGATCAGGGGACGGGTATCTCGAAAGACCATCTGAAAAGCGTCTTTGACCCTTTTTTCAGTACCAAGGAGACAGGTACCGGTCTTGGATTGCCCTTGAGCCTCGGAATCGTGGAAAGCCATGGCGGCAGCATTGCGATCAAGAGCGAGGAGGGAAAGGGAACGGTAGTGCTCGTGGACTTGGCTGTTGAATTCAGGACCGGAGCGAAGGAGGAACTATTTGAAGAAGAAAAAGATACTGGCAGTTGACGATCAGACCAATACGCTGAAAGTGCTGGCCGCCATCCTGACAGACGAGGGCTATGAGGTTGTCCAGGCGAGAAGCGGGCAGACAGCACTTAGAATATTTCAAAACGATCCTGGCATTGATCTTGTTCTATCAGATCTCAAAATGCCTCATATGGACGGGCTGCAGCTCTACCTCTGTATGCGGGAAATCTGTGATCCACCACCCTTTATCATCATGACGGCGTTCGGCACGGTCAAATCGGCCGTTGGGGCCCTCAAGGAGGGCGTGACCAATTACCTGATCAAACCTCTTGATTTTGAAGAATTGGCTATCGTCATTGAAAAGGCGATTCATGAGAGGGAAATGTCCCGGGAGATCCTGCACCTGAAGAAACGGCTCGGCCGGCAGCGTCCTTTCCATAACATCATCGGCGAGAGCAGGAAGATGTTAGATATCTTTAATATGGTACGTACGGTAGGATCAACGGACGCCTCTGTACTGATCTACGGCGAAACCGGGACAGGAAAGGAACTCCTGGCACGGGCCCTTCACCTGGAGAGCAGGCGAAGGGAAAAACAGATGGTGTGCATCAACTCTGCGGCGCTCACTGAAAGCCTCCTGGAGGCGGAACTGTTCGGTCACGTGAGAGGTGCTTTTACAGGGGCGGTAGGTGAAAAAAAGGGACGCCTGGAAATGGCGGACGGAGGCACGCTTTTCCTCGATGAAATCGGCCACATGAGTCTCAATCTCCAGAGTAAACTGCTCCGTTTTCTGCAAGACATGACCTTCGAGCCGGTTGGTGGCACCGAACCCCACAGGGTCGACGTTCGAATCATCACGGCAACAAACCGGGATCTCCAGGAAGCCATAGAAGAAGGACGATTTTTGAAGGATCTCCTCTACCGTATTGAGGTTGTCTCCCTCCAGGTTCCACCGTTACGGGAAAGGAAGAAAGACATCCCCTTGCTGGTGGAAAACTTTGTCAACCACTATGCCACTCACTACGAAAAAATTGTCCAGGGCGTTGACAAGGAGGTCATGGATGTGCTGACGGTTTATTCGTGGCCAGGGAACGTCAGGGAACTCAAAAACTGTTTAGCACGGGCCGTCATCCTTTCAAAAAGGCGCTCCCTGACCATAGCGGATCTGCCGGAAAAAATCCTCTCAGACAATGACCCGGCAGTTCCTCTTCGTGACCAACTGTGGACCAACCACATCCCAGAAGGGGGAATCAGGCTCCGGGAAATGGAAGAGGAACTGATCCGAAAGACGTTGAAAAACTCCAGGGGGAACAAGAGCCTCGCGGCCCAACATCTTGGGATATCCCGAAAGACACTGTACGAAAAAATCGAACGCTACGGAATTATCCCATAACGGCTTCCGCTTCGCCAATCTCCTTTGGCCCGGCTTTCGACTCATCCCGTGACGGGGGGCTGTGAGAAATGCAAGTTAGAGGACTTTTTGACGGTTCCTGAATTCGACAGGGACCTTATTGACTTCCACATTGTGTTTTGCTATTTTTCCGAAACAGATGATATGACTTCGTAAAAAGCTGTTTTACGCCGCAAACGGCAGTCTATGAGGAACAAATGGAAATCGAACCTGACCATCTTTTTCAAATGCTTTCTAAACACTTTCCTTAGATGCGGATGAAAAAGCAGCTTCGTTGGAAGTGCCATGAAACCGAACTGCGAAAACCCTGAACTTATGGAGGTTTCAAATGTCAAACCAGACACACAAGAATCTGAAGGAAGCATTTTCCGGAGAATCCCAGGCGAACCGAAGATACCTGGCTTATTCAAAAAAGGCCGATGAAGAGGGTTTTACAAATATGGCGAGGCTGTTCCGTGTCATAGCGGAATCCGAGACCATTCACGCCCTCAATCACCTCAATGCACTGGGAGACGTCAAGACAACCGCAAAAAATGTGAAGGATGCCCTGAAAGGGGAGACTGAAGAATGCACTGGCATGTATCCCATGTTTATCGACCAGGCGGAGAGGGATGCCGACAATGCCGCATTGAACAGCTTTTTCTGGGCCAGTGAGGCGGAGAGGACCCACGCGGACTTCTTTGAGAAGGCGGTGAATGCGCTCAAGGAAGGAAAGGACCTGGAGCTGGGGGATCTCCATATCTGCAAAATCTGTGGATACACCGTGGAAGGTGAGCCTCCAGACAAATGCCCCACGTGCGGGAAAGGGAAAGAGGCGTTCGTGCCGGTCGCGTGAAAGAATGGGGAATCGAAGGGGACGGGCCCGGCATGACCGATCCGGGCCTCAGGCTTCCCTGCCGTCGAGGGGCGTATAGTCGCATCCCATGAGCCCGCAGTACTCACCGATGTATTCCGCCTTTGGCCGGTAGAGGGCGGGTTTTTCCTGCGCTTCTCCGAATTTTTCTTCAATGATATGTGCCCCCCACCCGGCAACGCGAGACATGGCAAATATAGGGGTCATGAGGTCCAGTGGAATCCCCATCATGTAATAGACGGGTGCGCTGTAGAAATCCACGTTGGGTTTGATCTCCGTTTTTCCCCTTTTCTCAAATTCTTCCAAGGCAGCCCGCTCCACATCAAGGGACAATTGATAAAGGCCCTTCTGGTCCGTTTCCTCTGCAAGTCTTGATCCCATTGCTTTGAGATACCCGGCCCTTGGATCTATGGTCTTGTAGACCGCGTGACCCATCCCCATGATCTTCTCACTGCTGTCCAGTCTCTTCTTCACCCAAGAGGGAATATCTCCCTCCGACCGCAGTTCCAGCAGCATTTTCATGACCCGCGTATTGGCGCCTCCGTGTAGACTGCCGGAAAGGGCACCGATCCCTGCGGCAACGGCGGCATAGAGATGGGCGCGGGTGGAAGCCACCTGCCTGCAGGCAAATGTGGAGGCATTGAAGGTGTGGTCGGCATGCAGGACCAGGCAGGTATCCAGGTCCTTCGCCATTGATGGAGAAGGGCGCTTGCCGCTAAGAAGCCAGAGAAAGTTTGCCGCATGGGAGAGGGAATCATCCGGGAGCAACGGCTCAAGTCCCTTCCTGGTTCTATCCCAGGCGGCCATGAGCAGGGGAAGACGGGCTATGAGTCTTGTGGCCATCCGCACGTTTGCGTCCCTGTCTTCCCGGAGAAGATCCGGGTCCCCCATTGCCAGGACGGGGACCGTTGCCTGGAGAACGTCCATGGGATCCGCGTTTTTCGGGAAGGTCTTGAGGGCGTCGTAGAGCGGGTCCGGCAGGTTCCTGGATGCCAGGGCCTCTGATTCGAATCGAGCCAGTTCTTTTTTTGAGGGAAGGGCGCCATTCAGGAGGAGCCAAGCAACCTCCATGAAAGAGGCCCTTTCGGCCAGGTCTTCAATCCGGTATCCCCTGTAGATCAGGATGCCCTGTCCGCCGTCAATGAAACTGATCTTGGTGTCCGCGACGGTGACACCCCTGAGGCCTATGTTCTTGACGTGTACATTTTCAGCCATGCTGTTCCCTTTCCTTTTAAGAGATTATTGTTTTGACTATAGCTCTTTCTTGATGAAATTGAGGGCCCCGCCTGCCAGAAGAAAGGCCCTCTGCCGATCCGAGACATGAAGCAGGGTCTCGATGACTTCCCCTCCCTTATTCAGGGGAATCATCTCGTCCCCGGTTTCGAGGAGACGCCTGAGTCCGGTGATGGCGAGGGTGTCCCCTTTCTCGACGCGATCGTAGTCACGGGGGTCTTTAAAGACCAGCGGAATAATCCCGAAATTGCAGAGGTTGGCCATGTGGATCCTGGCAAAGCTCTTGGCGAGTTTCACACGCACACCAAGGTAACGCGGGGCCATGGCCGCGTGTTCACGGCTGGAGCCCTGACCGTAGTTCTCTCCCCCGATGACCACGCAATTGCCCGCCTCCCGGCAATGTTCGTGAAACCGGGGGTCTACCTTGTAAAAGACGAATTCGCTGATGGCCTCTATGTTTGATCGGAGGGGCAGGACCTTGCTCCCGGCAGGCATGATGGTATCCGTTGATATATTGTCTCCCACCTTGATCACCACCCGGGCCTCAAGGGATTCGGGAATTGGATCCATTTCCGGCAGAGGCCGGATATTCGGACCACGAACGACCTCTGTCAGGCGGGATTCTCCGGAAGGCGCTATGATGGAGGTATCATTGATGAGGTATTCCTCAGGGTCTTGAATCCTCGGGTAGTCCATGTCTTTTGAGAGGTCCCTGGGATCGGTGATGACGCCTTTGAGCACGGCTGCAGCGCCTGTCTCGGGCGAGCAGAGGTAGACCTGATCGTTCTCAGTTCCTGAACGTCCGGGAAAGTTTCGGGGGAACGTGCGAAGGCTGACCTGCCCGGTTCCGGGTGCCTGGCCCATGCCGATGCATCCCAGGCAACCGCATTCGTGAATCCTGCCCCCTGCCCGGAGCAGGGGAATGAGGCCCCCATGGGAGGCGACGTTTTCCATGACCTGCCTGCTCCCCGGGTTGATATGGAAGGCCGTGTCTATATTTCTGTGCCTGCCTTCCAAGATTCCGGCCACCACCATCAAATCCCGGAAAGAGGAATTGACACTGCTCCCCACGATGACCTGGTCCACTTTTTTCCCCGCAATATCTCTTACCGGAACCACATTTCCGGGGGAACTGGGGCAGGCGATGAGGGGTTCAAGGGTGTCCAGCAGAATGGTGTCAACCTCGTCATACCGTGCCCCTTCGTCGGCATGGAGTTCTCTCCAGACCTGAGCGCGGCCCTGACCTTTCAGATAGGCGTATGTATTTTCATCCGAAGGAAAAAGGGTGCTGGTGGCGCCCAGCTCGGTTCCCATATTTCCGATGGTCTGCCGGTCGGTGGCCGAGAGGGTCTTCACGCCCGCGCCATGGTACTCGACGATCATTCCGACGCAACCCTTTACCCCTCGCCGCCGTAGCATCTCCAGGATGACATCCTTGGCGCTCACCCAGTCCGGCAACCTGCCTTTCAGCTCAACGCCAAGGACCTTTGGGCACGGAAAATAGTATGGCTGGCCTGCCATGGCCATGGCCACGTCAAGCCCGCCGGCCCCCATGGCAAGCATGGAGACCCCGGCCGCCCCCGGGGTATGGCTGTCGGAACCCAGAAGCGTCTCGCAGGGAATGCCGAAGCGTTCCATGTGTACCTGATGAGAGATTCCGTTGCCGGGAGGGCTGAAATGGATGCCGTACCTGGCCGAAGCGGTCTGGAGGTATTTGTGATCATCCGCATTCTTGCTGTCGTTCTGCACGATGTTGTGGTCCACATACTGGACGGACAGTTGCGCCCTGACCGAATCCAGGCCCAGGGCCTCGAATTGGAGCATGGCCATGGTGCCGGTGGCGTCCTGCAGAAGGGTGTGATCAATCTTGATGGCTATTTCTTCACCCGGGATCAGGTTCCCTTTGACCAGGTGATCTTCCAGTATCTTTTGCGTAAGATTCTTAGACTCCATTTTTTCTCCAATGATGATGAAACCGGAAAAAGCTGCTTTATGCCGCAAGCGGCAGCCTATGAGCGACGAAGTGGAGGAGAACCTGAGGCTCTTTTTCAGACCCTTTCTAAACACTCCACAGGGGATGGACGTCAATTTGGGGTTTAAAAGTAGCTATTGGAGAAGGCCAAAGCTTCCGGAGGGTAAACCCCAAATAGCCGTCCATGCCGGAGTTGGGTGCCAAGTGCACTATGAGAAAGTGTCCGGAAAAGACCGTCAGGTTCTCGCGATAAAACCAGCCGGACAAACGGCTGTTAATTCCTGTTTTTCTAATCTCTCCTGTAAAGGATGCCCATGGCGAATGGATCATCCAGGGCGAGCATCATACCTTTTTTCAGGTCATGGGCATCATGGTTCGCGGGCAGGGGGTGGACCCAATCCTTCAGATGTTCCCAGGTCTTGAAGGTTTTGTCAAATGTAACGCAGGGAGAATAGATATGAAATAAGGCAAACCCCTTATGGCGCACGCCTTCCATCAGGGTATTGGAGATAGTTTCAGGGTCACCCGCGAACAGCCGCGCAACAAAAGAGGCCCCATAGGAAAGGGCCATGAGGCTGGCATTCAGTGGTGCGTCTTGCGTACCCTTCGGGGACATCTTGCTCTTGAACCCGAGCGGAGAACTGGGGGAGGGCTGCCCCTTGGTCAGGCCATAGATGGAATTATCGAACAGGAGGTAATTGACATCCACATCCCTCCTCGCGATGTGCGGCAGATGTCCTCCGCCGATGCCCAGTCCATCACCGTCGCCTCCCACGGCGAAGACAGTCAGTTCGGGCCGGGCAAGCTTGACGCCGGTGGAAACCGGGAGTGCCCGGCCATGTACCGTGTGAAGCCCATAGGTACCGGAAAAAAAAGGGTAGCGGCCGGCGCACCCGATGCCGGACACCACGACGACCTCGTGGTGAGGGAGTTCCAGACCCTGAATGGCCGCATTCAGGCCATGGTGAATCCCGAAATAGCCGCACCCCGGGCACCAGGTGGGGAGATTCTCGGATCGGATGGAAAAAACCCCGGAATCCGCAATGTTTTGAACCTGATCTGCTGTTTCTTTTCCTGAAGTTTTCATTTCTTACCAGAGTAGATGACTTGGCAAAAAGCCAGTTTATGCTGCAAACGGTAGCCTATGAGCAATGAAGTGGAACCGAACCTGACAATCTTTTTCAGATCCGTTTCCATAGGTTCGTAGGACAAGGTAACTTCGTTGGAAGTCGTCATCGCGCACATGGACGGGCGCTTAAATCAACGGGGCGCTTTCAATAAAACTAGTCCACAATGGACCGGATCTTATCGAAAATCGTCCCGACCTCCATGGGCGACCCCGTCACCTGATTGAGCCGGATGACCTCCTTCCTGTGAAGATGTCCTATCAGGTTCGCCAGCTGCCCCTGAAAATTGAGTTCAGGGATCAAAATATCTCCGCAACGTTGCATGAATTGGCCAATGGCTTCTGCATGATAAGGGAAGAGTGAGGTGATCTTCAGGGCCGCAACGCTGAGGCCTTCTTCCTGAGCCTTCTCCACGGCTTCAAGGGCCGTTCCGAAGGTGGGACCCCAGCTGATCACGCCAAGATCCGGTTTTTCGTTTTTCAGAAATTCCCGGGGAGGAGGCAGATCAGGAAGGGCGCTCGCAATCTTCCTGTGGCGCTTTTCACTCATCCGCATATGGTTATCACCACCATACTCCGGGATACCCCTTTCGGAATGTTCGAGGCCTGTGGTGGTGAAGATAAAACCCTCGGACCCCGGCAATGCGCGCGGTGAGATGCCCGATTCGGTGATTTCGAATCTCCGGTAATTTCCCTTCGAATCGTCATCGGGATAAACATTCCAATCCCCGGTATCCGTTTCGGTCCTGGAAGGGAGCCGAAGGGTCTCAACGCGGTTGTCCAGGTAAAAACTGGTCAGCAGGATAACGGGAATCTGGTATTTTTCGGCCAATTGAAAGCTCTTCAGGGTGAACTGATAACATTCCAGGACATTGCTCGGCGCAAGAACGATCCTGGGCGAATCTCCCGGACCTCCGTAAACGGCAGCATGAAGATCCGACTGTTCCGTTTTGGTGGGCAGGCCCGTGGCCGGTCCGCCTCTCTGGGCATCCAGAATGACCGCTGGGATTTCCGCCATGACGCCGTGGGTGATGAGTTCGGTCATGAGTGCGAGTCCGGGCCCGGATGTGGCGGTCATTGCCCTTTTCCCGGCGTAAAAGCTGCCCAACACCGCTCCGATGGAGGAAATTTCATCTTCCATCTGGACCACTTTTCCCCCCGTTTTCGGAAGTTCTTTTGCCAGGTATTCCATGATGGGCGTGGCCGGGGTTATGGGATATCCGAAATAGAGGCTGATCCCCGCATCGAGGGCGGCGCGTGCAATGGCCACGTTTCCGGAAAGAAGGGAGGCTTCACTGCCTTCGGCCTGCCTTTCAAGTTTGGGGAGGCCGTCACTTCCGTCATCGAGATCTTTGAGTCCGTACTCAAACCCTGCATCAAAACACTTCAGGTTCGCATCAAGGACCGCCTCCCCTTTGGGTCCGAATTTTTTTTCGATGGCTTGGTGGAAGCTCTCAGCCTGGACCCCGAAGAGAGAGGCGAATGCCCCAAGCGCTGCCAGATTTCTGCCCCTGAGACTGCCGGATGCCCCGGATGCCAGGTCGCCGAAGGGCACACCGAAAAGCTGCATCTCCGTCCCCACGTGAGCTGCTATGGATTCGCCTTCCGGCAGAAAAGCGGGAGGATGGTTGTCAAAGAGGACCGCTCCATTTTCCCGAAGGATCGGAATTCTGGATATGGATTGCTTGTCGTCGAGGGAAATAAGGACGTCGGTCTTGTCGCTCAGGGCAAGGGGTTGGGTGCCGGTGATTCTGGAACGGGTAATACACCGGCCGAAGCCTCTGATTTCGGCGGGATAGGAGTCAAAAGCAAGGATGGAAAATCCCGCTTCTGCGAGGGCATCATTCAAAAGCCCGCCTGCAGCGATGGTTCCATCGCCTGACATCCCGCAGATTTCGACTGTTATGTCCGTACGTGACATCTTAGAATTCCACCCACCACGATGTATTCACGTTCACCCCGCGCACTTTGAAAATGGATTCACCGGAAACCTTGGCCTGGACCCGGCGGCCGGCCAGGTTGAGAGCGGCGATGCGGCCAAGGTTCAAGGCGTTTTCGTACCCGATGGAGACCCAGTAGTCACGCAACCCGGGATGATAGACCTGGGCGCAATCGCCCGTGGCATAGATGCCTTCAAAACCGGTATTCAGATATTCATCTACGAGTATGCCGCGATCCATGGAAAAACCGCTTCGGGCCAGAAAGCGGATGTCGGGGGCCAATCCAAAAAAGGTGCCCACCATTCCCACCTGCAGAGTTCGGTCGTCTATCCGGACTTGTGTTTTTCCGTTTGCATTGCGAAAAAGACCTCCCAGCTTGCCGGAAGGGATGACTTCCACACCCCCTTGGGAAAGCCGCTCGGAGACTTTTCGCATCAGGTCCATATCATAGCGGAGGGGCCAGAAGGCGTCTTCATTGATGAGAAAGAAGACCTTTTTTCCCAGGTGCAGAAGGGCCTTGGCCACGGCCAGGGAGGTGAGATCGCCACCGATCACCAGGACGGAATCAACCCCTTCAAGTTTTTCGATCCATTGCTTGGCGTCCTTGACCGTCTTCAGCGTAGACATCAGGTCCTGAAAGGGAAGATAGGGCTCCGGGATTTGGGGCCGCCCTCCCACGGCAAGGATGAGTCCGGTAAAGCGGAGGACTTCCCGGTGATCCAGAAGCAGATGGCCGTTGCCCGGACTGACATCCGTGACCCTCTGGCAGCGCCTGATATGTATATCCAGATCATCCCAGGTGGATGGGTCGTAAGGGTAGAGATCCTTTTCTAATATCTTACCCGCGATGAAGTCCGGAAGCATGTGAGGCGTAAAGGCACGCTCCGCATCCTTGCTCAGGATCGTGATGCGGGCCTCGGGTGCCTGCTTTCTCAGAGTGATAGCCGCCTTGGTCCCTGAAGGCCCCATTCCGATGATGATAAAGTGCTCTTCCTTCATGCCTCTTCCGCCCTTCCGATAGGGCGCTCCAACAGCTGCACTTTCGAAACGCTGATGCAATCCACCGGGCAGATCTTCATGCACGCTCCGCACCGGATGCAACGGGAGTTATCGATGATGATGCCGTTGACATCCCGCCACACGCTGGTCTCTTCAAAACCCGTGACCGCGCCGTTTTCATTTGTCGTCATCCTCTTGACCAGCTTAATGCAGTCCCTCGGTGCCACATCAATGCAGTATCGGCAGTAGATACACCGCTTGATGTCGATTTCATAATGCAGGTAGCAGAGATAGCACCGCTTGGATTCCGTCTGGGCCTGTTCTTCGGCATATCCCAGTTCCACTTCCTTAGGGTTTATGTCGAAGCGGTCCTGCATAGGTTCCAGGGTGGGGATTTCCAAGGTAGGCAGGAAGTCCCAGGTCCTGGGCCGGTCGGTGGTCACCGTGTCTTCAATCCTGACGACCCGTTCACGACAATCCCTCCCGGTCATTTCTGTGACAATGGCGGCAGCAGCCTTCCTGCCTGCAGCAATGGCCTGAATCACCGTGGAAGGCCCGGTCACGTAGTCCCCGGCGGCAAAAAGCCCGGCAACGGGGCTCCTGAAAGATCCTTTTTCCACTGTCACAATCCCTTCCGGAGTCCTTTCATCCAGGATTGGGATTGGCTCAGGTCCCTGTCCGGTAGCAGCAATGACCGTGTCGGCGTCAAGGACGAATTCACTGCCCTTGATGGTGGTGATCTCTCTCTTGCCGGCTGTTCCCGGAAGGCCCGGTCTGGTCCTGATGAATTCGACTCTCTTCAGATTTCCATTTCCCAGTATGGTTTTGGCCACCATGAGGCTCTCGATCCTGACCCCCTCCCTCTTGGCTTCCAGAACTTCCTCTCGGGTTACGGCCAGGTCTTCCTCGGTTCGCCTGAGGCAGATAGAAACATCTTCAGCCCCGAGCCGCAGCGCGGAACGGGCACAATCAAACGCCGTGAACCCCGCCCCGAGGACCAGGACCTTTTTACCGACGCGAGGCGGGCGGCCCGAATTGAGATCCATCATGAATTGGAGTCCCGAAAAAACGCCATCGAACGCCTCTCCGGGGATATTCAACCGGCGAGGATGGTAACATCCGGTCGCCAGCAGCACGGCGTCAAAGTCCTTGAGGAGACCCGCCAGAGTGATGTCTTTCCCCAGGCGGATCCCTGGCCTGAAATCAATGCCCAGATCCAGGACGCGTTCAATTTCCTCTGTCAAAACAGCTCGGGGCAGCCTGAAAGCCGGTATGCCGTAGTAGAGCATGCCGCCGGGCTTTTCCATGGCTTCGAGCACGGAGACGGACAGGCCTGAGAGCGCGAGGTCATGGGCGGCGGCGAGCCCCGAGGGTCCGGCGCCCACAATAGCCACATTCTTGGAGATGCGATGGTGAATCAGGGTTTCCCGTGGGACCTGCCTGTCCCTAAAATCGGCGGCCGCCCGCTTTAAATAACAGATGTTGACCGGTTTTCCGAGTTCCTTTTCTCCATGACGGCATTTGGATTCACAGGGGCGGGAGCAAATGCGCCCCAGGACACCCGGAAAGAGGTTTGATTCCAGGTTGATATTGTAGGAAAGGGTGAAATCGTTTTCGTAAACAGCGCGGATGTAGGCCGGCACATTGGTGAGGACCGGGCAAGCGTCCTGACACGGCACATTCACCTTCATATAATCGAAGTCTTCAGCACGCGTGGACTGTATGGGGTCGGCCTTTCTGGTCATCTGGTGTTCACTCTGTCTTCCATTTAAAGGTCAATACATCGGCCTGCTTCAAAATAGTGAAAGAAAAAGGGATGCGAGAAGCGGAGATACCTTTTCCCAACATGGGAAACAACACTTTTATTCTTATCCAAAATCGGTAGGAAATCAAGACAATTCATATGGCGGCACTCATTGACTTGCTCTCGGGTCCTTGCTAAACTGAAAACGTTTTCATGAACAGAAAGCCGGAAAAGGCAACAAACCGTCCTCAAGAGACAAGGGGGAACATGAAAAATGAATGAAGAGAGCGCAAGGACATGCAAGCTTTTCCCGTACCGGAAGGAAAGGAACAAGATAGGCGTCTGGGGCTTCGGGAACGTTTCCAGGGATGTGGTCCTCTCCCTCCTGAGCGAAGGCCTTGGAAAGGAGATCGTATTCTACGGGAGGCCGAAGGGAGATTATCCCAACCGGGCAGGTGCCTGGATAGAGGACCTCAAGGCCAACCTTTCCCGTGGCCCCCGGCTGATGGGCACCAACAGCATAGAGGATATGGCAGGTCTGGATGTGATTTTTATCGGGGTCGGGGCCCCGAGACGTGAAGGCCAGAGCCGCAGCGACCTGCTTTCCGGAAATACCAATGTGCTGGCCAGGACCACCTTGCAGATCCGGGAACTTTACGAAGGGTGCGGCGACAAAGACAAGCCGATCCTGATCTATATGGGAAATCCCGTGACCGCCATGACATGGGTCGGGTATAAGATGAGCGGCTTTCCCCGGGAAAATGTCATGGGCCAGGCAGGAAACCTGGATTCCCGGAGGATCTGTTATGCCGTATCCAAGGCCCTGGACGTCTCTGTGAAAGATGTTCAGGGCATCGTGTTTGGTGAACACGGGGATTCCATGGTCGCCACGGCGCAGTATTTTTCCGTCCGGGGAATTCCCCTTGAAGTATTTCTCGAAATCGAAGGGATCGATCGCAAGGTGATCGACACCATTATTGAAAAGGCAAAAAAGGGAGGCACCCACTTTGTCAATGAGACGGGTCAGAGCGCGTCTGCAGGTCCTGCCCGTGCCGCAGGCGAAATGCTTCGCGCAATCATCAGCGGTGAATCCGAGGTACAACCCGTTGTGGCTATTCTGAAGGATGAATACCGGCTCCTGAAGGAAGGTGATGAACTGGATTCCATGGGCTTCGGTATCCCGGCCAGGATAGGGCCATATGGTGTCGAAAAAATCTACCAACTGAACGTGGAGGCTATTCGGCCGGAGCTGGAGGCCTCAGCAGCTTTCGTCAAAGCGGACATCCGCGCGGCGGCTACCATCCTCAAACAGATCTACGGGCAGTACATTTGAAAAGCATTCCGCGAAACATTCATGTCCACATGCTGAGGCGGCTCAAGCTGTTTCTTGCCCTTTCCAGGACGCCCCATGGCATTCTGGATCTGGCAACGCCTGCCCTCGCGGCTCTCCTCTGGCTCGGCGGGTTCCCCCGCCTGGAGGTGGCTCTCCTGGGCGCCCTGACCGCCTTTGCAGGCTACACTGCAGTTTACGCACTGAACGATCTGATGGATATCAAGACGGACAAGCTGAAACTCCGGATGGACGGATTCGGAAACGCGCAAAATTACCTGGATGCGGTCATGGGCAGGCACCCGGTGGCGCAGGGCCTCTTGAGCCTGTGGGAGGGCATTGTCTGGGCGGCGGCGTGGGCGATGGTTGCGCTTGCAGGGGCCTACTGGTTGAACCCCATTTGTGTGCTCATCTTTCTGGCCGGGTGTTTTCTGGAGCTGATCTATTGCCTTATGCTGAAGGTCAGCCCCGTGCGGAGTATCATCAGCGGGGCGGTAAAGACCTCTGGAGGGATAGCCGCCGTCTTTGCGGTAGATCCCCACCCGTCCCCCTCTTTTTTGGCCATGCTTTTTCTCTTTCTCTTCTTTTGGGAGATCGGTGGCCAGAATATCCCGGCTGACTGGAACGACATCGAAGAAGGCGGGCATTTGAAATCACGAACCATCCCCGTCAAGTTTGGCCCGGCATGTTCCAGCCAGGTGGTCATCGGGGCCCTTCTCCTCGCCATGGTGGCAAACCTGGCCCTTTTACGTTTTGCGGCTGTGAAATTCGGATTTGTCTTTGCGCTGGCCTGTGTGCTTGCGGGTGTTTTCCTGCTCCTCATCCCTGCCTGGTCACTGGTGAAGGGTCGGGAACGGGAACAGGCCATGGCCCTCTTCAATCGCGCCAGTTACTACCCCATGGCCCTGCTCCTGGTGGTGACCGTCAGGTACCTTGTGTGAAAGTCAGCCCCGGGTCCATGTGGGCGGGATATCAGGGCGCTCCTTCTTTGACTGCCACCCCGAGTATTCCCACCTTCCTGAATTCAAATACCTCCTTGAGGTCCATGCCGGCCTTCGTTATCGTCTCCCTCAAATCATGACTCCTGAAACGATTTTCCGGTGGATGGCGGAGGATCCTTCTTGTAAGCCAGTTCTGGTAAAGGGAAGGATAGAGTTCTTCCATATAATAGATTCCCCCTGGCTTCAACACCCTGGCTATTTCACCAACGGCCGCCTGCCACTCGGGCACGTGATGCAGAAAACCGAACCCGAAAAGGGCGTCCAGGGCGCTGGACCGAAAAGGGAGACGGATTGCATCGCCCACGTGACAGAAGACAGTGCTTTTCTCCCGCCTGGAAAGGGATGCCTGGGCCTTTTCAACCATCCGGGGATCCAGATCCAGAAGATGGAGATGCCCTGGTTGGAAGGCCTCCATGATGAGCCGGCCCCCGGCGCCTCGGCCGCACCCAATCTCCAGGATGGTTGCGCCCGGATGAAGCGCTGCCATGCGTCTGAAGCGGTTCATTTCCATCCGTTGCAGCATGACGCGAAGGGAGTTGTTGACCACCCACCTTTCAACCCGGTTGAGTTTCATATCATCCCCCGCATGTTTTCCTCCTTTTTCGCCAGGTAGGCCACGGCGATACCGTTGGTGAGCCTTCGGAAGGTCACTTCAGAGAAGCCCGCATCCTTCATGAGGGTCGCCACACGGCCCGGCGAGGGGAAGGTCCGGATGGACTCGGGGAGATAGGTATAGGCCTGTCGGGAACCGCCGATGAGCCAGCCCAGGAGCGGCATGACATGAAAGGAGTGGAAGTCGTAGAGACGACGAAAAAGGGGCGCAGTGGGTATGGAGAATTCAAGGCAGATGAGTCTTCCCCCGGGCCTTAAGACCCGATGCATCTCCCTGAAACCCTTTTCCAGGTGGGTCAGATTCCTGACCCCGAAGCCCACCATTGCGGCATGAAAGGTCCGTCCGGGGAATGCGATCTGTTCCGCATTTCCCTGGACAAAAGAGATCCTGTTTCCCAAGGGCGATCGGACGACTTTGGGTCTGCCCCTTTCCATCATGGCCCTGTTGATATCATAAAGGACCACACTGCCGGTAGGCCCGATATTTCTGGCCGCGAGGAGGGCAAGATCTCCCGTTCCGCCGCACACATCGATGACCTGATCTCCCGGCTGCAGGCTGAGCATCCTGACGGCGGTTCGTTTCCAGAGGAGATGGATGCCGAAGCTCAGGAGGGTATTCATGAAATCGTATTTCCCGGCCACCGTGTTGAAGTGGTTGAGGACCCATCCGGCCTTCTCGTTTTCAGGGATCTGCCGATATCCGAAGGGGACCATGTTTCCCGGAGGCGTTTCGCTGTCCGAGGGTTGGATAGTCGAGGTTTTCTCATTGAACCGGAGTGGGGTTTTCCTGATTTTCAAAAGGGCGCCTCCTGAAAGCCGATAGGTGTTTATGATGCTAATATAGCAGAGCCGACGGGAATGATCCAGAACCAATGTTCGGGTTCCGATACGGCCGGGAGGGGGATCCAGCGCGGGTCATGTTTTGCGGAGCAGGATGTTTTTGTTCTGTCCTATCTCATTCATTAGATCGTATATGATTTTGCCAAAAGCGAGAACAGGTTGTCCACGATAGGCGAGAACTGGTCGAGATCGTCCATCTCGGCATAAATCGCAAGAGTGATCTCCTTGAGTTCTTGGCGCGGCTCGGCCTCTAATTTTCTTGCAATTATCATTAAGACCTTGTAAGTATTCTTTGAAAATTTTTCTGCTGAAGGAGGATGAAATGAAGGCACTGGTGACTTACTATTCAGAGACGGGAAACACGGAAAAGCTCGCTCGGGCGATTTATGAAGGCGCCGGGCAGGTGGACAAGCAGATTGTGCCTATTAACGATGCGGGAGATTTGGAAGTCTATGATCTTATTTTCTGTGGCTTTCCTGTTCAAGCCCACGGCGTGCCTGCAAAAGTGGTATCATTTTTGAAGACTATCCCCGAAGGTAAGAAGGTGGCCCTCTTCGGTACCCATGGTTCCTTAAAGGGGGGGCAAATGGCTATTGCAGGTTTCTATCATGCCGTGAGTGTTTCAAGAAAGGAACGCGTCATTGGGACCTTTGGTTGCCGAGGAAAGGTGAAATTCAGTCTCCTCGATCAACTTGGCAAAAGCCCGGAGCACAAGGCTTGGGTCATGGAGGCCCAGAGTGCGATGGGGCATCCCGATGAGGCAGACCTGGCGGACGGAAGGGAATGGGCCAAGGAGATGGTGACGAGGGCCATTGCATGTTAGTCTTGCCTTTGGGTGCAGTTGGGAATAAGAACCATGGCGCAAAAACAGATTAAGCGGCTGGATCATAGCGAATCGTGTGGAGAGTGGGCCTCTGGTAAGAAACTAAGTTTTATTCCATTCTACCCCGCTCGGACCAGTTTGACTGGCGGAATGTTGGCCTTAGAAAGAGTATTTTTGGAAAGATAGTGGTTGAATATCAAGATGTGGGATGCTTGATCATAATAAAGAACGCACGGATCTTGCTGGTGTTATAGCTTAAATTCTCATCGCCGGTGCCTGTTGTGCGGGTCGTCAAGCCCCGTCTCTCTTTTCCAGTATGGATTGACGAGATCTTCAAAAATGGAGAGGGCCGCTTCGGCACCCTGACCCGCCGCCGTAACGATCTGTTTATATCCCCCCTCCACGTCCCCTGCAGAGTAAATCCCGGGGATATTGGTTCGATGGCGGGAGTCATGTTGAATGTAGCCTTCCGGTGTGACTTCAATGCCGATCTTTTTCGCCAATGCAACGGCGGGTTCATAACCTACGGCAACAAAGACGCCGTTCACTCCCATTTTTTTTGTCTTTCCGGCCCTGTTGTCGCGGAGCACGACCTCGGTCACCCGGTCTTTCCCCCTGATTTCCTTTACTTCCATATTGAACAGCACGGGGATTTGGTTGTTCTTGAGATTGCTTATGAGGTGGTCCTGAGCCCTGAGGGTATCCCTGCGGTGGACGAGCGTAACGTCAACGCCGATATTCCTGAGGTGAAGGGCTTCTGTAACAGCGCTGTTTCCTCCGCCCACCATAATGACCTTTCGCCCTCGAAAAAGAAGGCCGTCACAAGTGCTGCAGTAGCTGACGCCATGACCGGAAAGACGAGATTCTCCAGGCACATCAAGATGGCGATGTTTTGCCCCCGTTGCCAGGAGTACCGTTCTGGTGTTGAAGCGCCTCTTGCTGGTTGTTACTACGATAGGTTTTCCGGTCCGGACGTCCATCACCTCTTCCCCCTGAAAAATCTTGCAATATTCCAGGGCATGGGTCACCATCAAGTCCACCAGTGTCTTTCCTCCGGCCTGGCTGACGCCTGGATAGTTTTCAACGACGGCTGTGGTAGCGATCTGTCCCCCAAGCGTGTCCTTTTCAATGATTGCCGAATTCAGCCCGCTTCGCGCCCCATATATTCCTGCGGTGAGGCCCGCCGGTCCCCCTCCGACGATCACGAGGTCCGCCTCAATTTCCTGGGCATCCTCGTCGGGGATGAAGATGTTTTGCTGTTCCATGCTCTCGAGAGAGAGCATGAAAAGCTCCTCCGATTGGGCGCCCTCGGCGATGAGGGTTTCGTTGGCATAGGCCTGCGGTACACTCTGAGCCGAATATTTGCCGGCCAATTCAGGGTTTGCAAGGATATCGATGAGCTCAAGGGAGATGATTCCGGGTCTCTCGATGGCGGCCATCAGGGCATTAATGGCCTGCTGCGGACAATAGGGACAACTGGGGCTGACAAAGATCTTGATATGACGCGGTCCATCAATCCTCTCCAGAATTTTCCTGGCCTGCTTCCCGAGAGTCGTTTTCCCCTGACCCATCATGATCAATGCCTGCACGAAAGTACGCACTTCCTCTCCGGCAGGAGCGCCCAACCACCGTATATGATACCTATCCGGATCTAAAAGGAGGGTGGGGGACCGTTCCGCATTCCATTTTTTCGCTGTCTTATGACTGAGGTCAAATTCCAGCAGATCCACCTTGTCAGTCAACTGCCTTATAGCACGTATGATTTGTCGCGTTGCTTCATTGAAAGGCTCATTTTTCATGGGGCTCGTAAAAAGAAGGAGGGGAATCTTGTTTGGCATCCGATCGAAGGTCTTTCTCCGTTCGCGGTCGATCTCCCGTGCCTCTTTTTCGGTATTATTATTCGACCCGTACTCCTCATCCTTCATGGTCGTCTCCATCTGGAAGATTCACATGCCTCATATGGGACGTCGGTTTCCCGGACCTCCTTCAGCCGCTCAAACAAACAATATATTCTAGCATGATTTTTCACGGATAAATCCTTTTCCCTACAAGAGACACTCCCACATCCGCCGCCGACCCATTGTCGGCGGATCCCAAGAATTCCCAAATGTCGATGCCTACTTCTTGGTCATATCCTTGCCGCAGCACTGGAGCGGTACGCTGCACGCCTCCTTGCCGCCCGAACCACATGAACAGGTCTTGGAGACTCGCAGTTCAAGACCGCAGCTCTTGCATACCAAAAGATCCCCTTTTTTCATTTGCGCACAATTTGCCATGACATGTCCTCCTTTCTGTTCAGGTTGTTGTCTTTTTCCGGGCCGTAACCTTGTCTCTCAGGATAGATCGAAAACCAGTTTCTCGATTCAGGGAGATTTAAACCTCAGTTACCGGAATAATGGGAATGGATTAATCTGATCAATAGGGAAAACCATGTATTTTGTCAAGACGGAAACCTTATTCCCACGGTAATTTTGTTCTAATGACGCAAGGGGTAGCCACATGAGTTTTGAGTCATCCGCAAGTAGTCAAAGACCAAGCGCAAATTGCGTGTGAGCTGCCGCATTTTTTGTGCGACGCTGCGAACGCCTTTAGATTTGATGACGCTGACGGCAGCCTATGAACAACGAAGGTAATGGAGGCATCGGGCCGAACCTGACGCTCTTTTTCAGACGCTTTCTAACCACTCCGGAGGGAATGGACGCCGATTTGGGTTTTAGCATAAATTCATAGAAGCGCGTGGGGTTTGGGAGGCATAAACCCCAAATAGTCGTCCATGTCGGTGTTTGGTGCCAAGTGCACTATGAGAAAGCAAATGAAAAAAATTCTCAGATCCGTTTCCTTAGATCCGGATGAAAAAGTGACTTCGTTGGAAGTCATCATCGTGCCCATGGACGGGCACGCAAATCAATGGGGTGCAGCGCAACCCTTTGATTTGTAAGAAAAACGAAAATCACACTTTTCGGTTTCCGTCAGTATAAAGTCCAGGGACGGACTTTTTACGGTTCCATCAAATTTGGAAAATGCCAGTCGGGCAGGATTAGGAAACGGCTGTTATTGGTAATCAGTTTTAACCGATCATACTGGTGGCGAAAGTCCCATCCGATCCAACGATCCCGCACCGAACACTTTAAGGCTGCAGCGGAAAAGCTCAGAAGAGCGACCCATTGATCACCCAAGGTGGCGACATACCATAGGGTCTCGCTGATCTTGGGCAGAGCACCCAGGTAATGATGCTCCTGCATCAGTTGCTTAAAAAGCTGCTCTTCAAGCGGACGGACGGGACAGGCAAAGACTTTTGACAGGTTCAACACTGTTGCCCCAGGGATGAAGTGTCATACGACTGCCTATATACTTCATCCGGAGGCATTTGTTCAGGATTTTATTTAAGTGCTTGATCTTATTTTCTGGATAGAACAGAACAAAAACATCCTGACAGTGGATGACGGCCGACAGCCTGTTTTGGGTGCTCCGGGCCGTCAGGTCTGATCAACGGAGATAATTTTTTCTATTTGCCATTCCGATGTTCGCCAATTTGCTTTGATATTTCCTATGGACAGGGCAACGCTTTTTCTCTTGAGACGGGCCTGCGTAAATCTTAGTATGGGGCGGACAGGTTGAAATGGAAAACCGGGAACACGAAAAGGAGCTGCTCATGAAAGTCCTCATTACGGGTAACCTCCCAGAGGAAGTGCTGGCGTTGATTCAGAAGGAACACGAGATCGTATTTCATCCTGAAAACCGTCCCCTGGACAGGAACCGTTTATTGGCAATGGTCGCAGACAGGGAAGGTCTCTTGTGCATGATTACCGATCGAGTGGACGTGGCCCTCATGAAAGAAGCGTCCGGGCTCAGGATGATTGCCAATTTCGGCGTGGGTTTTGATAACATAGATGTTGGGGCAGCGTCTGACAGGGGAATTCTTGTCTCAAACACCCCTGACGTCCTGACGGATGCCACGGCCGATCTCACTCTTACCCTCATGCTCGCGGTGGCCAGAAGGGTGCTGGAAGGGGACCGGATGACACGCGCAGGTGAATTCCGATTCTGGGCGCCCATGCATTTCCTGGGACAGGAAGTCTCCGGAAAAACTCTGGGGATTATAGGCCTTGGTAGGATAGGGAGGGCGGTGGCGCGGCGCGCAAAGGGTTTTCATATGGAGATCCTCTATCACAGCAGGCGTAGACTTGGTTCGGTGCATGAAAAGGACCTGGGGGTAACCTATTGTGAACTGGACAAGCTGCTGGCTCGCTCCGATTTCGTGAGTATGCATGTCCCGCTCACCAGTGTGACCCACCATCTCATCGGCAGGGAAGAGCTTGCGATGATGCGCTCCTCCGCCTATTTGATCAACACCTCCCGGGGCCCAGTGGTGGACGAAGAGGCTTTGCTCGTGGCCCTGAGGGATGGTGTGATCGCAGGGGCGGGACTCGATGTGTATGAACACGAGCCCGATCTCACTCCTGGGCTCGCGGGACTGCAGAACGTGTTGCTGCTTCCCCATGTGGGGAGCGCCACCATCGAAACAAGGACCAACATGGGTTTAAGGGCAGCCAGGAATCTCATGGCCGGGCTGAGGGGGGAAAGACCACCCGATTGCCTGAACTGGGGTAAGCCGCAATAGGCTGGGCAAGGATTTTGGTTGAATCCATAAGGTTTTCAAGCTGTGGGAACAAGGATTTCCATCTATCTCCCTGCAATAGAGGAAAGGGGTAAAACGGCCAAGAGAGACGGCCCGGCTTTCGTCAGAGATGCCGGTGTCATTTTACTTATTGAAGATGAAGAGATGGTTAGGGATGTGTGCTGCGCTTTTCCGGAAAAGATGGGATATCAGGTGTTGAAAACCAATACGGGCAGGGGAACCATGGATACGGTCGAGGCCTTTGAAGGGGAAATAGACCTTGCTCTTCTGGATATGGTCTTGCCGGGCATGGGTGGGAAGGAGATCTATCGGCGCCTGATGGAAGCAAGGCCGGGCTTGAAAGTAATTGTGTACAGCGGTTTCTCTGTAGACGGCCCTGTCCAGGAGATCCTTGATTTAGGGGCCCAGGGCTTTATTCAAAAGCCTTTCACGTTTGAAAGATTGGGGAAAAAAGTGGCAGAGGTATTAAAGGGGGTTGATGATCGCATTGGCAATTAGGGTTTCCTTGGTTTTCCCCGGCACAAATCATGGTGGATGCGCATTTCATTGCGGCGTTCAGAGGGGGCGCATTCCAGGCCACTGAGGGCCATTGACCAAAAAAGTGCTCATGCCGCACGCAGAGCCTATCAGCTCCCCTTCCTGGAAGCCGAATATTTACCGGCACAGGGGATACACACGACCTGACCCTTGATCTCTTTTGTCCTTGTTTCCATGACATCCTCATGGCAGAATGCGCATTCAGCGGATATCATGATTCTGGCAGGCTCGGGTTCTTCAATCACAACCTCTTCCATAGTTACCACCTCTTCTTCCGGTGCAGAAAGAAGCCAATCGGTAAATTTCGCCCTCTCCTTCCTGAGGTCATCGGAGACATTGCCGTGGCGGAAGACAACCCTTACTCCTTTACCGGACGACCGATCGTAAAAGGTAAAGACATGCTTTCCGTAATCCTTGAAAATGAGGTTACCCTTCCCGAAGGTGCACCCACTGAGGCACTGCAGGGCGTCCACACCACAGGCGTTGTTTTCCACGATGGCCACCATTTCCTCATCAACGGCCCTTGAGCCTGACAGGAAGGCCAAGCCTGCCCTGGTCATCCTGTATCCAATGGCCAGACCCGGACAGCTATGGCCGTGAAAGGCAATCAATTCTTCAAAAGCTGTGTCCATGTCTTCCCCTTCATCTATGAAAGAAAGAGCAATGCGGCCTATCCCTTTCCCAAATCGTTTTCAACAATAGTATATATTAGCATCTCATAAGGCATGTGTAAAGATATGGTACCCGAATACACCGTCTCACCTCACTTTCATTTGCCTTGAAATATGGCATGGAATCGTGTTAGTTCATGTTCCCAGACGGTATGGATTTTTTTGGGTTTTATCATTCTCAGGTACGAGTTTGTGGAGAGGAGAAACAAGAAATGGCAACCATCCAGCCAAAAGGAGAAAAGGTCAGGCAGGCCGTGAAATGGATTTCCGAGCAGCTCAAGGAAGACGAGGGCCTCTCGCTTGGCAAGGTGATTCAGAAGGGGGCGGAAAGATTCAATCTTTCTCCAAAGGACGAAAATTTTCTCAGGGCCTTTTATGAACAGGATCAGCGTTGATTGGGTTCCTGAAGCCCCTGGGCCCTGACGATGCCTTCCTCAGCCATCTGGGAACGAAGAAACCTGGTGAGACGAAAAAGCACCCAGAGAACTGGGAAGAAACAGAAAGAACCCGTAAGAATAGGCATCCAAAATCCGGGTTGAGGAGCTGATCTTACCCCGATCCAAATGGAAAGAATCGCGAGGAGACATAAATAGCCAGCCAGCAGGAAACAGACGACGATTATTCCCACCAGGCAATTCTTTTTTAGGGTGAGGCCCTGAAGACCCATTATTTGCTCATTTCTTGGATTTTCTGGCTCAGGAACCGGACCTGGTTACGGACCTTTGGGTCCGATTTTATCTTGTGTTCAATGACTTCTGAAGCGTAGAGCGCAGTGGAATGGCTTCGTCTGACGGATCCGGCTATGCTTTCGACGGTTTCGTCAGTATGGTGCCGGCAGAGATAGAGATAGATATTGCGGGGATAGGTAAATATCTTTTTCCTTGAACTGGATCTCAGCATTTCTCTTTCTATTTTGTAGTATCTGCAGACCAGTTGTTCTATCTCCTTCAGGTCGATGGTCTGCTCGGCCGCCACAAGGCATCTGAGGACTTCTCTGGCAAGATCTTTGTCAATCCTGGCCTTCAGGAGTTCGGATTTGGCCTTGAGACACTTAAGGGCGCTTTCCAAAAGGCGAACATCCTGGCTGAGGCTGGAGGCCAGGAGGGCAAGAATGTCATCCTCCAGGGAGAGGTTCTGTTCCTTGGCTTTGGCTCTGAGAATTTTCAGCCGTGTCTCGTAATCCGGGTGGTTAATGGTGGTGATGAGGCCCGAAGTGAGGCGTGAGGTCAATTGTTCCGACATCCGTGGTATATCTTTAGGGGCAAGCGAGCTGGTGAAAATGAGTTTTTTGTTGTCATTGGCCAGGGCATCCAGGGTATACCCGAGTTCGAGCTGGGTCTTTTCCTTGCCGCTGAGGAACTGGATTTCTTCCAGAAGCAGGACATCGCAGGCATTGCGATATTTGCTCTTGAATGATTCTATACGGCCCTGTTTCAGGGAGGAAACCATCTCATTTGTAAAGTCTTCCGCAGTCATGTAGTAGACGCGGCTGGAAGGATTTTGCTCCAGGATGGCATTCCCTGCCGCGTGGGAAAGGTGGCTCTTCCCCAGTCCGGTGTTGGCAAGCATGAGAAGCGAATGATAATTCCAGGCACCTCCCTGTGCAAGCGCCTTTGAAGCCGAATAGGCGAATTCGTTGGAGCGTCCCACCACAAAACGGTCGAATGTATAACCGCTGTTGAGTTTAACACGACCATTTTTTCTTTTACCCGGCACGTCCAGGAGCATAAGTTGCCGCGTGTCGGCCAAGAGAGAAGGAAGGGTATCCTTGCGTTTGGGTGGCTCTACCCTGAACAGGATTTCGCGATCTGACTCCGTGGCCAATTGAAATTTTTCCTGGATCATGGCCTTGTAGTTTTCAGTAACCCATCTTTTTGAAAACTTGTTGGGACAAGTCAGGACTATTTGGTCCTTTTCAGTTCCAGCGATCGTAAGTGGATTGATCCACAGAGAGAAACTGGATTGGGGCAGTTCGGATCTGATCTGGGCTTTAACGTCCTCCCAAGTAACTTTCATCTATTTCTCCCTGAAGATGCCCTTTGGTTAGGAAACGCGTGGGCAATGTTTGAACATGGCAGTTGTTCTATCTGAAACCTGAGAAGCTGTCAAAAGGTCTGGAGGAGAGCGGTTATTTAGGTTGACTGTCCTTTTCGACAGATGCTAACATGTAAATATTACAGGCAAAATATTCGGTCTTCCGGTAACTTGCCGTGAAGAAAAGATAAATCGGCATCTGCGATTTTCTTTTGAATTCATGTGGTTAATGACAAAATCCTTTTTGTGCATAAATGAATCCACATATGGTTTCTCGTGATTTCTTTGAAATTCTCGTAATTTCGGCGATTTTTATTTTTTTCTGTTCACTTTTTTCAAATTGTGAATCGCGGTATTGTGATTTTCTTGGATGGGTAAGGATCTTGCATATGTATTTAACTAATTGAAAATACGGCCCATCAAGTAAGTGATCTAAAAGGTGTGTCATCGGCAAGATGTATTTTATCAAAAATAAGAAGGGGGAAAAAAATTTATTAGGGCTGATATGGGGGGGTGAGAACAAATGAAGAAGATACGGCTCGCGATTTTGGCAGGTGGGTGGTCTGGCGAGAGAGAGGTTTCGCAGGGGAGTGGTCGTGCGGTCTATGATGCATTGGACAGGAATAGATATGAAATTACCTTCTATGATCCAAAAGAGCATCTGCTTTCGCTCATCGAGAACAAGGACGCCATTGATTTGGCTTTCATCCTGCTTCACGGAAAGATGGGAGAAGACGGATGTCTCCAGGGTTTTCTGGAACTTCTTTCAATTCCCTACGTGGGGTCGGGCGTCCTCTCGAGCGCGCTGGCGATGAACAAGAAGCTGGCGAAGGAAGTTTACCGGAGCGTAGGCCTGCAAGTGCCCGCTCAGGTTATTCTGAAACGTGGAGAAGAGATACGACCTCGCTTTTACAGGGAATATCTTGGCGAGAAAGTGGTGGTGAAACCCGTTTCGGAAGGCTCCAGTTTGGGGATCTCCATCTGTAGTTCAGAAGTGGACCTTCGGATCGGTATTGGCAAAGCGCTCCTCCTCGACGAGGAGGTGATGTTGGAAGAACACGTGGCGGGAAGAGAGATCACCTGCGGCGTGTTGGGAAACGCAGAGTTGGAGACACTTCCCCTGATCGAAATAGCCCCCAATCCGCCCTATGATTTTTTTGATTATGAAGCCAAATATACTTCAGGTGCGACCAGGGAGATCTGCCCGGCTGATCTGGACGAAACCGTTGCCGAAAAGATCCGCGAGTTTGCCAAGCTGGCTCACCAGGCCCTTCAGTGTCGGGTTTGGAGCAGAACGGACACGATAATCCGCGGTGACGAGATCTTTCTACTTGAAACGAATACCATCCCGGGGATGACCCAAAACAGCCTATTTCCCCTGGCTGCACGAACGGCCGGCCTATCCATGGCGGAACTGGTGGAGCGGTTGATCCAACTGTCGCTTGAAAAAACAGACCCAGAATGTGTCCGGTCTCGCAAGAGAGCCGACGCGTAGGGCAGGTGGTGGGCATAATTAGCCGAAATAAGTCGTGTATTAATAGGGTTGTGTCAAATGTTCCACGTGGAACATTTCTTTGTTCTCCCCTCAAATACATACGAATCGAGAGAAAAAGCAATATCACCATCCCAGATAAACCCGTTCTTTTCCCTTTTCAATCCCGGTCCTTTGTGCTAACAACCCAAGGTGCCCGCATCGGTTCCGGCCTGCCTGGACGCGGGCATTCGATGGTCCATTTCAAATAAGGATTTTGGGTTCATCCGGTTTAGGCACACATCGTGATTGGAAAGATCTGCAATTGCAGGCGGCTTAGCCGGCGCCCGGCAGGGTGCCAGACCGAATGAACAAGGTTTTGTGTGCGCTATGGGTTCCATTATTGCTGTTGCCAACCAGAAGGGGGGTGTGGGGAAAACCACTACGGCCATCAATCTTGCGGCTTCCCTGGCCGCCGCTGAGAAGAAAGCCCTCCTGGTGGATTGTGACCCCCAGGGAAATGCCACCACCGGCCTCGGCATTGATCGCAATACCCTTGAGAAGGGACTTTATGAATTCCTCCTTGAATCCGCCACGGAAGAGGAAGTCCTGGTGGAAACCGCCCTGCCCGGCCTCAGCGCCATCGGGACCTCGCCCGGCATGATCGGTGCGGAGGTGGAAATGGCGAGGGTGGAAAACAGGGAGTACCTCTTGCGTCGGCGAATGGTCCCCTTGAAGACCCGATATGATTACCTTTTATTGGATTGCCCGCCCTCTCTCGGATTCCTGACGGTGAATGCCCTGGTTGCCGCAGATGCCATTCTAGTGCCCCTCCAATGTGAATACTATGCCCTTGAAGGCTTGTCGCAACTGCTGAAGACCATTAAGGCGGTGAAGCGGGCTTTGAACCCCACCCTTCGGCTCGCCGGTATTTTGCTGACCATGTATGACGGGCGGAACAACCTGTCACGGCAAGTGGCCGAGGAGGTGCGAATCCATTTCAAGAGAGGAGTTTTCAAGACGGTGATTCCACGCAACGTGCGTCTGAGCGAGGCGCCGAGTCACGGAAAGCCGGTTCTCCTTTACGATATTCGCTCGAGAGGTGCACAGAGTTATCTGTCTCTCGCAAAAGAATTCATCACCAACGGGGGAAAATAGAGATGGGAGAGAGAAGGGCCCTTGGAAAGGGTTTGTCGGCCTTGATTCCCGATGCCAATCACCTTGATGAAACGGAAAACCGGTTTTTTCAGTGTCCGATCGAGGCCATCGTACCCAACCCGCTCCAGCCAAGGCAGAATTTCCGTCCGGATGAACTTAGGGAGATGGCCAATTCCATCAGGGAACAGGGGGTGGTGACACCTCTGCTCGTCAGTAGAAGTGAAACAGGGTATCAACTGATTGCGGGTGAAAGAAGATGGCGCGCCGCTCAAATGGCAGGTCTGGACCGTGTGCCGGTTGTGCTGAGAGACGCAACGCCCACGGAATCCCTGGAACTGGCCCTCATAGAAAACATCCACCGAATGGATCTGAACCCCATTGAGGAAGCCCTGGCCTACAGGAGGCTGTTGGAAGACCAGGACGCGACGCAGGAAACCCTGGCCAGGCGGTTAGGGAAAGAACGCTCTACAGTCACAAACCTTCTGCGACTTCTCAAGCTGCCCGTCCAGATTCAACAGGATCTCATTGACGGTCGCATTGCAATGGGCCACGCACGGGTGCTGGCGGGTGTACGAAACGCAGGAGAGCAACAAGCCCTGAGGAAGAGGATCCTGAAAGAGGGCATATCCGTTCGTCAGCTTGAGCGATTGGTACAAAGAAGACACGGTCAAAAGAGATCCAAAAAGGAAAACAGCGAACACGATTTTTATTATCAATCCATAGAAGAAGACCTGAAGAGGGCGCTGGGGACAAAGGTTGCCGTCAAGAAAAAGGGCAGGGAAGGAAGGATCGAGATCTATTTCTATTCCGATGGGGAGTTTGAACGACTCCTTGAAAGGTTGGGCTGAGAACCCTTTTTGCGCCACGCGTGTTCTTGCCCCCTTGCAAGACGATGGATGTTAGCCCGGTGTTTTAGAAAGATCAGGATCGCCATGACCAGGGCTCCGATGGCGATGGGCCAAGGCTTCCCAAAAAGCGCGGCAAGAACCGGCATAGAGAAAGCCGAGGCCAGTGAACCGAGGGAGACATATTCCCACTTGTAGACCACTGATACGAAAAGCAGTACGGCCAGGAGGCAGGGCACGGGAGCTATGGCCAGGTAGATGCCGAGGGCAGTGGCGACCCCTTTCCCGCCGGTGAATTTCCGGTACAGGGAAAACTGGTGCCCCAAGAGGGCCGCTACACCAATGGCGGACAATCCCAAAGCATGGACAATGCCGGGTTCCCCAAGGTACTGGCCGGCAAGGAACACGGGCAAAAAGCCCTTGAGACTGTCCATAACCAAAGTCAGGAGGCCCCATTTGAGGCCCAACTCCCGTGAAACATTGGTGGCACCGATATTGCCACTTCCTCTCTCGGTAATATCGATGTCGGCGACCTTGTGGGCGATCACTTTCCCCCAAGGGATGGCGGCGAAGAGGTAGGCCGCCAGGAAAAATGCGATCCAGTAAGAGAGCATCTGGTTTCCCCTTTTTTCATTCGATGACGCGACAATGAAATCGCTAGTTACTTTAGCGGGTTTTGGTGAGGTAATCAACGAATATTTCCTGGAGTAAAAGCGTGAAAATAATGGTTATGGATGGGCAGGGAGGCGGAATCGGCGCCACCCTGATCAAGGGATTGCGGGAAAAGCTGGGGAATAATCCGGAGATACTGGCCCTGGGGACCAATTCAATTGCAACCTCCGTTATGATGAAGGCAGGGGCCAACCGGGGTGCGACTGGAGAAAACGCCATTGTGCGGACTGCCCGGAAGGCGGACATCATTATCGGGCCCCTGTCCGTGCTTATGGCCAACGCAATGATGGGCGAAGTGACTCCCGGCATGGCTGAGGCGGTGAGTTCCAGCGACGCCGAAAAAATTATTATTCCCCTCAACCAGGAAAACATCCGGATCGTAGGGATCAATGCAGAACCGCTTCCCCACCTCGTGCAACAGGTGGTGAAGATTATCCAGGAGGAATACAGGAATGTGTGAAGCAACGGCCTATGTGCTGAAAGACGGTCGAGAAGAACTGTTGCTCGAAAATGTGGATTTCCTTGAGAATCGGGGAGATCAGGTGAAGATGTTGAGCCTGTTTGGAGAGGAAGTCGTCTTCAAAGGCCATATCAAGAACCTCTCATTGCTTGATCACAAAATTTTACTCGAGGCAGGCTAGCGAATCGCCTGGTATGAAGAGGTAGTCGGACATTGAAGGAAAAGGATATCTGATAGGGAGGTGTTGGTATGACAGAGACATTTCTGGAAAAGATTCACTGGCTGGGACATGATGGGTTTCGCATCGACGGCACAAGGACGGTCTATTTTGATCCCTACAAGATCGAAAGCGGGCCGGCTGCGGACCTTATCCTGATCTCCCACGATCACTTTGATCACTGCTCGCCTGAGGACCTGGCCAAGATTCAGAAAGAAAGTTCCGTGATCATCACCGAAAAGGACTCGGCAAGGAAGATCAAGGGCGATGTCCGTGTGGTGAAGCCGGGCCAGATGGAGACTGTGGAGGACATTACAGTTACCGCGGTTCCATCTTACAACACCGACAAAGAGTTTCATCCCAGAAAAAATGGGTGGCTGGGCTTTATCGTCCATATGGATGGTTTCAGAATCTACCACGCCGGGGATACGGATTTCATCCCGGAAATGAAGGACATGGATGTGGATATCGCCCTCCTGCCGGTTTCGGGAACGTATGTCATGACATCCACGCAGGCCATTGAGGCTGCGAAGGCCATCCGGCCGAGGTGGGCCATTCCCATGCACTATGGGACCATTGTCGGGGACGAAGGAGATGCCGTTTCCTTTCAGAAGGGACTTGAAGGCATCGTGAAGGTTAAGATACTCGAAAGGGAATAACCGCGTTAGGCAAGTGTATCCGGCAAGGCGAGGTATTTTTTTCCTTCCTCCTGTTTTCCACGTTTCACACAACCCGTGGCATAAATTCGGCATTTTCTCCGAAGCTCATCCATGAGCGCCTGTCGTTGTGCCGGATGGAGGACATTCCGGCCGAGTAAATTTGCCATGGACCTAATCCTGAAGCGGTCCATACCGTGATAGCGGGCCGAGAGTTGATCAGGATGGCCTCCGGTCTTTACGACAAGCGGCTGCCTGAGCAGATGTATGGGAAAGCGGGAGGCGATACGGAGCCACAGATCATAATCTTCGCAGGCAGGCAGAGACTCATCGAAAAGCCCGATATCCTCCAGCAGTGACCGTTCCAGTATCACCGCCGAGGGGCTGACAAGACACCTTCTAAGGGAAAGTTCAAAGATCTCGCCGGATGGCTTCAGGTGTTTTTTACGGGGATTGACCCGTCGTCCGTGTCGAATCCAGATTTCCTCCGTTTGACAGGCATGGATCTCGGGGGATTTCCGAAAGAAATCCATCTGAAGCGCCAGTTTTTCCGGCAGCCAGTAATCATCGGAGTCCAGAAACGCCAGATAGGGGCCTGTGCTCGCCCTGATGCCGGTATTCCTGGCGGCGGATACACCCTGATTGGAGCCATGGGTCAGGTATCTTATCCTTCCGGAAAACACCTCCAGACCATCCAGAGTTCCGTCAGTGGAACCATCGTCTACAACAATAAGTTCATAATCTTCATAGGTCTGAAAGAGTACGGATGAAACAGCTCTCTTGACCCGGTTCGCCCTGTTGAATGTGGGTATGATTACGCTGACTAAAGCCATGGGAGATAAACCCAGAGGATGGCAAGGACCCCTGCCAAAAGGAAATTGCATTCCAGGAGGGCCTCGAAGGGGAGGCCCGGATAGATCCATTGCTTTTCATAAGCAGAGAGGCAAAGGTAGAGGCCCAGGACACATGCCAGGAGGAGGTAAGAAAGGGGTATCATCCATTGCAACAGGGGGGCGGTCACGAGGATGAGGGCAGACAGAAGAAGGGCTAATTTGATGATCATCGAGGTCTTTTTCAGGCCCAGGGTGATGGGAAGCGTTTCTCTGCCCACGATAAGGTCTCCCTGGAGCTGCAGGATGTCAAAAAGCCCTGATCTCGCATAACTCAAAAGGAAAACCATCGAAGACGTAGTCAGGATCAAAGTCCAGTTAAAGGGGCTTGTGTCGAGGGCCGGCAGGACAGCAATAACAGCCACCCACGCAAGGGATTCCGACAGGGTCTTTGAACCGGGGATATCCTTGATCTTGGCATAGGGATGGTCTTTTTGGTGTACTGAAGGAATGAGCGGGACGCTGTAGACCAGCCCAACGATACTTAAAGCAGCTAGGGAAAAAAAGACCGTTTTTCCCAGTCCATAGGCCAGAAAAAGGGCAAGCACAATGGCGCACAAACCACTCAGGGAGAGCAACAGATGGTGCTTCCTGTAAAAAGCGGCCCTCTCCGGATCGTTATAGGCACTGGCCCCTTTGTCCAGAAAACGATTCAGTACATGCATGGCAAAAATGTAGAGAAAGGTCATGGCGGGATAAGAGGCCCCGGGCGTCTTTCCCGAAAGCGCATTGGAGGCATAGGAAAGGGAGGCGGCGCCGCCGCCGACAACCAGGTTGCTGAGCAGAAAGAATTTGGAGATTTTCTTGATCCTGTGTCTGAGACGATTTTCCCCGGAGCTCTGGATGTCTTCGATCCTCTTGACCACATTTTTGATCATCCAGCTGGGTGTCGAGGCCCCGGCGGTCACACCAACGGTGCTCATGCCCGAAAGGCTGTGGGGCTCAAGCTCATTCTCCGTTTCTATGTGAAATGTGGGAAGACCCGCCGCCCGGGATATCTGAACCAGTCTTTTTGTATTTCCACTGTGATACCCACCTACCACGATCATGCCGTCAACCTGGGCCGCCAGTGATCGGACCTCATTCTGGCGGTGGTGGGTGGCATCACAGATCGTCTCGAATACGCGTGTCCCGGGGAATCGCTTTAGGATTTCCCGGGTGATCTCCTCATAAACTTGTTCATCCTGGGTGGTCTGTGCCACGATGAAAAGCGGCAGGTCATCCGAAAGCCCCTTAATGTCTTCGACGCTGTTGATGACATGCACAGGGCCTTCGCTGTATCCCTGTAGACCGATCACTTCGGGATGCTCCTTGTCTCCCACGATGACAGCGGCCATTCCCTTCCTGCTGTTATGGCGGATAATAGCCTGGACATGGGCCACTCTCGGGCAGGTGCCATCAATGATTCTGAGGGAGGACTCCTCGAGGAGCTGTCGCTGTTGGGGGGGGATGCCATGGGCTCGGATGACCACATTTCCATGGACAATATTATCCACGGTCTTGACAGACCGAACACCTTTTGTCATAAGAAGATCAAGTACTTGCATATTATGTATGAGAGGACCGAAGGTATAGATGGGGGCCTCGGACCTGTTGGCTTCAGCAAGCACCAGCTCCATGGCACGGCGTACGCCCATGCAGAATCCTGCGGTGGTGGCCAGCTTGACCTTCACGATTCCATTTCCCCCAGATTGTTGAAAAAACTCTCCATCGTTGAAACGAGCGAGTCAAAGTCCTTGATGCCGGTAATGTCACCACGGAACCCACTGCTGTGCGGGAGCCCTTTTGAATAGCGGATGAGAAGGCCTCGCATGATTCGGGCCGCCGCCCTCTCACCCTTCAGGCGGGAAAGATGACGAAAGTGTTCCATGATAAGGGCCTTTCGTTCAGCCGGGGTAGGATTTTGATGAGGCAAACCCGCTTCCAGTGCGAGAATTTGTTTGAAAATCCAAGGGTTACCTATGGCACCGCGTCCTATCATAACGCCGTCACATCCGGTTTGCCCCCTCATTTTCAGGGCGAGGGAGGGCTCGAACACATCGCCGTTGCCGATAACGGGTATGCATATGGCATCCTTTACCTTCCGGATGAGTTCCCAATCAGCCTCGCCCGAATAACCCTGGGAGGCAGATCGTGCATGAAGGACCAGCGCATCAGCACCGCAGTCCTCTATTAACCTGGCTATGTAAAGCGTGTCAGGGGAATTCGAATGCCACCCTGATCGCGTTTTAACCGTCAAGGGGACAGGGCAGGCCTTTCGCACGGTGGAAATGATGGCTCGTATCCTTTCAGGGGCACGGAGCAGCGCGGCACCCGCTCCGGTCTTAACCACTTTTTTTACAGGACAGCCCATGTTGATGTCAATGACATCCGCGCCACTGTCAATGGCAATCCGGGCGGCGTCAGCCATGGATTCAGGCTCCGAGCCGAAGATCTGCACGGACAAGGGCTTTTCTGCAATATCGCTTAGCAGATAGGCAAGGGTCTTTTTTTTCTTCAGAACGAGGCCCTTGGCGCTGATCATTTCCGTGGTTACCAGTCCCGCCCCCATCTTTTTGACCATCATTCGAAACGGCAGGTTGGTAATACCGGCCAATGGCGCCATAATGAGCCAATTTTCCAATTGAAGGGACCCGATCCTCAACATTCCTGTTCTCCCGTGTAAGGCAGCGCCATTGAAATGATCCTAATGGAATGCCAAGGATTCAATATCAAGCCCTGAAAGTTTTATAAGTCTTGAAAATCATTTGATTAAAGTGTTAAATCTTACCCTTCTTGGCTTTCTTCTCTTTTTTCTCATTGCGTTTTTCTTTCAACGTTTTTTCTGATTTTTTCTTAACTGTTTTTTGAGTATCTCTTCCTTTAGCCATGAATTCCCTCTTTGTTTTGGTTAGCTAACTTAGCCTCTGATTTTATTCATGAAAAAATATCAACACTGTTTCTCGTTAAGATTTCCAAAAGTCAGTTTAAAAGTTTCCTGTATAATCCAAGCATCATTACTGGCTCTATGGCGCGTCAGCTTCATTTCTTTGATAACGTTGGCTTTCGTTTTGTGCCAGATTGCCATTTGCTCTTCAGAGAGGATTAGTTCCAAGGGGCTGACGCTAAATTTCATTGGTTTTCCTGCGGCATGAAACAATTTTGTAAGCCAAGGTTTATCAACTACCCATCCATCACCGTAAAGCGTCTTTCCGATTAACAATTCATTAAGTTTTTCTGTCACTAATCCCTGCGGTAACTTTTTTGAAACTGGCGCCCCATAGCCAGTAGTTAGCCCCCTGCTCCGCAGCCCATTCCACATCAGAAGAATCTATTCCGTAATTGCCGGCAATACCCATCCTGAATACCTGCTTCTCAATCACAGGGAAAATAGCAAGGGAAAAATCGCTTTGAATACTGTTGTGTTCCTTGGTCATTGACGTTCCCAGCAAGAGTGAAAGAGAGAACCTCTGTACGATTGGTAAAGTTTATCGTAAGTAAGATGGGATTGCAAATACCATATTGTAATCATATCGAAATTTCGAAAGAGGACGCTATGCGGAAAGCTTGAAAACGAGCTGGGAAAGTGGTCCGGCATTATGTCGGGCAATCAATATAAAAATACCCGTCCCCCATGTCCGCCAAATATGCACTTGACAGCAGCATTTCGATATGTACAATAAGTTGTACAGGAGGTGTTTATGGAAGCTATAACCTATACCGCCGCCAGGCAAAACCTTGCAAAGACAATGGAGAAAGTATGTCAAGACCGGGCGCCGATAATCATTACACGTAAAACTTCTAACTCTGTGGTCATTATGTCACTTGAGGATTATGAAGCCCTTGAAGAGACGGCTTATCTCTTACGGTCACCAAAGAACGCCAGGCGTTTGATTGAATCTATCGTCCAACTTGAAAACGACAAAGGTACCGAAAAGGAACTTTTAGAGTGAAGCTCATCTTTTCTGACCACGCCTGGGATGATTATCTCTTTTGGCAGAAAACCGATAAAAAGGTTCTTCGTCGTATCAATACCCTCATCAAAGAAACGAAACGAACTCCATTTGAGGGTGTTGGAAAACCTGAACTGCTTAAACATGCTCTTTCAGGCTACTGGTCCCGACGAATCACTGATGAACACAGGTTCGTTTATAAAGTATCAGAAAATGCGATTCAAATCGCTCAGTTGTGCTACCACTACTAATCCTCGCAAACGATCTAAATTCTCCAGTTAGTGTCCATCCATAAATGGCTATTTTGCCCGATATCTTCGTTATGCTCAAATTTTAATCCTCGAAATACCTCAATGTATTCCTGCGGTTAAAATTTTCGCATGCCTTAATCTCGAACAAACTATCTCATTTATGGATGGACACCAGTTAGTTATTGACCTGTGACCGTCCCCTGTTCAATCCACTAGATCAGATCGCACGCCTCAGGCGGCATCCAATGCGCGTCTTGCCCCTCCCACTTGACATTGCAGCCAATCGGATTGGTTGCCGGGGAACTTACAGGTTGACCCGTCAGAAGTTCCTCCAAAGCCCTGTCGAGATCATTCACCGTCATCTTGGCCGTATCGCGCGGATTATCTACTCCGCGGCCGGTATAGACGAGCTTTCGGTCGTGGTCGAATACGTAAAAATGCGGCGTCCTGAGAGCGCCGTAAGCCATTGCCACTTCCTGGGATGTGTCTCGGGCGTAGACCCACGGAAAATGATGTGCGTTCATCCGTGACACCATATGGTCAAAGTCATCGGTCGGATGGGTATTTTTGCTGTTGGAGTTGATGCCGATAAAGGCAACACCTTTGTCCTTGAAGCGCTGGACTGTCGCACGAGTTTGTTCGTCGGAACCGATCACGTAAGGGCAGTGGTTGCAGGTGAAAAAGACCACAAGCACCTTCGCCTTGGCAAAAGAGGCCAGGTTGTAAGTATTTCCGTCTGTTGCCGGCAACTCGAAATCCGGCGCCTTTTCACCGAGTTGCAGTGTAAACGCCATAGCTATCCTCCTTGAATAACTTGCCAACACAATATTATCCAACAGCTTTCCAGCATAAGGTACGATATTGTCAAATGGAAAGCAACAAACGCATCCATGAAAAACAAGCTTGCCTCAGATTGTTTCTGCTCGATATCACAAATATTGGATATGAACGACGGATTTCACATGGGTTGCGAGATATGAACGGATGATCCCCTGTGAAGTCATCCTTGTTGAAAAACCCGAGGATTAATGAGATAGTATCTCTTCCGGCTCGGACAGCGGCTCGAGAAAAGATTCATGATTTAAACTTGAATGGGAGCCGGTTTCAAAATGTTCAGTTTTGTTCGCGTTCAAGAAAGGCGAGAATTTTGACCACAGGAATATATGGGATATTTCGAGGATCAAAATTCGAGCCTGACGCAGAGATCGGGCAAAAGAGGACATTTTGAAACCGGGTCAGGAGGCTTGAATGACAACTATCCACGGGTTCCGACTTCTGAAGGAACAGGACATCCATGAATACCACATCAAGGGCAGACTCTACGCCCACGCCAAAACAGGGGCCGAGCTCTTTTCCCTCTCCAATGACGACGAAAACAAGGTGTTCGGCATCACGTTTCGTACCCCCCCGACCGACTCAACCGGTGTGGCCCACATACTCGAGCATTCGGTCCTCTGCGGCTCCAGAAAGTACCCGGTGAAGGAGCCCTTTGTGGAACTTCTCAAGGGTTCGTTGCAGACCTTCTTGAATGCCTTTACCTATCCGGACAGGACCTGCTACCCCGTTGCCAGCCAGAACCTGCAGGACTTCTACAACCTGATCGATGTCTATCTGGACGCCGTTTTCTACCCGCGTATTACACGCCCTATTTTTGAGCAGGAAGGCTGGCATTACGAGCTGAATAAACTCGAGGAGCCTCTGACTTACAAGGGCGTCGTCTTCAATGAAATGAAAGGAGCCTATTCCTCGCCGGACCAGGTACTCTCCGAATATGTCCTGGAATCCCTCTTCCCCGACAACCCCTACGGTTTTGATTCCGGTGGCGATCCCAAAGTCATCCCCATGCTCACCTTTGAACAGTTTCAGGCCTTTCACGAACAGTACTACCACCCTTCCAATGCGCGGATTTTTTTCTACGGGGATGACGACCCGAGGGAAAGGCTCAGGATCATGGACGGCTGGCTGCGTGAATTCGAGCCCAGGGAGGTCCAATCGGATATCCGTCCCCAGCCCATGTTCCAGCAGGCGAAGTGGTTGGCCCGCCGTTTCATGTCGCCTGAAGAGGAAGAGGGAAAATCTCGCGGCATGGCCACCCTCAACTGGGTCCTTGGAGAGACCCGTGAAGTGGACACGACTTTCGCTCTCCGCATCCTGGAATACATCCTCCTCGGGATGCCCGCATCACCCCTGAGAAAGACTCTGATCGATTCGGGCCTTGGCGAAGACCTGGCCGGTGAGGGGTTGGGGAATGAATTGCGGCAGACCTATTTTTCAACCGGGCTCAAGGGAATCGACGTGGGGAACAGTGAAAAAGTGGAAAAGCTCATCCTGGAGACCCTTGAAGGTCTTGTGGAAAAGGGCATCGACCCCCGGACGGTGAAAGCGGCCGTAAACACCCTGGAATTCGCCCTTCGCGAAAACAACACGGGCCAGTTCCCCAGGGGATTGTCTCTGATGCTCAGGGCCATGACCACCTGGCTCTACGGGTCCGACCCATTCGCTATTCTGACCTTTGAACGCCCCTTAAAAAATATCCGCTCTCAATTGAAAAACTCTCCGGGTTTTTTTGAATCGCTGATCAAACACCTTTTGCTGGAGAACCAACACCGGGTAACCCTCATCCTGGAACCGGACACCGATCTGCAACAAAAGGACCTGGCCCGGGAGAAACGAACCCTGGAGCAGGCCCGCTCCGGCATGGGAACGGAAGACATTCGGAAGACCGTTGAAAATACCAGGGAACTGAAGCGTTTGCAGGGTCTTCCCGACTCCCCGGAGGCCCTGGCAAAGATCCCGCGCCTGAAGCTGGATGAGATTTCAAAGACGGATAAAGTCATACCTGTTGAGACATCGACCCATGCCGGTGTCAAACACCTTTTTCATGACCTCTATACCAACGGGATAGTCTACTTTGATCTGGGAATGGACCTTCATGTCCTGCCGGGAAAGTACCTTCCTTACGTACCGTTGTTCGGTCGCGCCTTCATTGAGATGGGGACGGAAAAGGAAGACTTTGTAAGCCTGACACAGCGCATCAGAGAGAAAACCGGCGGCCTGACCTCTGTGCCCTTTTCGTCGGTACACAGGGACCGGGAGACCGCCGTAACGTGGCTTTTCCTGCGGGGCAAGGCCCTGGTGGCCCGGGCGGGTGACCTGATAGATATTTTGAAGGACGTCCTGCTCACCGTACGCCTGGATAACCGGGAGCGTTTCAAACAGATGCTCCTGGAAGAAAAGGCCGGCCTGGAGCAGGGGATTGTCCCGGGCGGCCACCGGTTCGTAAACCTGAGGCTGCGTTCCCATTTCAGCGAGGCCCACTGGGCCGCGGAACAGATGGGAGGCATCAGCTACCTCTTCTTTCTCAGGAAACTCATTCAACGGGTGGAAGACGACTGGCCCGGCGTCCTCCGGACCCTGGAGACCATGCGCGGAATACTGGTCAGACGACCGAACATGATTCTGAATGTGACGCTGGATGAAAAAAATGGGTCCAAGATTGGTCCGCTCGTAACGAAATTTCTTGAGACCCTGCCGAAATCGCCTGTGAAACGGGAACCCTGGGCCAAGACGTCTCTCCCCTCCTTTGAGGGTATGACCATTCCCTCCCGGATAAACTATGTGGGAAAGGGAACCGATCTTTACAGCGAGGGTTACCGATTTCACGGATCCGCCCTCGTGATCTCCCGCTATCTCCAAACCGGCTGGCTCTGGGAAAAGGTCAGGGTCCAGGGCGGTGCTTACGGCGCCTTCTGCATGTTCGATCGCCTCTCCGGGGTCCTGAGCCTGGTGTCCTACCGGGACCCGAACGTCCTGGAAACGCTTGACGCCTTCGACAGTATGGCGAACTTCCTCAAGGAACTGAAGCTCGACGACGAGGAACGCATAAAAAGCATCATCGGAGCGATTGGCGGGCTGGATGGGCCCCTGCTCCCCGACGCCAAGGGTCATATCTCCATGATTCGTCATCTATGCGGGGATTCGGACGGGGATCGACAGCACATGCGGGAGGAAGTCCTGCAAACTTCCACAAACCATTTCAGAGATTTTGCCGGTAATCTGGAGGCATTGAGGCGGGGAGGAATGGTGAAGGTCATGGGGTCCGGTGAAACCATCGCGTCTCTTAATGAGAATCACCCGGACTGGCTCCAGGTGGTAAAGGTCCTTTGAGGGTGATTGACCTGTTGATATGCCTGGCGGCTGGACACGGAAGGGAAAATAGGGTTTATTATTTCAGAGCATAATGTTATAGAAAAATGTCTGGTATGTACCATGGAATAGCGAGAAGCAGATTATGACAACCTATCGTGTGACATTCTTCCCCGACGAAAAATCGGTGGAAGTTGAAGAAGGGACCACCATCGCTGACGCGGCCCGGGCGGCTGAAGTCTTTATCAACAACCTCTGCGGCGGCGAAGGCGTTTGCGGTGGATGCAAGGTCCAGGTCACCGCGGGGGAGGCGGAAGCCGAGGAACAGGCCCGGGGGCTGCTTTCGGAGGAGCAGATCGAATCGGGATATCTGCTCGCCTGTCAGACGGAGGTCCACGGGGACCTGGAAATTACAGTTCCCCCCGAATCCAGGATGGAGGATGCCCAGATCATGACCGGAGAGGCGGAAACGTCTGCCCGGGATGAAGATGACAAACCTCTGGTCCGAAAGATATTTCTCGAATTACCGGTGCCGACCCTGGAAGACAATATCGCGGATATCGAAAGGGTCTCCAGGGAGTTGCGGCGAAAAATAGGCTGGCATTCCTTCGACATTCCGCTGGAATGTCTCAAAGGCCTTTCGGATAAGCTCCGTGAAAATGACTGGAAAGTTACGGCCACCGTGGCCAAAGACAAGGACCGTTATCGAATCCAGTGCATCGAACCCCTGGATACCCGGGACCGGAATTTCGGTGTGGCCATAGACGTGGGAACCACGACTGTGGTCGCCCAGCTGGTTGACTTCAATTCCATGACCGTTAGGGGTGTGGAAGGTTCCCACAACCTCCAGGCCAGTTACGGCGAAGACGTCATCTCCCGAATGGTCTATGCCTGCGGCAAAGGGGGACTCCACCCCCTGCACGAGGCCATCGTGAAGAATATCAATCAACTCATAGACAGGCTGGTGGAGAGCCAGGGGATATCACGGGAAGACATTACCGCCGCCGTGGCCGCCGGCAATACCACCATGAGCCATTTCCTGCTCGGGCTTACGCCCTGTGCCATACGCCTTGAACCTTACGTGCCTACAGCCGATGAATATCCTCAGATCCGCGCGGAGGAAATAGGTATTCATATCAATCCCCAGGGATTCCTTGAGACCATCCCCAGTGTCGCCTCCTATGTCGGGGGGGATATCGTGGCCGGTGTCATGTCCTGCGGCATAGCCGACCATCCGGAGGTGAAGGGCCTCATCGATATAGGGACCAACGGGGAGATCGCCATTGGTAACAATGAGTGGCTGGTCTGCTGTTCGGCCTCCGCCGGTCCCGCCTTTGAGGGCGGAGGGACACGATGCGGCATGCGGGCTATCAAAGGCGCCATTGAAAAGATACAGATATCCGAAGGCCGGATCAGCTATCAAACCATCGGCCAGGCCCCGGCGAGGGGCATCTGCGGCTCCGGATTGATCGATATCATCCATGAACTGGTGAGAAACGGGATTATCGGCCAGGACGGCAAATTCCACCGCAGCCGAAAAGACGAGCGCCTGACCATCGAAGATGGTATTCCCCAGTATACCATCGTTCCGGGTGAAGAAACGGAAACGGGCGAGCCGGTTGTCGTCGCCGAATCGGATATCGATAACCTCATGAAATCCAAGGGGGCGGTCTTTGCCGCCATCAAATCCCTCACGGACTATATCGGTCTCTCATTTGATCAGATAGACACCTTTTACGTGGCGGGTGGATTCGGAAACTTTCTGAATATCCCGAAGGCCATTGCCATTGGCCTTTTGCCCGACATCCCGGTGGAAAAAATAAAATTCATTGGAAACAGTTCCCTGACCGGCGCCCGTCTCTCCCTCCTTTCCGAAACCGCCCTTGAGAAATGCGTGAACATCTCAAGATCCATGACCAACATCGAACTGTCCAACTACCAGCCCTTCATGGACGAATACATCGCGGCCCTTTTTCTGCCTCACACGGACCGGAAACTCTTCCCTTCGGTTCACTATTAATTCCACCTTGCAGCTTCAAGAGAAGCCAAAGCCCCCAAACAGACCTGTAGCGCCGGCCTTCAGTTCCGCTCTCATCCTGACCACGTATTCGGGCGGCCTATCGTCCCTCCAGCGGGGATATCCCCCCTGCCAGACATAGGCAATCAGCTGTTGAAACCACCCGGCAGCGAATCGGTACTCCCCGAATCGGGCCTCTTTCCTTTCTGAATCCAGGACGAGCCTGATCTCCTTTGGCTCACCATAGTACTTAATGAGCTCCCTGACCTGATCCTGGGTCTCTACCCCTTCCGGGTTCTGTTTGAAGTCCGCCTCCTTCTCCGGGAACGGAAACTTGCTGTAAACCGCACCGATGAATCCGCTGAAACGG
>Ga0307417_10000042_pt1 | contig 49380 bp, 41 predicted proteins | sample SalMarWE160210MG_2_FD_202514 | JGI IMG/M metagenome (GOLD analysis project Ga0307417, IMG submission 202514) | Salt marsh sediment microbial communities from the Plum Island Ecosystem LTER, Massachusetts, United States - WE1602-10 | ecosystem: Environmental > Aquatic > Marine > Intertidal zone... | reverse complement strand
CTGTGATTGCGCATCCACCACCAGGATCCCGTCCATGGTGGCATCAAGGATGGCCCTGAAGCGGTGCTCGGACTCTTCCAGGGCTTGGGTCGTCTGCTTACGCTCGGTGATGTCGCGCACAATGGCCAGCCCATAAGGTTTATCGAGGATGACGGTTCCCATGTTGACCTCCACCGGGAAGATGGCGCCATCCTTGCGCCGATGCGTGGTTTCAAAACGTGCGGAACCGGATTCCCGTAGCTGCTCTTCGACCATGAGTACAGTATCCGTGTCCATATCCGGATCGATATCCTGAACGCTCATGGTCAGCAACTCTTCCCGGCTGTAGCCCAGTTCACGGCAGGCGGTCTCGTTGACATCGAGAAATCGCAACGTCACCGGATCTATCACCTCGATGGCGTCGCTGGAATTGTCCAGCAGTCTGCGAAACAGGCTGAGATCGTCATTGGCCTTGCGCAGCGCCTCTGCCGCCAGTGTGTCCTCGGTGATGTTCTGCCACATCCCCACCAAATAGTTCGGACTACCGTCCCCTAACCTTACCAGTCGCAGGGAATCCCGGAGCCACAGATAATTGTCGTCGGCTTTCCGCCAGCGGTATTCTATGACATGCCGACCTTTTTCCATCAGCAATTCCATCTCGCCGGAGATCCTCGGGACGTCGTCGGGATGGATGTGGGAAAACCATAAATCGGGTTGGTCCATGAAATTCCTGGCGGTATATCCGGTGAAGGAGACCACGTTTTGTGACATGTACGCCACCGCGTAATCGCCTCCCGCAGCGCACCGGTAAACCGCGATCGGTAACGAATCCAACAGGACCGATAGTTGTTCGTTGGCTGAGTGGAGTTCCTGCTCGGCAGCCTGTCGTTCCGCCAGCCTCGGGTCTTTATGATTATTGGACGTCTGATTCATTTGTCCGGAATCTCCCTCACCTTTATCAAAAGGTCTTTCGGCGTGTAAGGCTTGTGGATAAAGTCAGAACCGGCCTCTGTCAATTCTTTGTCTTTGATGATATCCATGGTATATCCACTCGCAAAGAGTATTTTTACCCCGGGGCTCACATTTCTGATCGCCTCACCGACTTCTTTACCGTTTTTCTTCGGCATGATCATATCAAGCATGACGATGCTGATCCGTTCCTTGCCCATCGATCATTCAATCTGGCGGGCATTCAAAAGCATGGTGCGCCTGCCGATGGTGGCAAAATCGTGCTCAACTTCATAGTTGTCAAAACTGGTCTTTTGGGGAAGGATGGTTTCCAGCAGTTCCCGCAGCTTGGGGATATCCCATTGTTTGTTGCCCAGGTCATAAATAAGCTGCCCCACGGTCTCCTCAGGCTTTACCTTGAAGAATTCATAAAAGGAACGGCTGACGGTGACCACCCTGAGGTCTTGATCCAGAACCAAAAGGGGTTCACGTATTGTCTCTACGATATCTTTGAATATCTGGTCTATCCGAGCCGTTACCATAGTGCTCTCCTCCCAACATCAAGCCTTGACTTTATTTTTTATGAACAAATGGGGCTTTTGAATCAATCAAGGATACTTGCATAATCTTATCGTTCCAGGGATTTTAACCATACCTCCGGCAGTCTCGAAAATCCAACCAACATCGTGTCGCCGGATTTCTTGGCATAGGGATAGCCTTAATCACTTCATTCCTATCGAACATCAACGAAAAATATCAAAACGATAATATCGCCATTCTAGCCCAATCTTCTAGTCCTATCGAATGCAAAATCCATACCGGAATCCCAGTTTTGGACAACGTTGTCCAAAGGCAGCCGTAAAACTCCATCTCGAAAGGAGGTGAACAAACCACTTAAGGCATAGAAGCAGGCGAACATAAAGTCGCCAATACCATTAACCACGGGGCCAGTCGGTCATTGAGATCGGCTGGCCCTTTTTGCGTTTTGGACCCAACCGAAACGCAGGAAAGGAGAAAAGATCATGAACAGAGAACTACTGGAAAAACCCTTTGAACCCGGCCAAATCAAGCAGCGGGTCGGAACGCTCGGAGAACTTTCTATTCTATTAGGATCGCGTGTCCACATCCTGAATTATTACGGATTACCAACGCCATACGCTGAACGGAAATGAACTGAAACGCATCCAAATGAACCCAAATGAAGGTTTTAGAGGCGGGAGGGATTCTACCCCGCCCTTTTTCGCCCTCCAACCGAATTAAAAAGCAGCGGAGGATATAACCTATGGCGAAGGATAAAAATCGTAATCTGGTGAAAAGGAGGGATGTCTGGTATTTCCGCATGCGGAAAGGAAAACAGGTCATCAGGAAGACCCTGTCCGCATCCATTACAGAGGCAAGAAGGTTGCGGGATGACCTTTTGAAGGAGATGGCCGTAGACGATATAAGGAAAGTGGACGATGACCCTCTATTCGGGGAGTTGGCGGAGCAGTGGTATAGGATAAGGTCACGGCAGATAAAATATTCCACCATGAGGGATTATCAAAGTGCCATGAACCTTTATATCCTGCCACGGTTCGGGAACTGTCCATTAAGAAACATCTCCTATCTTGATGTCGAAGAATTCAAAGCGGAACTGAACCGATCGGCGAAAAGGATAAATAATATCATGGTTCCCATGAGGTCGGTATTTACCATGGCCTACAAGGAAGGCATCATCAAAGACAATGTGATGTCGAGAGTGGACAATCTGAGGATTGATGAGCCGACCATAAACCCTTTATCCATGGATGAGGTCATAAAGGTGCTGGAATGCGTTCATCCGCACTACAGGAATTGTCTGGCCGTTCTATTTTTCACCGGGTTACGGTTCGGTGAAATGGCCGCCCTGAAATGGAAAAATGTACACCTTGACAGAAAGACCGCAAGGATATGTGAAACATTGGTATATGGTGTGGAGGGAAGGACAAAGGCCAGAAAATCAAACAGGGATATAGATCTTCTGCCTCCTGTTACGGATGCTCTGACAAAACAGAAAGAGCAGCGACACGGAAAATCCGATTATGTGTTCCTCGATGTTCACGGGAACCCTTTGACGACGGATCACTTGAGAGAAGTCATCTGGAAACCGGCACTGAAAAAGGCCGGGACAGAATACCGTCCTATGATGCAGACAAGGCACACATTTGCCACCATCAGTTTATCGGAGGGAGAGAACATAGGATGGGTTCAGCATATGCTCGGACATAGTTCCCTTCAGATGATTTTCACAAAATATTATGCCTGGATACCCAAGAAGACGAGAAATGACGGCTCTGCGATGATGAAAGCCTATGAGAAAACACACATTGAACAGGACACGGATCAGGTTGCGGATAGGGGATGGAAAGTGATGGACCCGGGAAAAAGTAGCCCACCAAAGAAAAAGGGCTTACACCAAATCAGCGTAAGCCCTTGAATTTACTGGTAGCGGGGGCTGGATTCGAACCAACGACCTTCGGGTTATGAGCCCGACGAGCTACCGGACTGCTCCACCCCGCGTCAATCTTTTTAAGATAACAGCTGGAATGTCTGAAGTCAAATTAATTTTCGCGTTGGATCTATCCGTAGGGCAGCCGAATGACAAATGTGGCACCTTCACCGGGCCGGCTGTCGGCCCAGATGTCGCCCTTGTGGGCCTCCACGATCTTGTAGGATATGGCAAGGCCCAAGCCCGAACCCCTGTCACGCGTGGTGTAGAAAGGCTCGAAGATGTGGAGGAGGTTTTCTTTTTCAATACCCATTCCCTCGTCGCTGATGCGGATCTCGACGGCATCGGGCAGGTTTGTGGTGGCAATGGTTATGCTTCCCCCTTCATCCATGGCCTGGATCCCGTTGGCTATGATATTCATAAATACCTGCTTCAACTTGTCCGGGTCACAGGAAATTTCATCATGACCCGCGGCGAGATCTTCAACGAAGACATATTTCTCCGGCGTGTAGATTTCGGCCATAATTTTGAGGACATCGCTCAAGACCGAATTGATATCCGTTGACCTCTTGACGAGCCGGTATTCCCTGGTGAAGTCCCCCAGGTTGGCCACAAGGTTTTCCAGGCGGCCGATTTCATCGTACATCATGTCCAGCTTTTGAATAGCCTTCTTGTCGTCCAGGTTTTTTCGGATCTGATGTGAGAATCCACCGATGATCATCAGGGGATTCTTGATTTCATGGGCCACATGGGCCACGGCCTGTCCCACTGCCGCGAGCCTCTCCGACCGCAGGAGGTTTTTTTCCAGCCTTTTCTGTTCAGAGACATCTCTAACGATGGCCGTAAAGGTAACACCTCGGTCCATTTCCAGATAGCTCAGTCCCAATTCGATGGGGAATTGTTCCCCGTTTTTTCGCAAGGCCGTGAGGGAAAGACTCTTCCCCATGATGTTGGGCACCCTTTTTTCCAGGAACCGTTTGACAAATCGCCTGTGGTCGCCATATTGAGAGGGGATAAGCAGGTTAAGGTTTTTCCCGAGGATTTCCTTTCTCTGGTATCCGAAGATGCGCGTGGCCGCATTGTTGAAAAGGACGATCTTCTGGTTTTCATCAATGCTCAAAACGGCATCGGTGGCGGTATCGAGAATGGCCCGGAATTTTTTCTCGGAGGCCTGGAGCCTGCGGATCAGTTTCTGGTAGTCGGTGACGTCCCGGGAGATTTCGATAAAGTATTCCCGCTTCCCATCTTCCACCACAAGCGGGTACATAATGCGGATCATCTCCTTGAACTCTGAGCCGGCTTCATCCAGACGATGGGTTACTTCCACACGTTTTCCGGTTTCCTTGGCCCGCTTGAGCGGACACAGGGGGGTTTGGTGGTAATGACAGGTACTTCCTGATTGGGATGCTATCTTGTAACACTTATTCCCGATGGTCTTTTCTTTAAGGAGACCGTAATGATCAAGAAAAACGCGGTTCACGTTCAGCACCCGATAGTCCGGATCGATGACCATGATCTCCTCATTGATCCCGTCGAAAAGGGTCTCAAGAAAAAGATTGTCCATTTTGAGCCCTTCAATGAGCTTCTCTTGACGGGCCAGGGTTTTTTTCAAGTTGCCCACTTCCCCGGTGAGTTCTGTTTCTTTCTTCATGGTCATGCCTCAGCATTTGGAAAATAAAAGACATATTTCAGGGAAAGGATATCAAACATTTCAGTCGTGCCTTCCCTGATTTTTTCATAAAGCGCTTTCATGTTCCGGGCCCCCGCCAGTGCGTCGCAGTATTCGTGAACGTTATGGAGGGAGGGATCAATGGGCAAAAGAACATGATCGAGAGGCCCGTACCAGGCGATCCCCAGGGCCTTTTTCATCTTGAACACTTTTTTGTACATGTCCCTTAATAAGGCTGTGCGCAGGACAGGATTGATCTGGTTGATCATACAGTCTATCAGGCCCGCCAGGAGATAGACGTCCCGCATTTTGTCCTCCCGGTCCCGATAGGCAAAAATCCCTCTAATGGTCGATTGCATTCCGTTTACCAGAGAAAAATGGGGAGGAAGCTGCAGTGGTCCACTCCCTTTCAGTTCTGGGTGCTGTCCACGGTATTCCTCAAGCGCAAATGCATCGGGACGGAGCATTTGAACAAAGTGGGCCGTTTTCCACGCCGCTTGTCTGAATTCCCAGGGACCCGATGTGGTCAGGGTATCCGGTCGACGGATTCTTCGGTTGTTGAAATATATTATTTCAGCCATTTTTTCCCGCCCTGTTCGATGGCTCCTGCCGAAGGGCCAGATGTTCATGGCCTGGGATGACAGGTTTCGTGGAGATGTATCAAGCGCTTTCTTGTTACATGGGTATAGATCTGGGTCGTGGAGATATCCGAATGGCCGAGCATCATCTGGACAGATCTTAAGTCAGCCCCTGCCTCGAGGAGGTGGCTTGCGAAGGAATGCCTCAAACTGTGAGGCGTAACATCATGTTTTATTCCAGCCTGGAGTGCGTAATCCTTGAGAATTTTCCAGAAGCCCTGTCGGGTCAACCGTTTTCCCAAATAGTTCAGGAAGAGATAGGCGGTTCTTGAACGGTGATCGAGTCTGAGTCGCCCCTCTTCAATATAGGTTGATACGGCCTTCCGGGCTTTTTCGCCCATGGGCACAATACGTTCCTTGGATCCTTTTCCAATGGTTCTCACATAACCCGGTTCAAGATTGATATTCGAGAGCTTCAAGGTGACCAATTCAGAGACCCGGAGGCCCGTGGCATAGAGGAGTTCAAGCATTGCTGTATCCCTTTGGCCTCTTGGATCAACAGGCTTGGGTTGGGCGAGGAGACGTTCCACTTCACGGGGAGAAAGGGTGCCGGGAAGTTTGCGGCTCATTTTGGGTGATTCGAGGAGGCGTGCCGGATTGGTATCGCGTATGCCTTCTTCCACCAGAAACCGGAAAAAGGTCTTCAGCGTGGAAATGTGCCTGGACACGGTTCTGGTGGACAGCCCTTTCCCCAGACGACGCAGGTAGCCATTCAGTACCTCCCTATCCAAGCCCAGGGGTGTAAGCGTCTTCTCGTCAAGATAGGTTACAAATCGGATCAGATCTCTGCTGTAGGACCGAACCGTGTTTTCAGCCAGGCCCCGTTCGACCATGATATGGGTCAGGAACCGATCTATGAGTGCTGCAGTTTCGTTGTCCATAGGACGTTCTCGAGAAAGGCCAGGTTAAAATTTGTAAACCCTTGGATCTGGGGTTAGAATTTCTATCCCTTCATTTGTAATGAGAACCATTTCTTCGAGCCGGACACCGCCCTTACCTGGGATGTAGATGCCGGGCTCAACGGTTGTCACCATCCCCTGCTTGAGCGTAACAGGTTTTCTGGGGGCAAGCCTCGGTCCTTCATGAACGGCCAGGCCGACACCGTGCCCCAGTCCATGCCCGAAGAAACGCCCGAATCCCGCCTCATGAATAATATCTCTGGCCATCTTATCGGCAAAAGTGCTTTCAATGCCGGGGAGGATGGCTTCCAAGGCCGCTGCCTGGGCACTGCGGACGACCCCGTAGATCTCCTTGAACTCAGCCGGAGGATCACCCAAAAAAACGGTTCGGGTCATATCCGAGCAATACCCGTTCAGTTTGACCCCCAGGTCCAGGATGATGGGTTCTCCTTCTCTCAGAATCCGGTCCGTGGGGACCCCATGCGGGAGGGCACTGTTGGGGCCTGAGACAACAATGGGGGAGAATGCAGGCATTTCGGCGCCCACTTCCCTGGTGAGTTCTTCCACTTTCCACGCCACTTCACGCTCGGTGAGGCCGGGCCTCATGAATTCGATGGCTCCCTTCATGACGGCGCACAACCTTTTCCCGGATGCCCTGAGGGCTCCGGTCTCGGTTTCTTCTTTGATTTCCCTCATATCCTCCACAATACCGGAAAGGGGCACCAACCGGACCGGCGCGGAAAGTTCCCGAAGCCTCTTTTCAAGTTCCTGGTGAAGCCCCCAGGTGACATAGTCCTTTTCAAACCCCAATCTGCGCGGATTGCCTTCAGCCAAAAGGCCTATGAGACCTTCGACGGGTCCCTCCCTGTAAGTCCTGACGTCAAACCCCGTGGCTTCTCCGGTGGCTTCTTCAGTATACCTTGAATCGGTCATGAGCAGGCATTGGTCGTCAGTGATCAGCAGGGAACCGGAAGATTCGGTAATCTGGAGATCAGAGGCGCGGAACCCGGAAAGATACCTGCGATTTTCGGGTTGAACAATCCAGATGGCATCCACATCGTTTTCCGGCAACCGGTTCCTCAGGCTGGATATTCTCTCCTCGAACAACATTTGTTTCATTTTGATCACATCTCCACGTGAAAGAAGTTGTTTCGTATCTTATCAGAATCTTGATGACATTGCAAAAAATCATCATTGGTACCTATGGGCGTTAGTAAAAAGCTGGTTTATGGCGCAAGCGGCAGCCCATGAGCAGCGAGGTGGAGGAGAACCTGACACTCTTTTTCAGACACTTTCTAAACACTCTGGAGGAGATGGACGCCCATTTGGGGTTTAGGGGTAGCCATTGGAGAGCGCCAGGACTTCGGAGTCGTAAACCCCAAATGGGCGTCCATGTCGGAGTAGGGTGCCAAGTGCACTATGAGAAAGCGTCCGAAAAAGACCCTCACGCTCTCCTCCTGAGCTTCGGTGAAGAGGACGACTTCGTCGGAAGTCCTGAGGACCGGACTTTTCAGGATTACATCAATCTTGGTGCGTTGGCGATTCTTCCCCGGATTTTGAAATGACAACCCTGGGGTCAATGCATAATCTGAAACACACGCAGGGTTTCAAAAATGGAAGTTGACGGTCAGGCCCACTTGTCGGTCCGGTGTGAGGAGGATTTTGAGGTCCAGGTCGTCCTTGAGGCGGCTTCGAAAGTCCCTGCAGACTTTTCGGTTGTATTTATGGGTAGCGTTTACCGCGCTGTAGATGTTCCCGGAATACCAGCCCAGTTCCAGAAAGGTAAGCATACCTCCCAGCACATGCTGGTCCTGATGAAACGCTTCCACGGCCGCCCAGATAAAGAGGGCATTCACGATGAAAGCAACCCCCCCGTCCCGATATCGACCCACATAGGCGTGGCCGAGTCCGGGTAAAACGGCCGCCAGTCCACCTGCAAGGTTCGGGGACTTCAGGGGCAATGCTTCCCCTTTCAGGCTTGCCCGGGCGAGGGCCATTGCACCGGGGTAATAGGGACTCGTATTTTCCGCCCCCATGAAAATCTGCGATGCGGCCTTCCACTCGTTTTTCTGAATCTTTGTCCACCCGAGTCGATAGAGTGCGGCATTCCGCAGGGAGGAGTCGGGGAATTCCTTGAGGAGTTTGTTAAAGTAATATTCGGCTTCACCGGAGATTCCCTGCTGATAATAGGATTCGCCCATCAAGAAAAGGGCCTTTTGAGCGAAGAGCCCCCTCTCATGGGTCTTGAGCAGTCTGAGAAAGACCTCTCTTGCCTCTTCGTACCTGCCGGCCTTCATAAAACAGACGCCCTTGAGCGTTCGCGCCTGGGGTACGCGCGCATTTTCCGGAAAAAAGTGAGTGAAGCGCTCGAACTCGAGAACCGCCCTTGCGAAATCGCCTTTGTCCATCAATTCCATTGCAAAATGAAATTGGGCGGCGTCATCTATCACCACGGAGGCGGGAAGGACAGGGCTTGCACAAAGTATAATAGAGAGGGTCAGCAGGATGAGAAGTTTCCTATTCATGGGCCTTTGTGTCTTTCTTGTACCACCAGAAATCATTGTTTTCCACAGGATCAAGAATCTTCATCCTGCCATGATGATACACGAGAGGAGAGACCTTCGCTTCTTCGCTGCCCTCGTGGATGAGACGATCGACCGTCAAAAACCAGCCCATGAAAAAACCATGTTTCTTAAAGGCCCGGACGCTGTAGGATGAGCAAGAGGGTAAACTGGGACACCTGTCCCCGTCCACCCTGGAGAGGTAATCGCGGAAGAGCGTTGCCATCCAGGCGCCCATATTGCCGGCGGATTTGTCCTTGTGGGCGTCAAGGGAGGATGGTTTTGCGTCAATCTGACCCGGGTTGTTTATTTCCGCCGCCGATACAGCATGGGGGAGAGGAAAGATGACCATACCCAGGAAAAGGAAAAGCACGATCCAGCTTTTTATGAGTTGAATACGCATGTTGTGTAAGGGGTTTCCCCCTGAAAATAATGAAGCGGTTGTCATAAGTCAAGTTGAATGCACTGAGAGAGGGAGGTTTCAGTGGCCGGCCTGTTCAGGCAGGATTCAACGGCTGTTGACAGAACCGGCAGGGCTTGTTAATTATAACGTATTACCATGCCAGGACGAAAATCGTTATTTTCCTGAATTCGCCTCCCGTATGCGAAGCCTGTTCCAGGAAATATTGCATTGCTTTCAGGTAGATTAAATGGCCTTCCTGTTTAAGTTTGATGGCTTTGTAAAAAGTCATCATCGTGCCCGGGGACGGACACGCAAATCAATGGGGTGCAAGGCAACCCGTTGATTTGTAAGGAGACCGAAAATCACACTTTTCGGTCTCCGTGAGTAAAAAGTCCATGGACGGACTTTTTACGGTTCCATCAAGTTTGGAAGGGTACCCGGTTTGTATCGACCCTCCGAGATGAGCCGGCGGGAAGCCGTCATCGGGCCATGGATGGTCGGTAGGAAGTCCACGAAGGAAATTTTCCGGGATTGAAGAAGAACCAATGAATCTAGGAAAAATAGTCGAATTTATTGAACAAGGCAAGTTTGTTTCCACCCTGTGCCTGCATGACAGCGTGAACAAGCTTCACCTGATGACGGCCACCAACCGTGAACTCAATGTGTCACCCAAGAGGATTTTGCTCATCTCTTCTTCCGGTGTCGACCCGCTGAGACCGCGGGAAGAACAGCTTGAATGGCTGACAAAGGCGGAGTCTCTAAGGGAAAAATTGAAAGAGCGTGTCAGGGTCAGAGAATTGTGGGAGCTTGTCAGTGACGAAAATGAACTTTTCAGTCATCGCTATCTGGCCGAGCTTGCCTTTGGCGAGACGGTGTCGGATGACCATTTGTCTGCCGTGGTACGGGCCCTTTTTGAGGATCGGATCTATTTCAAGCTCAAGGACGGCTACTTTCTGCCAAACTCCGAGGCGAGGGTAGAACAGATACAGCGCGAAAAAGAGGCGGAGGCGTCCAGAGAGGAAAAACTCCAGGAGGGTGGCGGTTGGCTCAGGGATATCCGGTCGGGACGGAAAACGGCGGCCCCCGCCTGCGAGATGGAAATCATAGATCTTCTGAAGCAACTTGCGCTTCACGGACGTGAGGCTCCGGACTTTAAGTTTTCCAAGGAAATACTCTCTAAGGCGGGGATTACGGATGTGAGGGAGGCAAGGCACCTGCTGGTCCGAATGGGCGTCTGGGAAGAAGATGAAAATTTTGATCTCATCAGGCAGGAGATCAAGACCGGGTTCAGCGATGAGAAGCTCCGCGAGTCTTCCCGTCTGGCCTGTTCGGAAATAGACCATGAAGGGCGGGAAGATCTCAGATCCCTCCCCATCCTGACCATTGACGGTCCCCTCACCCAGGATTTTGACGATGCGCTGAGCCTCGAGGTGAAAGGGGATCAACTGCACCTGGGGATCCATATTGCCGATGTAGCCGCGTCTATTGGACCGGACTCTCCCCTGGACCGCGAGGCATTTCAGAGGGCCTCATCCCTCTACCTCCCTCGACGCCAGATCCCCATGATCCCCCCGGATCTCTCCCAGGAAACCTTGAGCCTCAAAAAGGGATGTGATCGCCCGGCCCTCTCTCTTCTGGCGCGTTTTACGCAGGACGGAAGATTGATCGACTATGATTTTGTGCCCAGCGTTGTCCGGGTGGAAAGACGGCTGACCTATGATTCCGTCAACGGATTGCTGGAGTCCGATCCCACTTTAAAGCAGCTCTATCGCCTGAGTATGTTGTTCAGACGGGTGAGGATGGAGCACGATGCCGTCAGCTTGTCTCTACCGGAACTTCAGGTCTCTTTCGGTGAGGACGGCCTCATTCAAATGGAGATGGTGGAGCAGAACACCCCTTCCAGAATGCTGGTGGCCGAACTGATGATCTTTTACAACGGTCTGCTCGCCGGATTTTGCAGGCAGAATGCGATCCCCATCCTGTTTAGGACCCAGTCTGAACCCAGTGCGAGGATGACGGAAGATCAATTCGGATATGTATACTACGTGTTCAAACAGCGTCGCAAGCTCAATCCGCTGAGGATTTCCACCAAGCCCGGCCCTCACAGCGGCCTTGGTCTTGAGGAATATACCAATGCCACTTCTCCTCTCAGGCGATATCTGGACCTCGTGGCCCAGCGGCAGTTGAAGGCATTTCTTTCGGAAGGTCGTTTTGCCTATGACGCAAATGCCCTGGAAGAGATGCGCATGACCATCGAACCGACCCTGAAGGCACTGGGCAGGGTCAGGCGAAATCGGATGCGTTACTGGATCTTGAAATATCTGCAGGGACGATCAGGCTCAAAGTACCGGGCCATGGTTCTTGATGTGCTCAAAACCAAGTACCGAATCCTGCTTACGGATTTTCTGCACATCGCGGAACTCAAACAGGAGACAAAAATCGGTCTCTATTGTGGTCAGCAATTCAGTGTTGTCATCAAGAACGCGGATCCATGGGAGGACGTCCTGGAATTGGCCTATGCGGGCGATTAATGCCCCTCTGCCGCGGGGCCTGGAAAAAGCAGATGTCAATGGGAGGCAGGGGTACTTCGAAGACGCGGTTATCAGATGGCGTTGTTCAAGTCAAAGGCCTTGTCGAGCAGCATTAGGCCCTCATGGTCATAGATGAATACCCGGAGGGAGGAGGGGGACTGTTTCGTGCCGCTCAAAAAGAATTTTCCCCTGATGGTCATGAAATGCTTAATCTGAAAAAGTTGCCCCCGCTTGTAGCTGACGGGAATCCCTTTTTCGAGTGTCTCGTGTGGGAAGGTCCGGATCAGGGGCGGATCGGCGTTCCTGTCCAGGGTGATCATGTGAATGTACCCCCTCAGGCTGCCCTGATTCAGAGATGTGTTTACCAGTTTGAAAGAAACGGTCATTCTGGTATTTTCGAGATTGACGGCGAAATCCTGGATGGCCACGGCTTTACCCGCCGGTTCCCTTTCCGCCCGGACCAATTCAGGGCTTGATAAAGCGGCCTTTATCTGGAGGCTTTCATGGGCGGCGGAGGTGCCGGATGGCGGGGGGGCTTCTGCCGGCTGGGGTTTGCCGGATGCCTCTGGATCTTTTGCCCGCCCTGTTTTGTCGCCGGGATTTTCGATGAGGTGGATATAGTCTTCCAATACGGCCAGATGCTGCTGTAAGCGGAGAAGTTCCCGTTTGGAATCACTCGCGGCTTCTCTTGCCATGGTCACCTTCTTTTCCAGGGAGGTATTCTCCCGCCGCTTTTCAAAATACGCATTGACGGCAAAAATGGAGACCACGATATAGGAGGCAAAAAAGAGGGAAGACCAAAACAGGAGGCGGGAGGAAATCTGGAACCGCCTCACCTTCCCGATTTCTTTCATGATCATGATGGACAGATCTGTGCTCATCTCGCTTTGAAGGCCTCATTCCAGGGTCGTTGTCTTTCACCCGGTAAATACGCGTTTGTAAATATCCTCCACATGTTTGAGGTGGTATTGCAGATCGAATATTTGCTCAATTTCTTCTTTGCTGAGATAGGTCAGGATATCCCGGTCTGCGAGTAAAAGATCCTTGAATTGAAGGTCCTCCTCCCACACCTTCATGGCATTTCTTTGAACCAATACGTAGGCCTTCTGCCTCTCCAGCCCCTTTTCAGCGAGCCTGAGAAGGACCTGCTGGGAAAAAATGAGACCCCTGGTCCGGTGAAGATTTTCGAGCATCCGTTCCGGATAGATCACCAGCCCTTTAATGATGCGGCGCAACCTGACGAGCATAAAATCAATCAGGATGGTACTGTCCGGCCCTATGACCCTTTCAACGGACGAGTGGCTGATATCCCTTTCGTGCCACAAGGGCATATTTTCGAGTGCAGCCATGGCGTTGGAGCGAACCAGGCGGGCTAGGCCGGTGATGTTTTCGGATCCGATGGGGTTCTTTTTATGGGGCATGGCCGATGAACCTTTTTGTCCCTTGGAAAAGGGTTCTTCGGCCTCGCGGACTTCGGTTCTCTGCAGGTGCCGGATCTCCACCGCGATGTTTTCAAGGGATCCGGCAAGGATGGCGAGAGTCGTGAAAAACTGGGCGTGACGATCCCGCTGGATGATCTGCGTTGATATGGGGGCCGGGGTTAGCCCCAGCTTCTCGCAGGTCCTGGCCTCAACGCCCGGCGAGATGTTGGCAAAGGTTCCAACGGCCCCTGAGAGCTTCCCGCAACTGATGACATGGCCGGCCTCTTGCAGCCGCGTGAGGTTCCTCTTCATCTCAGCGTACCAGAGGGCCAGTTTCAGTCCGAAGGTGGTGGGTTCCGCGTGGATGCCGTGAGAGCGGCCTACAATGAGCGTATTCTTATGCTCCAGTGCCCTTTCCTGCAAAACATCCATCAGCTCTTTCACGTCGTGGATGATCAGGGATAGGGCCTCCCTGAGGAGCATGGCAAAACTCGTGTCCAACACATCCGAAGAGGTTAGGCCCAGGTGAATGTAGCGGGAATCGGGGCCCACGTATTCCTCCACGTTGGTGAGAAAGGCTATCACGTCGTGCTTGGTTTCTTCTTCAATTTCCAGGATTCGATCTACTGAAAATCGTGCCTTTTTCCTGATATTTTCAAGGGCGGCTTTGGGGATAAGGCCTTCATCGGCCATGGCCTCGCAGGCGGCAATTTCCACCTCCAGCCACTTGGCATACCGGTTTTCCGCCTCCCAGATCCGACCCATTTCGGGTCTCGTGTACCGACTGATCATGTCTTGACTCCCATTGGTTTCAGGATTGGCGACTTTGTAAAAGGCTGATTTTCAACGCCAGCGGCAACCTATGCGCAACTAAGCGGAGCCCACCCTGACACTCTTTTTCAGACCCTTTCTAAACACATCGGAGGGGATGGACGTCCATTTGTGGTTTAGTATACATATGAGTATCGCGTTTGTTCCTGGAGGCATAAACCCCAAATAGCCGTCCATGTAAAACCTCCGAGTCAAGTGCACTATGAGAAAGTGTCTGAAAAAGAGTCTCACGCCCGGATCCTTAGCTCTGGCGGATGAGTCGACTTTCTTAGAAGTCGTGAGCGTCCTTGGAACGGCAAATTGTAGGTTAGCGGAAGTGGGGGAAGAAATCAAGTCCTGAGCAGGATACAAAAAAGCTCCTTCAATTTCCAACCGCAATCTCGGCGAAAAAAGGAGGAGCTTTTTAGAACACTTGTCCCGGGTTTCGGGCTACCAGCCCCAGGTAAGGTATTTGTTTATCGAATCCGAGGCCATTCTTCCGGCTCCCATGGCCAGGATAACGGTGGCCTGGCCCGAGACAATGTCTCCGCCGGCCCAGACGCCCTTCTTGGAAGTCTTGCCTGTCGCGGGATCCGCAATGATATATCCCCGCTTCGTCGTGTCCAGCCCCTCGGTGGATTGGGTGAGGAGGGGATTTGCTCCGGCACCCACAGCAATGACTGCGAGATCGCATTCCAGCCTGAAATTGGATCCTTCAATGGGTATGGGCCGACGCCTGCCCGATTCATCCGGTTCGCCCAGTTCCATCTTGAGACAATCCATGCCCGTCACACGGCCGTTTTCATCCCCCAGGAATTTGACCGGTGCGGTCAAGAGAAAAAATTCAATCCCTTCCTCTCCCGCGTGATGGATCTCTGCGGTCCGTGCAGGCATTTCTTCCCGGGAACGCCGGTAGACGATCCTCACCCGGTCGGCACCCAACCGCATGGCCGTGCGGGCGGAATCCATGGCCACGTTGCCCGCACCCAGAACAACCACCTCTTTTCCTTTCACAATGGGGGTGTCATACTCCGGAAAGAGATAGGCCTTCATGAGGTTGGCCCTGGTGAGATATTCGTTGGCAGAGTAAATGCCTATGAGATTTTCCCCGGGAATATTGAGAAAACGGGGAAGTCCCGCCCCTACGCCCACGTAGACCGCATCGTAGCCCTGCTCAAAGAGCTCATCCACAGAAACCGTTCGTCCCACAACCGTATTGCATTCGACCTTGGCCCCGAGCCTCTCAAGAAAATGCACCTCGGAGTAAACGATCTCCTTGGGCAGCCTGAATTCGGGAATTCCATAGACCAGGACCCCTCCAGGTTTATGGAAGGCCTCAAAGACGGTCACTTCATGTCCTTTCAGCGTGAGATCTCCTGCCACGGTCAGGCCTGACGGGCCGGATCCCACCACCGCCACCCTCTTCCCGGTAGGTTCACTTCTGGGAGGCAATTCACCCTTACCCATGACCCTTTCCCTGTCCGCCACAAAACGTTCCAGGTTGCCGATGCCCACAGGGTCTCCCTTTTTCCCGAGGATGCATTTGCCTTCACACTGGATTTCCTGCGGACAGACCCTGCCGCATACGGCGGGAAGGCTGTTTCTTTCCCAAATCTTCCGAATGGACCCGGTGAAATCACCCTCTTTGATGAGCCTGATAAAGGCGGGGATTTCAACTGAAACGGGGCATCCCTCCATGCAGGAAGGCTTTTTGCACTCGAGGCACCTCTCCGCTTCCTTCATGGCCAGTTCAGGCGTAAGGCCCATGGGTACTTCATCAAAATTGCGTTTTCTCACCTGGGGTTCCTGCTCCGGCATCGCCTGCCGGGGGATCTTTTCCTTTTTTTCTGCTGGTGTTGCCATATTACCCTCCCTATCCATTCTCACTCAGAGTTGCATGATTCCCTTGAGCAGATAACGCATCTGTTTTTGACTTCCGGAAAGATTCCCTACAAAGTCGCCTTGCACTCACAGGAGTATTTATCCATGGCTTCGGCTTCCTCTTGTTTGTAGGCCTGGAGTCTTTGCGTCAATTCATTAAAATCCACCTGGTGTCCATCAAATTCAGGTCCGTCGACGCAGGCGAACTGGGTTTTTCCCCCCACCGTGACCCGGCAGCAGCCGCACATTCCCGTCCCGTCCACCATAATGGGATTCAGGCTGACCATGGTCTTCACCTTGTACTCCGCCGTCAGCTTGCAGAGAAAATTCATCATGGGTACCGGGCCAATACCTACAACCAACTTGACATCCTCTTTTTCGAGAATATCTTTCAACACATCGGTCACAAATCCATGGTGCCCGTAAGAGCCGTCATCAGTACAGACGAAAAGCTCATGGGAGGCGGCCTTCATCTTCTCTTCCAGGATGAGCAGGTCTTTGTTTCTGGCGCCGATAACGGCGTAGACCTTGTTTCCGATTTCCTTGAGACCGCGGGTAATGGGATGCAGCACGGCCACCCCGGTGCCCCCGCCCACGCAGACAACGGTCCCCAGTTTTTCGAGGTGGGTTGCCTTGCCCAGTGGTCCGATTACATCCTGGAATTTTTCACCCACATTGAGGCCTTTGAAGAGTGCTGTGGATTTCCCGACAACCTGGTAGATGATGGTAATGGTCCCTTTTTTCGGGTCCGTATCGGCCATGGTAAGCGGAATGCGCTCCCCTTTTTCAGTGGCCTTCAATATGACAAATTGTCCGGGTTTTGCCTTTTTGGCAATCAAGGCGGCGCTGATTTCATTCAGCACGACCGTTCCGTTGGCCATTTCTTGCCTTTTCAGAATTTCAAACATTTTGGACCTCCAAGATCTTTAGTAAAATTTGCTAAATGCATGTACCATAGTGTAAAACCAGTGTCAAAAGAAAACGTTCACATGAGGCACAAGGGAGGGATAAATGGGTCGCCAAAATCCTTCTATTGGCGTGATGATGCCTTCCAAGGAAGTCGTTTCAGTCACCAGAGCTCAGGCGGAGAACCTGACGGTCTTTTTCGGATGCTTTCTCATGGTGCACTTGGCACCAAACGCCGACATGGACGGCTATTTGGGGTTTACGCCTCCGGAAGCTTGGCACTCTCCAAAGCTACCCTTAACCCCCAAATGGGCGTCCATCTCCTGCGATGTGTTTAGAAAGTGTCTGAAAAAGAGCGTCAGGTTCTCCTCCACTTCGTTGCTCATGAGCTGCCGCTTGAGGCATAAACGAGCTTTTTACAAAGACATCCCGGATATGTTATGGTGAAAACAGCTTCAAGAAAAAGAAAGAATGCCTCGAGTAAGGACATAGGGGAATAGCTTAATGAAAAACATCCGCAACTTCAGTATCATAGCGCACATTGACCACGGCAAGTCGACCCTGGCAGACCGCCTCATCCAGAAAACCGGCCTGGTGGAGGCGAGAAATTTCCGAGATCAGATCCTGGACAACATGGACATCGAGAGGGAAAGGGGAATTACCATCAAGAGCCAGGCAATCACCCTACCCTATATTAACAGTGACGGGGAGGCCTTTGAACTGAATCTCATCGACACCCCCGGGCACGTGGATTTCTCCTATGAGGTTTCCCGTGCCCTGGCCTCGTGCGAGGGGGTCCTCCTGCTGGTGGACGCCTCCCAGGGTGTCGAGGCCCAGACCGTTGCCAATCTCTATGCGGCCATGGAACATGATCTCGAGATCATCCCGGTCATAAACAAGATCGATCTGCCGGCGGCGGATATCGAAAAGGTGAAAGAGGAGATCGAGGTGGACCTGGGGCTCGATTCCGACCTGGCCATCCTCTGCTCGGCCAAAGAGGGGACCGGTGTTGAAGAAATCCTTGATGCCATAACCGAACTCATCCCTCCGCCCGAGGGGTCTAGGGACGATCCCTTGGAGGCCTTGATCTTTGATGCCCACTATGATCCTTTCCGGGGGACCATTGTGAGCTGCAGGGTGTTTTCGGGGAAACTGACCGCCGGGGAGACGATCCGCTTCATGTCCAACAACGCCACCCATAAGGTAGAAGAGGTGGGTATCTTCAGGCTCGACAGGGAGCCGAAAAAGGAACTTTCCGCCGGTGAAGTGGGCTACATCATTTCCGGGATCAAGACGGTGAGCGACGTGCATGTCGGGGATACGGTGACGCTGGATACCCGGCCTGCACCCGAACCTCTGCCCGGTTTCAAGGAAGTAAAGCCGGTGGTCTTTTCCTCCATCTATCCCATCTCGAGCGATGATTACCAATCCCTTTCCGAAGCCCTTGAAAAATACAAGCTCAACGATGCAGCCCTTGTGTACCAGAAGGATTCTTCGGTTGCCCTGGGCGTGGGTTTTCGCTGCGGGTTTCTGGGAATGCTGCACCTGGAGATTGTACAGGAACGCCTGGAGAGAGAATTCGGACAGTCCCTGATCATGACCGTCCCGACAGTCCGCTATCAGTTTGTTCTGAACAACGGGGAGAAAATCCGGGTGGACAATCCCATGGATTACCCGGATCCGACGACCATTAACAAGGGCCTGGAACCCTTTATCCGGGCAAGCATCATGATTCCGGAGCGCTATATGGGCGTTGTCATGGATCTCTGTCTGGATCGGAGAGGCGTGGACTCCCGGTTCAACTATCCGTCGCCCGGGCGGATCGAGGTGCAGTTCGATATGCCCCTCGGGGAGGTAATCTACGATTTCTATGACAAGTTGAAAACCGTGACCCAGGGCTACGGATCCTTTGACTATGATCTCCTGGATTACAGGGAGAGCGACCTTGTGAAGATGGACATCCTTGTGAACGGGGAAAAGGTGGATGCCCTCTCCCAGATCGTCTTCCGGGAAAAGGGCCGGTCCAGGGCCCTCCAGGCTTGCGAACGACTAAGGGAAGAGATTCCGAGGCATATGTTCAAGATAGCTATACAGGGGGCTGTAGGGGGCAATATCATAGCCAGAAAGACCATTTCGCCCTTCAGGAAAGACGTGACGGCAAAATGCTATGGGGGGGATATCACGCGCAAGCGCAAGCTCCTTGAGAAACAGAAGAAGGGGAAGAAGCGCATGAAGATGATCGGATCGATTTCCATCCCTCAAAGCGCCTTCGTGGCGGTCCTCAGGTCGGAAAGCAAATAGAATGGAACAGGCCGGCCTTTACCTCCACATCCCGTTTTGCCGGTCCAAGTGCCCCTATTGTGATTTCTATTCTCTGGCAAGCGGATCCCTGATCCAGGTCTGGCTGGATGCCGTCCTATCGGAGATGGGGCAGTACCGGGAGCGGTTCGGGTCCTTTGACACCCTTTATCTCGGGGGTGGAACCCCCAGCCTGCTCTCAGAATCCCAGCTTGCCAGGCTCATGCAGGCGCTCTTCCATCATTTTCATTTTGATCCTCGATCGGAGATCACCATTGAAACCAACCCCAGGGACCTCAATGCAGAAAAGGTGAAGACCTTGAAGAAATTGGCCATCAATCGTGTGAATGTGGGGGTTCAGTCGTTTGATGAAGGGGCGCTTTCCTTTTTGGGAAGGCGCCACGGCCCGGGCGATGCGATGGAGGCGCTTTCAAGACTCCGGACCGCGGGGTTCGACAACCTGGGCATGGATCTCATCTACGGATTTCCGGGCCAGAGAATGGCATGCTGGCTGGAGACCCTGGAGAAGGCCCTTTCTTTCAAACCCGAGCATGTTTCCTGTTACCAGTTGACCATTGAAAAGGGGACCGCGTTCTGGCGCATGAAGGAAAAGGGAAAACCCATGTCCGTGGGTGAAAAAACGGAGCGGGAGTTTTTTGTGGAGACCTCCGACTTCCTGACGGGCAGGGGGTACATCCACTACGAGGTATCGAATTTTGCCCGCAGCCCTCAACATGTCTGCAGACACAACGAGAAATACTGGCACCATGTTCCCTACCTTGGCCTGGGCCCTTCCGCCCACTCCTTTCTCGGCGGCAGGCGGTGGTGGAATGTCCGGTCCGTGCGGAATTACTGCCGGATCCTGAAGAGCGGAAAATCTCCCATCGCGGGGCAGGAAACCCTGACGCGGGAACAGATGAATCTCGAATCCGTGGCCCTGGGCCTGAGGACCTGCAAGGGATTTGACCGAGCTGAAATCCGTGGGTCCGCGGCCAGGAAAAACCTCGCCGATCTGGAGAAAATGGGCCTTTTGAGATACGACGAAAACCGGGTCATGCCCACCAGGGAGGGGTTCCTGCTCGCAGAGCATCTGCCCCTCTACCTCTGTGAGTAGTCATGATGTTTTTTTTCATCGGCGGTGTACAACCCAAAACCCTCTTCCTGGATGACCGACCAGGGCCCTGTCCCAACTGCGGGCTCTTTCTGGCCCGGAGGAAGCGGGTGGACCACTATTTTTCCCTATTTTTTATTCCCCTTTTTTCGGTAAAAAGGGGAGAGCCGTTCCTGGAGTGCCGGAAATGCGGAATTGTTTCGGGCAAGCCGAACAGCGGATTTGCCCAGACCAGGCAGGATCAAACGGGCCGGTGCCCCCATTGCTCCGGTGCCCTGGAGCCGACGTTCCAATACTGCCCCTTCTGCGGCAGGCCTGTTCATTGAATTGACGTAACAGCTCGACAAATAGCGGCTCAAAACGTGTGTCGCTGTGAGAATCTGACGGTCTTTTTCGGACGCTTTCTCAAAGTGCACTTGGCAAAGGACTTCCCAATGGATGAATATTTGGGGATTACGCCGCCCAAGCTTATGGTAACTCTATTGAGTACCCCTAAATCCCAAATATTCATCCATTTCCTCCGGGGTGTTTAGAAAGCGTCCGAAAAAGATTGTCAGGTTCGGTTCCAACTAGATATTGAGTAGATAGGAATTGACGTTCTGTGGCGAGAAAAGCTTGAATACCCGAAATCCGAATGCCGGTGAAGCCTTTCAGGGCCTCTGGAACAGGCCGTTCCTGCTGCTGAATCTTTCCTATTTTCTTGTCTTCAGCAACATCTCTCTCTTCTACCTCTATCCCCTTGCCCTGGAAGACATGGGAGCCAGACCGGAAATGATCGGCTGGGTCATGGGTTTTTTTTCGGTTGCCACCGTCCTGTCCCGTCCCTTGATGGGAAAACTGGTGGGCTCAAAGGGAGAATTCTTTGCCATGTGGGCGGGTATTGCGGTGGTGTTCATGGCGACGACAGGCTATTTTTTCTTGCAGGGAATCGGCCTCCGGATTTTCCTCGTTCGTCTGGTGCACGGCGTGGGCTATTCCGCCTATATCTCCGGGAGTTTTTCCCTGGTGGCGAGGGCCGTTTCGCCCGAAAAACAGGGAGAAGCCTACGGCATGGTGGGAGCATCCATCATGGGCGCTACGGCCATAGCCCCGACTCTGGGAGAGATGCTGCTAAAGCACGGCGGTTTTGTCTCCCTCTACTTAACGGCTTCTGCCTGCGCACTTGCGGCCTGTGGCACCATTCTATTTTCCGGGGCGGGGAAACAGGGGCGCGTCCAGGGAAAAACGGACGAAAAGGTAAGATATCTCCCCCTGCTGAGGGACGCTTCTTTCCTGTCCCTCATGGTCTCCACGCTGATTTTCGCCCACTGTCAATCCACACTGGCCAACTTCCTGGCCCTCATTTCCGCCGAAAAGGGCGTGGGGGCGGGGCGTTTCTTCTTCGTTGCCTTCTGCACGGCCATACTGGTTCTGCTCACCATGGGAAAGGTCATGGATCGCTTCGGAAAACGCCGTTTTATGAAGATCTCTTATCCGGTCTTTGCCCTGGGACTGTCGCTTATCCCGGCCCTCATCGTTTCATGGTCGTATCTCTTACCCGCTGTCCTGTGCGGCGCCGGGATGGGGTTTCTGTTCCCGGCACACAACGCACTGGCCGCAGGACATGGGACCGGTGCGCAGAAGCCGGCGGCCATGTCTTTTTTTACCAGTGTGTATGATACGGGTTTTATCACGGGGGCCGTTTTTTCCGGATGGATCGCCCAAATGTGGGGTCTGGACCGGCTTTTTGTTTTTACAGGGACCGTCGCCCTGGCAGGCCTGGCGGTTGTGCTCTTTTCGTCTCTTAGAAAAAGTGGGGTGGGGCAGGCTAAAGCATGAGGGCCTTAAGGCCCTTTTTTTTTCGGTTTCCTTTTCGGTTTACGGATGATTCGCCCGGTGAATTCCAGATACTTTGTCACACAGCGCTTCATGTCTTTTCTCTGGCAGATTTCCTGTATGCCACGTATGTCATGGTAGTAACCCAACTGGTCATAGATGTCCCCTGAAATCTTGTAAAGGGAATCCGATCGAACGAGCTTTTCATCCACCTCGAAGCCCCTGGACTGCATGACCCGCGGTCCGGCAAAGATGACCAGCGCTCCGGGCTCGGCGATGACGATGTCGCCCAGGGCCGCGTAACTGGCGATGGCACCGCCCGTGGATGGGTCTGACAGGATGGAGATGTAGGGGAGGCCGTGTCGTTTCAGGCGATTGACGGATTCTATGGTCTTGACCATCTGCATAAGGGCCGAAATACCCTCATAGAGCCTGGCCCCCCCTGAGCAGCAAAGGCTGATGAAAGGCAGGTTCTCCTGAATGGCATAATCCACTGCCCTCCTGAATTTCTCACCGAAGACCACTCCCATGGACCCGCCGCAAAAGTAAAAATCACTGATGGCCATGACGGCCTGGAAGCCATGGATTCGAGCGCTGCCGACCACCAGCGACTCGTTGAAAGGGGATCGCCCCTTCTGTTTGGCCAGGAACTGCTCATAGTGACTCGTGAAACTGTCTTCTTCGAGCAATTGGTCGACAGTCAGGTTTCGATAGAGTTCATTGAACGATCCCCTGTCGGCCAGGCAGTCGATCCACCCCGTTGCTCCGAGGATGTAGGAATAGCCGCATTCCGGGCAGACGTTGAAATTGTCCAGGAAGCTCTGGAGGGGGATCAGTTTGCCGCATCCTCCCTGTTTCTTGCCGCCGCGGCTGGCCCCACATTGCAGGTATTCAGTGGCATCTTCTTTGGGCTGGATGTCGCCGTAGTTTTCATCCACTTCTATCGGGCTCGAGTAATGGACGATCTTGATGTCCGGCGGCGGCTTTCTAAAGGCCTTCTTGATGGGTTTCTCGAAGTACCGTTTGATATCGAAGAGGGGACCGCTTTTCTTTGAAAGGCCATATTGTTTTGCCGTTATTTCCCGCTTCTTGATGAGCTTGTCTATTCGGGATTTGGAAAGGTCCTTGATCGCCCTGGTCAAGAACTGGCTTATGTTTTCCGCCATCTCCGCGCTGTCCGTTACGTTTTCCGGGGACGGTATGATGCGGTTCACCACCCCCAGATGCCTCAATTCCCTGGCCGTCGGCTTGAGGATAGCCAGGGCGTCCTCTATCCTCTCCGGGTCTCTGAAGACGATGGATGCCATGCTCTCAGGGGGTGCCGTGGCATACAGGGCGTCGTCCATCTGGCCACGAATGTCGGTCATCTGAATGGCAAGGGCACCTCCGCTGCCGCCCTCCCCTAGAATGAGGGATATGGTGCGGACGGGAATGGTCAGGAAGGCGCCTATGAGCTGGGCTATGAAGAATGCCTGAAACCTCTGGGCTGAATACATGGAGATATCGGCGCCATAGGTGTCGATGATGGTGAAAAGGTAGCTATTTTCAAGATCCTCGGACTGCAGCTTTTCCATGATGCTCAGGATGAATGAGTGATCATCCGACGTGAGCATTCCGTAGTTCAATTTCTTGAGGTCCGCATGGGTTTTGAGATCCTGTGGTGTCGGCTTCTGCTGTGCGACAACGGTCACGTTTTTGTCAAGAATTTCTGCGGAACCGGCCAGGAGAGATTCACCGGGGCATTTGTAGTGTTCAAAGGCCGGGAAAAGCCGGGCAATGATATCCGAGGCCCTTGGTCTGAACGGGTGCCGGGTGCGCTTCTTGAAGATATCCAGAATATTCTGCTTGGGCATGGTTGTTTTCCTTTTGGCCAGAGGTCGCGTCTCTGCCTCAGCACGGACGTGGCCACATTTGTTAAACCCGAGCCTATCATGACTTTGAAAAATTATCAACCAGCATACCGGGCCACTCAGTCACTTAATTTTCAGGAGGCTTAAGCAGTTTCCTGAGTTTTTCAAAGAGGCGCGGGGGGGTCAGAAAGGCACGCGTCACATACCCCATGATGCTGTTTCCCCAATGCTTGAGCGGCACATAAATGACTTCAGGTGATGCAATGGGGCCCTTCACTCTGAAATAATACACCAGCAGTGACTTGTCCTTGCCCGTCAGAATATAGCCCACGATGGGGATCTTGCTCACAAGGGAGTCCATGGTTACCAGGGGCTGGACATGCAGGTCGGCTTTGATCTTCGAACTGGTCAGGTCCAGCCTTCCCCGTATAGCGGCATTGAAGACCGGGCTCTTCATGACCAGGTTTTCGGTATTCAACAGGCCCCTCTTGATCACGAAATCGCAGCCGATGTTGTCGAAGTAGAATCCCTTTTTGGATAGATCTGGCGGCGGGTGGCGAAAGATTTTTTGAAGGCTCAGGAAATCCATTACCTGGATGAGCACGTTTGACTTGAGGATCTTGCCCTTCTCAATCAGCATTTTCCCCTTACCGTCCAGGCCCGCGACCAGTGAAGCCTTGTCCTTGCCCTTGGCGGAAAGGAGGATGTCGGTACTCAAACGACCCTCGATAAACGATGGCTTATCTGAAAAATTTCCGATGAGTTCCTGAACCGGTTGTCGAAAGAGCCTGATGTGGCTCAACAGGGTGATCTGATTTCCGTCCTTTTTGATGATGTCCCCGGCCGTTGTCAAGGTACCATGCTTCATTCTGACCGTGCTGGATTTGAGGTGAAAATCTCCCCCCTGAAAGGCACACTGACCCGTAACGGGTCCGAATTTCATTTTCCGCCAATGGGCTTGAGAAACCTTGACGGATACCGCCAGGTCCGTTTTTTCCTGCTGAAGGTACCGCCAGATGGCCTCCGGGCTTTTTTCCGACCTGCCGGCGCGTTTTCCATAGAAATCCGCCGTGTCCAGGTAAGCGGATTGGAGCAATAGATTCCCCTGAAGGGGTTCGCGCCCGGTCAGCTTCCCGCGAATCTCAACAGAGCTTTTTCCGACTTTGAACCCGAGGGAGGGGATGGATATTTCTTTCCCGGAAAAAATGGCCTTGAATCGACCCTCCCGCAGGGGGTGGGGCAGTCCTATCAGGGGTAGGTGGAGATGACGCGCTTCCAGTTTTCCGGTTATCTCGGAGGAGAGGGGATCATTCAAAGGTATCGATGCCACGATTTTTCCCAGGATCAATCCCTCGAGTGAGGGTCCCTTTCTGCCGAGACGAATGCCCAGGTCTTTGAGAAACAGACCGGGTGTGCTCACATCCACCTTCAACGATCTTTGTTTGGAAAAATCCACATTCCCCGAAGCCGCAAATACGGATCTGCCGAATTCTCCATTGAAATTTCGAAAGATGAAGGCTTTACCGGGAAGGTAGGTTGCGTCAATGAATAGGGCGTTTTTTTTATTCGGCGAGCCGATGGAAAGGGGGCCGACCATCAACCCGGTACCCTTTTCCATGTCAAGTGTGCCGTTGAAGGACCAGGAGCTTCCCTCTTTCTTGATGTTCACGTTACAGGAAGCGGGTTTTCCCAGATGTACATCCCATTCTTTTCTCTTGGTTACCTCCGCTGCTAGCTCATCGAGGTCGATGTTGCCGGTGACTTTTGCGTAACCCCTGGCCCCAGATTGCTCCGACATCCCTGCAATCTGCAGCTCGGAACGGCCCCACGTGCCGTTCCCACTGAAACGCACGGGCCCCGATTTTGCTATTTTGATCTCCCCAAGTTTGACCGTAAGGGGGAAGAAGAGGCCCTCATGGACAATGGAACACGCACCGAGATGCAATAAAGCCTCACGCGCGTGAAAGGCTGAACCTCCCGGTTTTCTGAAAAGCTTCACACTGGCGGAGACGGGTCCTGAAGAGCCCTGAAGTCCCGCAAGCATTTCTCTTGTAGAATTGGGTGTCCAGGGGAGGCTCTTCAAGGTGAGGAGGTCCTCAAAGAAAAAATCTCCGTCAAGACCAACGTCGTAACGGTGCGGCCCTCCGGCCAGCGGATGGACCTCCAGGGTCCCTTTATGTACTTCTGAATGGCCGAATCGGCCCTTGAGACGGGAAATGAGGAGATGGTTCTCCTTGATCTCCATCTCCCCTGAAATCGTCTCGAAAGGCAAGGGAACCACATGTTCCAGGGCCTTCAGCCCCCGCCAGACCACCTTCATGGAAAGGGCATGAAAGTTTCCAGGCCGGCCCAAATGGGAAATTTCATCCATTGTTCCCTCCAGACGGAAAAGCTGTGTTTTGACCTCTCCGTCGGCCAGGCGAGGAAAGAGCCCCTTTTCTATCCACTCAGGGACAAGGGACGTGGGAAAAACGGTCTTGAACGTTTTAAGGGGCATGAAAGGACTGGTGATTGAGAGGTCCAGGCGGGGCGATTGCTGATCCTTTGTATCGATTGCAATCTGTGCGGCCAGGGAGGTCTTGTAGAGCTTCACGCCGGGTATGCGGATTCGGAAGGTTTTTTTGTTGTCGAGACTTGCCGTGAAAGCCATAGGCAGTGAGGCAAGATCATAGGTCTTGCGCCTTGATCCTCGTAAAATCGTGAAATGAAGATCCCGGCCGTTCAAGTCGCCTTCAGCTGAAAGCGTCCCTCCCAAAGTACCCTTGACATGGAGCTTCACACCTAATGTTCCCCCGGAAAAAGCCACAAAACGGGGCCATGGAACCCATGAAGCGGGCACCGTGCCGCTCTGGCAGGAAATGTCAGCCAGGAGCCTGTTCCCGTCGATCGCCCTTTGAAGTGTCCCCTGAAGGCTCAAAGGCAGATACCGGCCTTGAAAACCTAACCTGCATCTGAGACCGAAATAGCGACCGCTACCCTCATCTTTTCGGACGCCCATGTGCAGGGTGAGTTCCTTGAGATGATAAGGCCAACCCTTAACCTTCACCTGCCCCCCCAGGATGTTGACGGAACGAAGGACACCGGCATTCCATATGAAGGCATTCACCAGAGTCTGCCCCACGCCCCCTTCTGTTTTCTTTTCAGCCCTTTTGGGGGACATCACGATAATCGGATTGTCCAAGGAAAGGTTGGTGGGTATGATATGACCTCTTAGAAGCGCTTTGGCGTCAAGGCCGATTCCTGCCCTCGAAGCCGTGAGGGAGTCCTTTCGGTCATCGGAAGTTGCTGAGAGACCGTGGGCGGTGATTCCGAATCCTCTAAGGAGATTGATATCAAAGCTGTCTACCTTGATATGAAAGCCTGCGGCCTCTGAAATCTTCCTGACGAGAAAGCGTTGCACGTCCGGCCTCTGGATGAGGTCGTTGACGAAGAGAAAACACGCGCAGAACAGCAGAAAAAGCAAGACTGCCGGGAATAGAAAGGACCTTAGCCGTTTCTCGGACATTGCCTGAAATAGTCTTCCAGAATTTGTTCGTGATCAAAGGCGAGCGGCGTGGGGAGGGTATGCCGACTAAAAATACCGACTTCCAGCGCATCATCACCGGCCCGGGGGGGTCCCTCGGCCGAGGCCACGAAGACCACGGAGATGGTATGGTGCCTGGGATCCCTGGAGGGGTCTGAATAGGACCCCAACTGGTAAAGAAGTTCGACACTTAGCGATGTTTCTTCCTTTGCTTCACGGCGTGCGGCGGATTCCAGGGATTCCCCGTAATCGATGAAACCGCCCGGGATCGCCCACCCGTGCGGAGGGTTTTTCCGGCTTATGAGAACAATTCCCCCTTTTTCCATTTCTATGATGATATCAACCGTAGGGAAGGGGTTGCGGTACCTTTCCACCCTATGGCCGCAATGGGGGCAAATGAGGCTATCTTTCACCGGGTTCCGTCTCCTTGGAGAGCTGTTTTTTCACATGAAGGATCCTCTGGAGGGCTGTAAAATTGGAGAGGAGCGCCAGCAGGAAGAGGGTAAGCTTCATCAGAAACAACCCCAGATCCGGTATGGATCCCAGGAGCGACCCGATGACCAGGAGCGTGATCCTCTCGGGGCGCTGCATGAATCCCACCTTGCATTCCAGTCCGAGGCCTTCTGCCCGGGCCCTGGTGTAGCTCACCATGAAAGATCCACCGATGGCCAGTATAATGAAGAGCACAGCAATGGGGCTCAGGGTGCCGGCGGTTCCCAAGCCTCTCAGCAAAGGAGACAATTGGCCTCCCGAAAAATACCAGGCCAGGCCCAGGAAAATGATGATTTCCGAGAAACGGTCGAGACTGCTGTCGAAAAAGGCGCCAAAACGGGAAGTTTTCCCTGTCAGGCGCGCAATCTCTCCGTCAAGAACGTCGCATGTGCCGGCCAGCACAACGATCCACGCGGCCCAGAAAAAAGAGCCCGTGCCATAGAGAATCGCCGCCAGTCCGCTAAGGACCAGGCCCAAGAGGGAAAGGGTGTTGGGATGAACATGAAGACGTGCAAGGAAATCGGCTGCCGGCCTTGTCAACGTCAGGAACCGTTCCCGATTCCTGCTACTGAGAAATGAGAATTCAGCCATTTGGGAATGACCCTACCTCGCAGTGCTCACCATCATTTCCAAGTCCCCCCAAATAAATATACTATCAGAGAATCTGCCAATTGTCAAAAACAGCGGGCCAGATTACCATCTGGGAACTCAGGGCTGACAACATGCTGCAACCGGTTCACCAATAATCTGCTGCGACAGCGGATAGCCCCATATCTAATGCGTTGGGCTTGAAAAATGACCTCGACGCGCTTAGATGTACCGGCGCCTGTCCTCCATGAAACTCTTGTAAATGCGGTAATATTCCGTATTTTCGTAAGCGATTGTTTCGACGGGGATGGAATCAAAGGTGTAGATTTCTGCTTCGGGGCAGGCCAGAAGGATAGGGGAGTGGGTGGCGACGATGAATTGAGCGTGCCCCCTTGATCCCTGTTTCTGCAGTATCCTGAGCAACTCCAACTGGCTTTTAGGTGAGAGCGCCGTTTCAGGTTCATCCAGCAGGTAGAGCCCCTTTATCTCGTAGCGCGTCCTGAACATGGACATCAAAGACTGGCCGTGGGATTTGGTAATGAGCGATTCCCCGCCGAAATAATCCAACATGCCGGGATCCGAAACGGCCCATTCTTCAAGACTCTGAGCAAAGTGCCGGAAGGTGTCGGAGCCGAAAAAAGACCCAGGCACATAACCGTCTGTCCATTCTACGGCAATGTACCTGTACAGGAGGCCTGCATAGGGATTGTTCTTAAAACGGGTCTTTTCGGCCGCTCTCCAGATATGGATCCCGCATTTGTGGGCCAAGGCTTCAAGCAGCGTGGACTTGCCTGTTCCGTTTTCCCCAATAAAAAAGGTTACGTTTGAAGGAAAGGCTATGGCCTTTGTTTTCTTGAAAATGGGAAGCGCAAAAGGGTAGAATTCTCCGGTCGGATATTTTTCAGACAACAGTGTAACGCTTTTCAGATGCATATTTTCGGTCTCCTTACAAATCCACGGGTGCACGGCATGCCGTTGATTTGCGTGCCCGTCCATGGGTATGATGACGGCTTCCAACGAAGTCGCCTTATTTGACGAGTTCAAGGAAGCGGATCTGAGAATCTTTTTCATGTGCTTTCTCATAGTGCACTTGGCAACGCACTTCTACATGGACGGCTATTTGGGGTTTACGCCTCCAAAACCTTACGCGCTGCCATGTCGCAGGGATAAACCCCAAATCTCCGTCCATATCCTGCGATGTGTTTAGAAAGCATTTGAAAAAGATTGTCAGGTTCGGTTCATCTTCGTTCCTAATAGGATGCCGCGAATTTGTCATGAAGGAAAAAGCTGGATTTGTCAAGCACGTTCTGGAGTTGATGGCGCCGTTGGTGGAGGATGCCCGGCGGGCAGTCCGGCGGACTGCGAACAGGAAGAAACCGAAATATTACCGGGAGGAAAGCTCATGAGAGACCATGCGAATTCACAGGATCCGGCAGCATTGATCAGGCCGGAGCAATCCATTTTTGTCATCATCGATGTGCAGGAACGGCTTGTGCCCGTTATCTCCGAAAAGGAGCTGGTCATCCAAAACATCATCCGGCTCACCAGATTTTCAAGGATCATCAATGTCCCTATCCTGTTGACGGAGCAGGAGAGGCTGGGAGGCACGCTCCCTGAAGTAGGCCGTGTCATCCCTGAGGTTCAGGCCGTATCAAAACATCATTTCAATTGTTTCGGTTCCGAGGTTTTCAGGGAGAAGATAAAGGGATCAGGCCGGAGCGTGTTGATCCTGGCTGGAATCGAGGCCCATATCTGCGTCCTTCAGACGGCGCTCAGTGCGCTTTCTGAATTCAGAGTCCATGTGGTCAGTGATGCAGTGTCTTCCCGTGCGCCGCACAACCGGGAGGTAGCCCTGAAGAGGATGGCCCAGTCAGGTGTGACCATCACTTCAACGGAAACGGTCATCTATGAGCTGTTGGAAAAGGCAGGGACGCCTGCCTTCAGGAAAGCCCTTGCCCTGGTGAAATAAAGGCTAATATTCAGGAGGCAGGTCTTTCAGCTCTGCCAGGGAAAAGACCGGGCCGTCTTTGCACACGTACTTGTCACCGATGTTGCAGCGGCCGCAGATGCCGATGCCGCATTTCATGCGCATTTCAAGGGAAAGGATGATCCGATCCGGCGGAAAGCCCAGTTTTTCCAGCACCGGTTGGGTGAACTTGATCATGACCGGGGGGCCGCACACAATGGCGATGCTGTTGTCCGCACTCGTGATTTTCTGCTCGGTGATGGTGGGCACGAATCCCACATTGTATTTCCAATCCGGATCATCCGTCCCGTCCACGGTGATGTGCATCTCGATATCGTCCCGCTGCTCCCAGACGGCGAGTTCGTCGCCATAGAGGAGCATACCCGGGTTTCTTGCACCATAGACCACCCTGATATCTTTGAATTTCGGTCTGTTTTCCGGTTCAATCATGTAAATGATGCTCGATCGGAGGGTGGTGAAGGCAAACCCGCCACCGATGATGACCACATTCTTTCCCTCCATTTCCTCCCAGGGGTACCAGTTGCCGAGAGGGCCCCGGATCCCCATCACATCTCCCTTCTTCATGTTGTGGAGATGGCTGCTCACAAGCCCAACCTTGTTGACCGTAAAGGCCACGAATCCCTTTTCTGTGGGGGAGGATGCGATGCCTATGGGGATTTCCCCCTTGCCGGGGATGGAAAGTTCTGCAAATTGCCCGGGTGTGTAAGCAAATTTCTTTTCATCTTCAGGATTGAGAAAGACAAATTTGAAGGTCTTGAGATTCCGGTCCTCTGTCTCGGTGGTGATATCATCAATACGAACCGGATAGGGAAGATAGGGATTTTCCAATGGAACATCCTCCTTAAATTTTCGTTACCAGGTTTGGGCGGTTGTGCCGTTGAACCTGTTAACCGGCTAAACCGGCCAACCTCAGTTGCCCATCAATTGAAGTACTTCTCTGATATCAATATTCACGGGACAGAACTGCACACAGCGTCCGCAGCCGGAACACTGGAACCCGTCACCGTATTTGTCAACGTAATATTTCAGTTTGTGCATGAAACGCTGGCGCACCCTTTGAAATTTCTGATCCCTGGGGTTATGGCCGGAACCGTGCAGGGTGAATATGGGAAACATGCAGGAATCCCAGTTCCTGATCCTGCCTCCCTGGTTCCCCTGTACCTCATCCTGGATGTCGAAACACCAGCAGGTAGGGCAGAGAAAGGTGCAGGTCCCGCAGTTCAGGCACGGAAAGGCGACATCTTCCCAGAAAGGGGCGTCGAAAAGTTCGTTGATGGTTTTTCTTTTTATGGGATCAACCGGCACGGGGTCAGGCAGGGCTTCAGCGGCCCCGGCGGCGAGCTCTCCGGCCCGTTTCAAGGACTTTTCATCGGCCTTCTCTCCGCCTTGGGTCTTGTCCAGGAAGGCCTGGCCTTTCTCGGTAACGCTCCTGGCAAGATAGGCATCGCCCATGTCATACAAAAGGACATCCAACCCTTTTTCGTCAAAAGGACCTCCCCCCATGGCGGTACAGAAACAGGTGGCGCAGGGTTCGTGGCACCCCAATCCAACGAGTGTGCTGGACTCGAAACGCTTGACCCAGAAGGGATCCCTGTATTCAGGGGTATCGAAATTCAACTTCACGATTTGAAAGGCGTGGGCGTCGCAGGGCCGTATCCCCACAATCGCCCGCGGAGCGTAGTCTCTTGATGCCTCGTTGAGGATATGGGCATCGGGATCGTTTTCATCAAGGGAGTAATCAAACATCCGTTCGGACTGGGGATAAACCAGGGATTTCGGAGACAGACGCGTGTTCTGGTACCCAAAATCGGGTTTCGTTCCGTTTTCCAGGGGTTTAAAAGTGTGAAAATCCCCGTCCCCGGCCGGAACAAACACCTCGTAGTCTTTGGTCAACCCCTTCAGGGCTTCAATCCAGGCTTCTTTGGCAAAAATCTTGTCTGTCATGTAGATTACCTCTTTCAGCCACTTCCTATTTTACGAAATCGTTATAGTCATCCGGCCGATAGACGTCCATGGGGGGCCTTTGGTCCAGGGTGAGGCCCGCCTCCCAGGAGAAGAGTTCTTCGGCATCCTTATTGAGTTTCTTGGTGAACTGCCGCATGGATATGCCCACCGGGCAGACCCTCTCGCATGCCCCGCAGTCGGTGCAGCGGCCAGCACAGTGATAGGCCCTCAGGAAATGGAATGTCATGGTATCCGTCGCATCGTTGCTCTTCCCGACCCATTGGGGCTTCGACTCGTCCACAAAACAGGTAGGACAATAGCACAAGGGGCAGGCATTCCTGCACGAATAACACCGGATACAACGGGAGATCAACCGCTCAAAAAAACCTTCCTTGCCTTCAGGAGACAGGGTTTCGATCTTCTTGACGTCCTTGTAAGGATCAATCCCCTCCTGCTCTTCAACCGGATCGGCAACCAGTTCATCGTATTCTACGGGGTTGCGATGCCGACATACCGCGCAGTTGGTCTGGAGATAGTCGGTCTTTTTGAAGGTCTCTTCAAAATCCCTTCCCCGCACGGTAAAAGACCCGTCTTTTTCCGTGAAGTCCAGGATCTCTTTTGGGCCGACTTTCCTTTTCACCGCCCGGTGATCAATCATACCGGTACAGGGGATACCGACGATATACAGCTGCTCCCGCTTGATCTGATTCTCAACAACATGGGTCACCATATTTCTGGAATTGCACCCGGTTGCCAGGATGCCGATCTTTTCCGACCGCCTGGTGAGGTAATTGCAGAGGTTCAGGCCGCAGTTGCTGTCCCAGTGAAGGGTGTCCACATGGGCGGGGTCCCTGATGAGGACGGGCTCATTCATCATGGGTACCGAGCCTTTCTTGTACCCGACAAAAACCTCGACGGTCCCCGCTTCCAGTAGCTTCTTGGCAATTTCCCTGATCTTTTCCGTATACGCAATCATTATGCCACCTCGGCGCGTCTTTTGATGAGGTACCTGGCCTCTCCCAGTTTGCCCACGGCCGCGCTGACCTCGTTGGCCACTTCAACAAATTTGGTGGCCTCGGCTGAGCTTATCCAAGAAAAGTGGAGCCTCCCCGGTTCCAGGCCCACGTGTTCGAGCAGGTTCTTGAGAAGGGCGAATTTTCTTCTGGCGTAGTAATTACCTTCCAGGTAATGGCAGTCGCCCGGGTGTCACCCGGAGACCCACACCCCGTCGGAGCCATGTCGGAAGGCCGCGAGGATAAACTTGGGGCTGATCCGCCCGGAACAAGGGACCCGGATAACCCGGAAATTGGGCGGGTACTGGAGACGGCTTACTCCCGCCAGGTCTGCCGCGCCGTAACTGCACCAGTGACACAGAAAGGTGGTGATTCTCGGTTGCCAGTCGTTCATAGAAATCTCCTTATCTCAATCCTACATCAAAAAAGCAGAAATCCGAATACGTTTCTTTTCAGTTTATATTTCATTAATCATGGCCATGATCTGGCCTTCCTCAAAGCCCCGCAGGTTGAGGGCACCGGAACGGCACGAGGCAACACAGAGACCGCATCCCTTGCACAGGGCCGGGTTGATTTCCGCTCTGCCTGCAAAGCGTCCCTTCTCGATAAAGGAGGGGGCCGAGTAGGGGCAGATGGACACGCACACCCCGCAACTGCTGCAATAGGCAGGGTTGGCATACGCAACAGTGCCGCTTACCTGTATGGTCTCCCTCGCCAGGAGGGTGACTGCCCGTGACGCAGCGGCCTGGGCCTGTGCCACCGACTCGTCGATGGGCTTGGGATAGTGCGCCATCCCGCAGAGGAAGACGCCGTCCGTGGCAAACTCCGAAGGTGCCAGTTTTGGATGTGCCTCCACAAAGAAGCCATCGTCATTGAGGGGAATCTTGAAAAACTGTGCCAGCTTTTCATCCCTGTTCGGTACGATGGCCGTGGCCAGTCCAATGAGGTCTGCCTTAATCAGCAGCGGCCTCTGGAGAATCGGATCCACCACCTGGATTTCCAATGCATCAGGAGAGGCGGCAACAAGGGGTTTTTGATCAACGCTGTAACGGATAAAGACAACCCCCGCCTCCCGGGCCCTGCGATAGAGGGCTTCCCGTTCCCCGTATGTCCGAATATCCCTGTACAGGACGTACACGTCCATTTCAGGGTTTAGGTCTTTCAATTGAAGGGCGCTTTCCATGGAATGGGTACAACAGACCCGGGAACAGTAAGGCCTTTCAGGCTCCCTGGAGCCGACGCATTGGATGAAAACGGCCGTGTTGATATTCCCGAGAGACGAAGGATCGTCGATGAACTTTCGATCAAGCTCCAAGTGGGTCAGAACCCTTGGATCTTTGCCGTAGAGGTATTCATCGGGACTGTAACCGGATGCCCCTGTGGCGATCACGGCAATACCGTGTTCCAGGGTGGTCTCGGTTTCCCCCGATTTGAGATGGGTCTTAAAACTTCCCACGAACCCTTCTACTGCTGAAAGTTCCGTGTCGAGCCGTATTTCGATTTTGGGATCCTTTTGGATCTTCCGGACCATTTCCGATAGATTTTTCTGGACATCCTCACCCTGCCAGGTCCTGTAGAGATTCAGGGCCTGGCCCCCCAGGCTCGCATTTTTTTCCACCAGACAGACCTGGTATCCCTGCTCGCTCAATATCCCGGCAGTCACCATGCCGGAGATTCCGCCACCCACAACCAGGGCCTTCTGGTTGATCCCCAGCGCCGTCTCTTTCAGGGGTTCCATAAGGGCCACCTTGGCCACGGCCATGCGGACCAGATCCTTGGCCTTCTGGGTCGCGGCCTCCGGGTCGTCTTTGTGCACCCAGGAATCCTGGTTCCGGATGTTGGTCATCTCAAAGAGGTACTTGTTGAGGCCGGCATCCACGAGGGTATCCTGGAAGAGCGGTTCGTGGGTCTTGGGGGTGCATGCAGCAACCACAACACGATTCAAGTTGTTGGCCTGGATCACCTTGGCCATGGTCTCCTGTGTGTCCTGGGAGCAGGTATAAAGATTATCATTGACATACTCCACATAGGGAAGAGATGCTGCATAATCCCTTACATCGGGCACACCTACTACCCCACTGATGTTGATGCCGCAATGGCAGACGAAAACGCCGATGCGCGGTCTTTCACCCGCGATATTTCTTTCTTCGGGTATCTCCTGGACCTTTGTCTGGCTATCACGGGCCGAGGCCAGCAGTGCACCGGCCACACCTGCGGCCGAGCTGGCCTCAATCACCGATTGGGGAATGTCTTTGGGGCCCTGAAAGGCGCCGCAGACATAGATGCCGTCACGCGATGTGGCCACAGGATTAAAGGAACCCGTCTGGCAAAAGTTTCCCTCGGTAAGGTCGATATCCAGTTTTTCGGCCAGAGCCAGGGTCTCAGGGGAGGTTTCAAGGCCGACGGAGAGAATGACCATATCGAAGGTCTCTTCCTGATAAGCACCCTTTTCATCGGCATACTTCAGGATCAGATCGTCAGTCCCCGTGTCGGGGTGTATGGAATGGATCCTTGAACGGATGAATCGCACCCCGTGTTTTCCACGTGCGTCGTCGTAGTAACGCTCAAAGTCCTTTCCGTGGGTCCTCATGTCCATATAGAAGACGGCACAATCCAGGTCATCACCCGCATGCTCTTTTGAGATGATGGCCTCTTTCACGGCGTACATACAGCATACCGCCGAGCAATAACCGTTGTCGCACCGGTTGATATCCCGGGAACCGACACACTGTAACCATGCAATTTTCTTTGGTTCCTTGTGATCCGACATGCGGACCAGGTGTCCCATGGTGGGGCCGGATGCGGAGAGGATCCTTTCGTATTCCATGGAGGAGATGACATTGGGATGATTGGCATAGTTATAGGTGTCGAATTTGGAGGGGTCAAAGGCCTGAAAGCCCGGGGCGAGGATAACAGCTCCCACATCCAGTTCGACGATTTCATCCTGCTGCGTGTGGTCGATAGCGCTTACGCCACAGAAATCCGCACAGATTTTGCAACCGCCGGTCTTGAAATGCACGCATCGGGTTCGGTCGATGGCAGGTGTATTGGGTACCGCTTGCGCGTAGGGCACATAAATGGGTTTTCTGCCTTTCAGGCCCATTTCATATTCCGATGGTATCGGCTTGATGGCATGCTTGTTGATATCCTCCAGCTTGATGTGTCCCGTGGGGCAAACCGACACACAGGCCCCACACCCGAGACAGACGTCGGTCTGGATATGGAAGGGCGTATCCACCTTCATGTCCACGCCTCGCCCGGTCAGGCTGATGGCACCATTACCCATCCGCTCGCAAATGCGTGTGCAGAGCCCGCAGAGAATACAGTCATCGTCTTCTTTTTTGAAGCGTGGTTTTTCGATACCGTATTTTGCCGCAAGATTCTTGAGAACGGACACCTCAGGGCACCTTGCCAGCAACATTTCAACAATCAGTTTCCGGCCCTGGTGAACGGCCTCGGAGTCCGTTTTGACCTCCATACCCTCCCAGATGGGATAGTTACACGCCGTCACAAAGCGCGTACGACGGCCGTCAAAGAGCTCGACGGTGCAAAGACGACACATTCCCGCCGGTTCCAAGGCCTTGTGGTGGCAGAGCGTGGGGATCTCGATCCCATACTTTTCAGCCACCTGAAGGATGTATTGCCCTTCATCACCCTGGACAGTCTTGCCGTTCAGCTTGAAAGTAATCATTGGAAGATCCTTCTTTGGTTTTCAATCCTATCTGATGAGTATGGCATCGAACTTACAGTTATCATAGCAGATGCCGCACTTGATACACTTGTCCTGATCCAGCACGTGGAGCTCTTTCTTTTCCCCTGTTATGGCCTCCTGGGGGCACTTGCGTGCACACACATGACAACCTGTGCATGCCTCCGGGTCAATCTCGTAGTGGAACAAGGGTTTGCAGACCCCTGCAGGGCATTTCTTGTCCCTGATGTGTGCCTCGTATTCATCGCGGAAGTAGAGGATAGTTGTGAGCACGGGATTGGGGGCCGAGGTGCCGAGGCCGCACAGCGAAAATTTCTGGATCATGCTCCCCAGTTCCTCAAGGAGTTCTATATCTCCCTCCTTCCCGTTGCCTTCGCAGATGTCCGTCAGGATATTCAACATCTGCTTGATCCCCTCACGACAGGGATTGCACTGGCCGCAGGATTCATCCTTCAGAAAATCAAGAAAATAGCGGGCCACATCCACCATGCAGGTATCCTGGTCCATGACAATCATTCCGCCCGAACCCATGATGGAGCCCACCTTGGCCAGCTCATCAAAGTCGACGCCCAGATCCAGGAACTGTTCCGGGATGCACCCTCCGGAAGGTCCGCCTGTCTGAACGGCCTTGAATGCCTTCTTCTTCGGCGGTCCACCGCCGATATCAAAAACAATCTGCCTCAGGGAAATCCCCATGGGGACTTCCACCAAACCGGTGTTTCTTACTTTCCCCACGAGGCTGAAAACCTTTGTGCCTTTGCTTCGCTGGGTCCCCATGCCCGCGTACCACCCGGGGCCTTTTAGAACAATAACGGGCACGTTGGCGTAGGTTTCAACATTGTTGAGGTTGGACGGCTGATTCCTGAAACCCTTTTCCACGGTATGAACGTACTTGGCCCGTGGCCTGCCCACCTTGCCTTCCAGGGAGGTCATCAGGGCCGTGGACTCACCACACACGAAGGCACCGGCACCGGTGGAAATCTTGACATTGAAGCTGAAATCGGAACCAAGTATTCCATCACCGAGCAGTCCATAATCCTCGGCCTGCTTAATGGCCTCCACCAGCCGTTTGACCGCGAGGGGATATTCATGGCGGACATAAATGAAACCTTGACGGGAACCGATGGCATATCCGGCGATCAGCATGCCCTCCAGCACGCTGTGGGGATCCCCTTCCAGGACGCTCCGATCCATGTAAGCTCCCGGATCCCCTTCGTCGGCATTGCAGATGATGTATCTTTCCCCTTTCTGCCTGGCGCAGGTTTCCCATTTGATCCCCGTGGGAAAGCCTCCCCCCCCACGGCCCCTCAGCCCGGAATCCTTTACAATTTTGATTACATCCGCGGCCTTCAGTTCCTCAAGGGCACGGGAAAGGGCAAAGTACCCTCCCCTGGCAATATATTCCTCAATGATCTCAGGATCGATATATCCACAATTGCGCAGGGCCACTTTCACCTGAGGATCATAGAAAGGAATGTCTTCAAGAAAAGGGATACCGTCAATACCATTCACCCCGGACAGCGGATTGTCCAATTCATCTTCAAGGAGATTCCTGGGGTCTTTCATCTGCCCGAGGATTCTTTTTTGATTGAATTTTTCTTCACGATAATCCTCTATGGCCTCGAGGATCTTTTCATCTGTTATGTGCTGATAAAGAACCCTGGGTTTTCCGCTGGCAAAAATCTCCACGAGAGGCTCTTTCTCACAGAAACCAATGCAGCCGGTACGGCAGATTTGGATCCCATTACCCTCCGGGAAGGATTCAAGGGCCTTATGGTAGGAGGCCTTGGCTCCGGCACCTATGCCGCACGAGGCCATCCCCACATTCACCTTGATTCCCTCCGGGTAATAGAGCTTTTTCTGGTAGGCCCTGCCGATGCTTTCCAAGTCTTGAATAGATTGAATTTTCATAATTTTTTCCTGTCACCGCTATTTGGTACTGTTGACCCGGACTATTCATACTTTGATAATACGTCCTGAACCATGTCGGAACTTATTCTGCTGTGGATATCCTCATTGATTTTGACGACGGGCCCGAGGCTGCAACATCCGATACACCGTACGGGCTCCAGCGTGAAACGCATGTCATCGGTGGTTTGTCCGGCCCTGATATTCAAAATTTCCTGGATCCTTTCCTTTACTTTGTCTCCCCCCCTCACGTGACATGCGGTTCCAAGGCACACATAAATGATGTTTCTGCCTCGTGGCTCAAGACTGAACGTCTTGTAAAAGGTGCCCACTGCATAAATGCGGCTCAGGGGGAAGTCTATTTTTTCCGACAGATAGGTGAGAGCAGGTTGGGGCAAGTAATTGTAACGATTCTGAATGGCCTGCAGGATCATGATGAGGTTCTCCTTGTCATTGGAGAATTCATCCTCAATGATGTGATCAAGCGCCTTGTAGTCTATCTCGTGAAATTCTGTATCGCTGACAGCAACTGCCTCGTTCATCGGCTCCACTCCTCAGTGATTTATTAGGAACGTGTTTAATGGGTGGGGGTTAGCTGATTTGTCACTGGACAGTTCTCGACACACAGACCGCAACCGGTGCAGAGATCCATAATCACGCTTCGCGCCCGCTTCCGGATTTTCACCTTGAAGTTCCCTGCGGAACCTTCAACGGATTCAAGGTCAGAGTAAGTGATAAGTTCAATGTTCAGATGCCGGCCGACCTCGACCAGTTTAGGCGAGATAATTCACATGGCGCAGTCATTGGTGGGAAAAGTCTTGTCCAGTTGGGACATGACTCCGCCAATGGAAGGGGTCTTTTCTAGCAGGTAAACATAGTAGCCGGAGTTGGCTAGATCGAGCGCGGACTGCATGCCGGCAATACCGGCACCTACGACCAAAACCGATCCTTTCACAGCTTCGCTCATGGCATTTCTCCTTGTAGATTTAACTTCTTCGACCCTTGAGAAAAATTTCTCATTGGTCTGCCATTTTTATATCCTCGCTCGGGAATTTGTCAACCAAAATATATGTGTACGTTCCAAGAGGGCAATAGAATGAAGAGTGCAGGCGACAGATGTCACCTTAAGCAGGGTCGTACAAACAAAACCATATAAAAAACATATAGTTGGGCCGTGCACCTTCACTAAGGACCGCGAGATGTTTTCTTTAGACTCGCCCAGGTATATAGCTAAAATATTGTCTATATATAAAAATATTCAAACGGAATAAGGGTTGAACTTGATAGGAATGTGAGGAAAATAAAAAATCCCCCACCCTGGTTCCGGATGGGGGATTCTTTGCCCTTATTGCCCACTTGAGCAATAAATCCAGGGAAGCATATTACGCCGCAAGGCGGAGTGCATTTTCGGCCATATCCCGGACCTCGGCCGGCGTAAAGGGTTTGGGCAGATAATCCACCGCACCAAGTCTTGCCGTCTCCACGGCCGTTTCAATGCTGGCATACCCGGTTATAATGATAACCATGGCCTCGGGTCTGGTGTCGCGGACGGCCCTCAGCAGCTCGAGGCCTTTCACACCGGGGATCTTGAGATCCAGGAGAACGAGGCGATAGGCATTTTGCGCGATCTTTTCGAGTGCTTCCTCTCTGGTGGTGGCCTGATCAACTTCAAATCCCTTTTTGGAGAGAATCTTTCTGATATTGTTGTTAACAGCCACCTCATCGTCGATGACCAGCACATCATTGACAAATTCCGTAGCTTGTTCTTTTCCCTTCAAGAGTTTCGCCACATTCTCTCTCAGTTCTTCATAGGGGACGGACATGGTCCCTTCAAAATGCAGGTTTGAAACATAGCCGGGACCGGTGACGCTTGCCACCTCATCGTAGTTGAATGGCTGATCGATTCCAATAAAGGTTTTTGCATCAAAGCCCTTTTGTTTGCCGGCGGCCTTTCTTGCTTTTGCCTTATTCTGCGGGCACTCGCTGGTTTTCACACCACCCTTGCAGGTGGCGCCTAGTTTTTTGAAGATTTCACACACACGTTCACCCACCAGGCAGTAATTTTCCAGGGTCTCGGGGGCAGGAGAGACCGCAGCAGGTAGGTCCGAAGGGCCGATGGTCTCGGCATAGGCCTCACCGGCCGTCTTGGCCACAGCCTCTCTATCGAATGGAATGTCCTTATCGATGGTCCTCCTTTCCTCCATCATTGCTGCCACGCGCTCTTTCAACGCCTCGTAAGGGACATAGGAAAAGCCATCTTGTTGCAGGTTGCGGATATATTCAGGACCTGTCAGCGAGGCCACTTCCTTGTAGCTGAACGGTTCATCGATTCCGATAAAGGTCTTTGCATCAAAGCCCTTTTGTTTGCCGGCCGCCTTTCTGGCCTTTGCCTTATTCTGCGGGCACTCGCTGGTCTTAACGCCCCCTTTGCACGTGGTGCCCAGTTTCTTGAATATTTCACACACACGTTCACCCACCAGACAATAATTTTCAAGGGTCTCAGGGGCAGGGGCCTCTACGACGGGCATGTCCGACGGTCCAAGGGTCCTGGCATAGGCCTCACCTGCCGTTTCCGCCACCGCCTCTCTATCAAATGGAATATCCACGTCAACAGTTTCTATATATCCTCTCTCTTTCTCCGTTGAATCAGCCTCTTTGAGTTCACCGCTCAAGGCACGGTCCACCGTTGAACGCAATTCATCCGGGGTAAACGGTTTTGGCACGTAATCCAGCGCCCCAAGCCTGATCGCCTTTACAGCAGTGTCTATGGAGGCGTATGCCGTCATCATCAGGACTTTTGTAAGGGGCCACTGTTTTTTGACCATTTTCAACAATTCGAGCCCATTTGTTTCAGGCATGACAATATCGGAAATGAGCAACGAAAAAGATTCGTTGGTCATCTTTTCCAATGCATCTTTTGCGTTCATGGCCTTAACCACTTCAAAGTCGTTTTTTTTCAAGATCTTTTCCACATTCTGACAGATTGCCTTTTCGTCATCCACGACCAGAATCCTCGCTGCTTTTGCCATCTTGTCCATCCTCCCCTTTTATATTCTTGGTACATGCCCTTCGGTTCAGCGTCTTCTCGATGTCTTTGCCCTCTTAATAGCATGAAGTATGCCGAAAGGGCTTGAAATAACCTAACCAATTGATATTGAAGACTAAAAAATGAAATCAAATTCTCTGAAAACTATAGCTGTATAAAGTATATATACAGTTATCATTGAAACCTGCCGGGTAGCGTCTTCTCGGACAAATGGATGTGCATGCCCGGGGAAAGATCAGATAACCTATTGAGATAGGGGTTGAAAAGCATTTATTTGCAGAAAATGGCGGGTGTTGATGATGGGCATTTTCTTAATTTACGGTGATTTTCTCCGAGTGTATGAAAACAAAATACACTGTATATCGGGCTAGGATCGACCGGCGACTGGACGTTTGATCCCGTATTTTTTCATGAGATTCTGGAAATTTGTTCTCTGCAGGCCCACCCTGGCTGCAGCCCTGGTTACATTCCATTCGTTTTTTGTAAGAGCATTCAAGACAAAGTCTCTTTCAAGCTTATTCACGGCCTTACGCCTTATTGTCTTTTTGAGCTCTTTCAGCTCTTCGTTGGTGGAAGGCACCTGCTCCATCAATTCATCAGTATCACCCCCAAGAGGCAGGTCTTTTGGGGTGATGACGTCCCCTTCACACAAGATCACGGCTCTCTCAATGACATTGCGGAGCTGTCTGGCGTTGCCGGGCCAATCATATCCCATAAGCCTTCTCACCGCGTCTTCATCAAACCCTGTGAGGTGCTTTCCCATAGCCTGCCTGAATTGTTCCAGGAAATGATAGGCTATGGGCAGGATGTCCACTGTACGTTCTCTCAGCGGAGGGATCATGATGGGATAGACAAAGATGCGGTAGTAGAAATCTTCCCTGAATGTACCCTCATGTACCATCTCTTTGAGATCCCGGTTGGTGGCCAGAATCAGGCGAAGGTCTACTTTAACGAGAGACGTGGCGCCAAGCGGGATGAACTCCTGCGTCTCGAGAAAGCGAAGGAGCTTGCCTTGCACATCAGGGCTCAGATTGCTTATCTCATCCAGGAAGACAGTCCCCCCGTCTGCTATTTCGAAGATTCCTTTCTTATTCTCATGAGCACCTGTAAATGCCCCTTTTCGATAGCCGAACAGTTCACTTTCCAAGAGGTTGCCCGAAAGTGTTCCGCAATCAACAGCAAAGAATACCTTTTCTTTCCGCATGCCGTTGGCATGTATGGCCCTTGAAATCAGTTCCTTGCCCGTGCCGCTCTCCCCGTAGATCAGGACGGTCGAATCCGTGGGCGCCACCTTTTTGATCATATTGATGACGGTCTTTATCTGAGGGCTTTCCCCGATCAGTTGATGGGACAACGTCGCTTCTTTTTTCCGGGATTCCCGGAGGTGTCTGTTCTGAATTCGGAGATCTCTTTCCAGGAGGGCGTTGCGGACCACTGCCCGCAACTCATCTGGTGTAAAGGGCTTTGGAAGGTAATCCAGGGCGCCCATTTTCATGACTTCAACCGCTGAAGAGACCGTGGCATATCCGGTTATGACGATGACCATCGTGTCGGGAGACAGGTCTTTTACCCTACTCAAAACTTCCATGCCTCCCATGCTGCTCATCTTCAAATCGGTGATCACTACCTCAAATGGCTCTTTCTCCAAGAGTTTCAGGGCATCATAACCGGTCACAGCGTACTCGGCATGCCACCCCATTTTGGATAATATCTTCAGACAACTCTGACAGATATTCTCCTCATCATCGATGATCAGGATCTTGTGCATGTCAGTGGACGTCCCTTTCGCTGTTTTCAAGGTGGAGTCTTATCTCGAAAGTTGTTCCCTCCCCCAATTTGGATTTTACCGAAAGGGTTCCGCCGTTCTGTTCCACAAGACCGTGGGTTATGGCCATTCCAAGTCCTGTACCGTTTTCCTTTGTTGTAAAAAAAGGTTCGAAGATTCGTCCGAGATCTTTTTCGTGAATGCCCTTCCCGGTGTCGCTGATGGAGATAGAAACCACCTTATCCTCTTCCACGATCCTGGATAAAAAGGTGACTTCCCCTCCCGGGTCCGTGGCTTCAATGGCATTCAACGCAAGATTGATGAAGGCCTGCTGCATCTGGTCTTTGTCCACCCGTAACTTTGGGATATTCCGGGCCAAATCGTGATTCAGAGAGACATCCTTAAAGGCGGCCTGCTTTCTGGTCAGTGCCACCGCATCCAGGATAATGTTGTTCAAATCGGACGCTTTCTTTTGGGGCTTTGTCTGACGGGCGAAGCTGAGGAGACTGTTTACGATCTTGCGGCAGCGCAGGGTCTCATCTGCGATCGTTTTCAATTCCCCATAATTCGGGTCTTCCGGAGCCATATCTTCCTGCATCAGCATGGCGGTTGTCAGGATAGTGGTCATGGGGTTGTTAATTTCATGGGCGACACCCGCCGCGAGTTGGCCGATGGAAGCCAGCTTTTCCTGCTGCATCATGATCTTTTGGATGTCGATGTCTCTTGTGATATCTCTTGATATCTCCAGCACCCCGGCAATTTTTCCATCTTCAAGAATAGGGTAACATGAGATGGAATAGTGGAGTTCCTTATTGTCTGAGTCGTGGTGAATATGGGTGGTCTTGGAAGATTTTTTCGTCTCCAGGGTTTGGGCCAGGGGGCAGGGATGCTCTTTTCCTTCGCAGGGCACGTCTTGATTATGTGAGACCTCATAGCAATAACGGCCGATCAGGTCTCTCGGCTCAAGCCCAAGCTTTTTTGCCAGGGTCTCATTTACGTCAATAATCTGGTAGCTGGGACTGATGATCATCACGTCTTCTTCCAAAAGCTCGTTCATAACTACATGGTACAAGCTTCTGGTCTTTTCAAGTTCCTCATTGGTCTTTTCTTGAAGGACCGAAATCCTGCTCAGCTCCCAGAAGAGCTGGGCGGTTTTGTTATCAAAGGCCCTTACTGTTTTCTTTTTCTTGCGGAGGATGTCATAGAAGACTTCCTGCCTTCCGGTCAGCTCAATGATGAGATCAATATTATCTCTGTTAAACAGATCATTGTAATCCTTTGTGATGAAGATGCCGTCCTGCCTGGCCTGTTCTATACAGATTGCATCCTCCCGTTCGTCCACAACAGCCACTATCCTGGGTTTCAGTTCCCTAAACGAATGCGATTTCAGGGTCTTCATTAAGACTTGGCACCTGGTACCTGCGCCAACAATTGCAATATTCATGGCGTCCTCCTGTCTGAGAAAGGGACAAAAAGCCGTTTGACAAATAGCGGTTATTTTGAATAAGAATCTATCTCACATAGTATGTGACACGATCCATAAAATCAAGTTTGATTACAAATCAACGGGTTGCGTTGCTCCCCATTGATTTGCGTGACTATCCATAGGCACGAAGGGCAGAAAGACCTTTGAGAAACGCATCAGGGAATTCTATCTGGGCCTGGCTGCGGGGCTCGGGAAGTCGGAGAACTGGGCAAAACAGGAGGTGAGAGATGACAAAGCGAATCAGGATCACTCAAGGAGATATCACCAAACAGGAGGTGGAGGCCATCGTGAACGCGGCTAACAATTCCCTTCTGGGAGGCGGTGGTGTTGACGGGGCCATCCACAGGGCGGCCGGACCGGAACTCCTGGAAGAGACACGCCGGATCAATGGCTGCCCCACGGGAGAGGCGCGCGTGAGCAAGGGATACAGGCTTCCCGCAAAATGGGTGATCCACACGGTGGGGCCCGTCTGGAGGGGCGGGAGGAAAAACGAGGAACAGCTGCTCGCCGCTTGCTACAGGAACAGCTTGAAGGCGGCCGTGGACCTGGGCGCCAAATCGGTCGCCTTCCCGTCCATCAGTACAGGGGCCTATGGGTTCCCCCTGGAAAGAGCGACGGATATCGCCATGAGAGAAACCAAAGCCTTCCTGGAAAAGGACAAGACCCTTGAGCAGGTGGTCTTCGTCTGTTTCGGGGAGCGTGCATTACAGACCTACAAGGCCACCTTTGATCGTATTTTCGGGATAGATCTTAATTGATGGTTTCAAGGAACCCTGCCTTCCATCCCGATATTGCGGTTATTCCAATCTTGATGGAATCGTAAAAAGCTAATTTATACTACAAGCGGCAGCCTATGAGCAACGAAGTTGAGCCGAACCTGACACTCTTTTTCAGACCCTTTCTAAACACTTCGGAGGGAATGGACGACTATTTGGGGTTTAGCGTAAATTCATAGAAGCGCGTGGGGTTTGGAGACGTAAACCCCAAATAGTCGTCCATATCGGCGTTGGTTGCCAAGTGCACTATGAGAAAGGGTCTGAAAAAGAGTCTCGCGCCCGGCTCGTTGACTTCGGCAGAAGAGATGACTTCGTTGGAAGTCATCATCGTGCCCACGGAACGACTTTTTACGATTCCATCAAAAGTAGTTCCCGAGGAATCAACGAAATAGAGGCAACGGTTGAACACACTACACATGGAGGTAAAAGGACAATGATGGATCAAAAAGCAATGTTCAAACAAATGGTGGATTTTAACAAAGCGGCCCTTGACAACACCTTTAGCGCCATGGCCACAGTGCAGGACCAGACCGAAAAGATGGCCAAGACGGTCTTGGAGCAGGCTACCTGGCTCCCCGAGGAAGGCAAAAAGGTCATCAGTGAATGGATCCAGGCCCACAAGAAGGGGCGTGACGACTACAAGAAGCTCGTTGATGACAACTTCAAAAAGGTGGAAGACTTCTTTGCTGCTTCCAAGTAGAACCTGATACAAAGGAATCTTGATAAGAGGACGGCTGATGGGGAACAAGAAAAACAGGAGTTGATCAACCCATAGACATTCTTGAACCCATCGGCCGTTCTCTCCAGAGGTTTTCCGAGATCAGCCTCAAGGCAATCGAGGTGACCAATCAGCAATTTCAGGCTACACAAACATACTGGACCGCCCTGAAGGCCTTTCATACAACAGAAATTGATGTCGAAGTAACGGTCTTTCAAAAGGGCCAGGGGTTCAAGGGTTGGACGAGGACCACACCATGGACAAAAAATTTCTTGAATTCTGGGGAAATCTTCTCATCAATGCCGCCAAGGGCCAGGAACAACTGGAAGACATGACCAAATGGATGGGCCAGGGGCTGAAGGGTTTTGAGAATTACTCAGACATGTTCCGGAAGCTCTATGGGTTAGACGGTGTGGACGAAGACAGCTCCGAAGATCTGAAACAACGGCAACGTGCGGCAGCAGAATTTCAGAAATCATTCAAAGATTATATGGACCTGATGGGCGTGGTTCCCAAGCAAGAGCACCTGGCCCTGGTACAAAAATATGAGGAACTCAAGGACCGGGTTTCTGGCCAGGAAGAGACCATCAAACACCTGAGGATGCTTCTGGGCCAGAGAGGCTCGAGCGAAGAAACAGTAACCCAGACCTTCCAAGGTCTCATAAAGAAACAGACTGATCAGTTTCAAGAATTGATGGAAAACCTGGGGCAGATCTCCAAGCGCACCTCCCCCGGAAAAAAATAAGAAGTAAGACTTCCTATTTCAGGGCCTTCGGGGGGCTCACCAGGGCCTCACCATCCAGGACCGTCATCCCATCCTGATTCACGCAGGTCGTGCGCAAAACAACCCTGTTCTTTTCTGATACAACTTCTTTCACTTCAACCTGTGCAGTAATGGTATCACCCATATGGGCCGGGGCAAGAAAGTTCAGTTCCTGCTTGACATAGATGGTGCCCGGTCCCGGGAGCTTGTTCCCTATGACCGTTGAGATAAAGCCCGCCAGCAGCATGCCATGTGCAATCCTTGTCTTGAAAAATGTCTTCCGGGCATACTCTTCATTGATATGCGCAGGATTTAAATCACCCGTCACACCTGCAAAAAGATACACATCAGATTCGGAAACCGTCTTTGCAAACTGGGCGGTATCCCCCACCTTGAGTTGATCAATGGTCTTTCCTAACATGGCCGGCTCCTTTCCTTGAAAACCTATCAAAACCAGGATCGGTAACTATACACATCCTCTTTCACGTCCTTCATATCCTGCTGTAACGTAAGATACATGGCAGCATTCTGGATAGCCAAGCCCCCTTGATGGGCCAGGGCGGATACAAATGTGATATCATCCTCGGTGAACTCGTGTTCGCTACCGCTATAGATCCTCAGGACACCGATCACCTCGTCTTTTGCCTTTATGGGCACACACAGCAAGGATACAATGCCCTCTTCTTTTACTTCTTTTTTGTACTGGATTCGGTCATCTGTGGCGGCATTGCGCACCACTACGGGTTTACCCTCGAGGGCCTGAGCAATACTTTTTTCAGCCGATATCGGCCCTTTCTTGAGAAACTTTTTTCTGAGACCGTAGCTTGCAACCGGCTTCAGGGTATTCCTCTTCTCATCAAGCAGACGAACAGCGGCGCCTTTCACGCCAAGACCTCGAGCAATGTCGGCCGACAGGACGTTCAGGATTTCTTTGATATCAAGTGTGGAATTGATGCCGGCAGACAAATTGTGAAAAAGGGTTGTGTTTCTCCTGAGCTGCTCGATCAACCGCGTGTTTTCAATGGCCATGCCCCCCTGCTCGGCAAGGGCGGCAAGGAATGCTATCTCGTTTTCCGTAAAGGTCCTCCGTCTTGCCGTATAGAGCGTGAGCACCCCTATCACCTTGCCTTTGACCTTTACAGGTACGGCAAGAATAGAGGCAATCCCTTCCTCTTGTTTGGCCTCATGGTTTTCCGATCTGGGATCCTTGGTTGCATCATGAATGGCCAGGTAGCCCTCTTTCATGACATCGGACACGTTGTCCCTGGCGGATTTCCATTTCGCATGAAAGTAACCGTCAGATAAGCCCTTTTGTGCAACCGGCACTGAGATGTCCTTTTCCTCATCAAACAGGAACAGGCATGCGGCCTTTCCCCTCATGGTATCGATGGCACTTTGTACAATGAGTTCAAGGAGTTCATCTCGATCCAAAGTCGTCCCAAATGCCCTGCTCACCTTGCAAATGGTCTTGAAAT
>Ga0307417_10000040_pt1 | contig 49646 bp, 41 predicted proteins | sample SalMarWE160210MG_2_FD_202514 | JGI IMG/M metagenome (GOLD analysis project Ga0307417, IMG submission 202514) | Salt marsh sediment microbial communities from the Plum Island Ecosystem LTER, Massachusetts, United States - WE1602-10 | ecosystem: Environmental > Aquatic > Marine > Intertidal zone... | reverse complement strand
GAACATAGCCACGATCCCGCAAGGCGCGCGCGGCGGATGAAGGCGAAGAAGCCGCCAGCTCGCCGGAGTGCAGCTTTCCCTTGTCGTCTTTCACCTGGTATGTGAATGTCGCTGTCATGGCTCTCCCTACGCAACCCTTCCGACCAGTCGCTGAAGGTCCTCCGTATTCATGCAATGTTCATTGGCCTCGGCCAGAGAGATCCTGTTTGAGCGAACCAGTTGGGCGAGCGACTGATCCATCGTCTGCATGCCGAACCGGCCTCCGGCCTGGAGGGCCGTACCGATCTGATGCGTCTTTCCCTCTCTGATCAGATTGCGAATCGCCGGGGTTGCGACCAGCACCTCTACGGCGGGTACTCGTCCAATCGTGTCACGAGTAGCAACGAGCTGCTGAGTGATCACTGCCTGCAATGTGGAGGCGAGCTGCACTCTCACCTGCTGTTGTTGATGTGCAGGAAACACATCGATGATCCTGTCGATCGTCTGTGCGGTGTCTTGTGTGTGCAATGTGGCAAGCACGAGGTGTCCCGTTTCAGCTGCCGTCAGAGCTGTGCTGATCGTCTCCAGATCGCGCATCTCACCTACGAGAATGACATCGGGATCTTGGCGGAGGCCGTGACGAAGGGCCTGCGCGAAGCCAAGCGTGTCGCTGCCCACCTCGCGCTGATTGACGATCGACTTCTTGTGCTTGTGCACGAACTCGATCGGATCTTCCACAGTCAAGATGTGTGCCGAGCGATGCTCATTGATGAGGTCGATGATCGCAGCGAGCGTCGTCGACTTCCCTGAGCCGGTTGGACCTGTCACCAACACCAGTCCACGCTGGTACTCGGCGAACCCCGCCACGATCTTTGGGATTCCGAGTTCCTCCAACGTCTCGATCTCAGTTGGGATGGCACGGAATACGGCGCCCACAGAGTCGCGCTGGAAGAAGACGTTCATCCTGAACCGTCCTTTTCCAAGGAGGGGGTACGAGCCATCCAGTTCCAGCTCTTCTTCCAGCTTCTCACGTTGACGATCCGTCAGAATGCCAAAGATAAGGCGTCTGAGCTGCGCAGTCTTCATGGGTTCGTAGCCCGGAACCGAACGCAAACTCCCATTCACTCGAACGGCGGGCGGGATGCCGGCGGCGAGATGGAGATCCGACGCCTTCACCTCAACAACATACGAGAGCAGCTCGTGGATGACCGGATCACGGACGCTCTCCACTTTCTCCGCCGAACCGCCACTCCGAGGTCCGTAGACAAGGTCGAGACTTCGCGACACCGCCGCTCGAGTGGCAAGCGCCAATGTCACTTCCGAACCCAGGGCCTCCTCGAGTTCGCCTCTCAGCCCCTGAGCGAACGGATCGGCCACAGCCACGAGGATCCCGTCATCGGTACGCTCCAGTGGTACTGCATGGAGCCTTCGCGCCTGCTCTTCGGTCAGTCGACTGGCACAGTCTGGCTGGATCAGCATGTCATCGATGTCGACATATGGAAGACGCGCTCGTTCGGCGACAGCTTTCAGGACATCTTCTTCGCGAACATGGCCGCCATCGACGAGCAGCCGAGCCAGTGGCTTCCCCGTCTTCTGTTCTTCATCGAGCAGCTGCTCGAGGACATCGCGAGATAGCACCCGGCCATCAACCAGTATCTCACCAAGTTTACGCGATCCTGCGTTCACGTCATCGACTCCTCGTAGTGGGATTCGGCCCGTCCATCGTCGGCCTTGACCCTTTTCACACGATCACTCTCAGGATCTCTTCGAGCGATGTGACCCCTTCTGCGACCTTTTCCATCCCGTCCTGTCTGAGGGTTCTCATACCCGCCTCGATTGCCGCCCGCTTCAAGGTGTCAGTGGACACTCTCTCGACGGCAAGACGTTCGATCTCCTCGTCGACGATCATCAACTCGTGGACGGCGACACGACCGCGATACCCCGTCTGGGAGCAAGCCTTGCACCCGACGGTTCGGTACAGCATCGAGGGTGCCAACTCCCATCCCGCGTTCTCGACAACCTGCTCAGACGGCTCGTACGCCTCCTTGCAGTGATCGCAGAGGCGCCTGGCGAGGCGCTGCGCCAGCACCGAGTCGAGTGCAGAACCCACCAGAAACGGCTCCACGCCCATCTCGATCAATCTGCTCACGCTCGACGGCGCGTCGTTGGTGTGAAGGGTCGACAACACGAGGTGTCCGGTCAAGGCCGATTCGATAGCGATGGATGCGGTTTCTGCGTCCCGGATCTCCCCGACCAACATGATGTCCGGGTCCTGGCGAAGGAACGATCGCAGACCGCTGGCAAACGTGAGACCTGCTTTTCGGTTGACCTGGACCTGGTTGACGCCCGGGAGACGGTACTCGACCGGGTCCTCGATCGTGATGATGTTCGTCTCAGGCTTGTTCAGCACGTTGAGCGTGGCATACAGCGTGGTCGACTTGCCGGAGCCGGTTGGACCGACGACCAGGATCGTTCCGTATGGCTTCGAGTAGGAACTCCTGTAGCGATCCTGTGTGTATCGCGAGAATCCGAGGTCCTCGAGCTCCAGGAGTGCCGTAGAGGTGTCAAGTAGACGCATCACGACCTTCTCTCCGTAGATTGTCGGAAGCGTTGACACCCGAAGGTCGAGCTGTCGTCCACCCACGCGAAGATTGATCCTGCCATCCTGCGGCCTTCGACGTTCCGCTATGTCGATGTCGGCCATGATCTTGAGACGGGAGATGACAGCGTTGGTGATGGATCGCGGCGTTCGCATGATCTCGTGGAGCACACCGTCGATGCGGAAACGCACGCGCAGGTCCCGCTCGGTCGGCTCGATGTGAATGTCGGATGCCCGGTCGGCGCTCGCCCTGGTGATGAGCATGTTCACGAGCTTGACGACGGGAGCCTCGTCAGCGACCGCCTCCAGCGCGCTGAGGTCCTGGGCCTCCAGCGAATCCTCGGCCGCAAGCTCCGCAAGGTCCGTCACCGAGGTGTTCAGCGAAGCGAGGCGGTTGATGGCCTCCTCCACGTCGCCACGGGTCGCGACTTTCGGGATCACCTCTCGGCCCGTGATAGCCCTGATGTCGTCGATCGCCAGGACGTTGGCAGGGTCGGCCATAGCGACGATGAGCCGATCGCCGTCGAAGCCGATTGGAACGGCCGCGTAGCGTGCTGCGAGGTTCTCGGGCACCAGTGACGCCGCGGCGGGATCGACCGTGATCTCTCTCAGGTCGACGAATTCGAGCCCGATCGACCGCGCCAGTACCCGGACGAGGTCCCGTTCGTCGACCAGGTGTTCGTCCAGTAGCACGCGCGCGAGTGGGAGGCCCTTCTCCTGGTGGATCTCCAGCCCCTTGTCGAGGGCATCCTGCGTGACGATGCCCTCTTCGAGCAGCAGGGCGCCCAGATGCCCGGCATCCTTGCGCACGATGCCTGTCGAGTTCATGACCGCTCAGACTCTCGCACGATCGCGCCGAGCCCTTTGCGTCGCGGCAGAGCCACAGTGCGGTCGTCCCCGGACGTGGCGTCAGGCCCCGATCCAGGATCCTCCTCGTCTGCGCCCACATGTTCTGCGACCTTTGGCTCATCTGTCGGTTCGGTCTCTGCCTCGTCGCGATGGGCGGAGACTCTCGATCCAATCACCTGAAAGGTGTCCTTCTCAGGCTCTTGGGCCTCTTCGCCGTAGGCGTACCGGCCGCTGGGTCGGTCATCGGTCAAGACAAGGATTCCTCGGCGCACCATGCCCGCCATGAGTTGCGCGGCTCGAAACTCCGACCAGCCCTGCTTCCGCGAGACTTCTTCCACGGAGCCGACTCCTGCAATGGTGCTGAGCACCCTCCACTCGTCATCCGCGACAGTCACCGGGCCGTCACTGCTCGCCCGCGGGTCCACCGTCAGATGGAAGGCGACCCCGGGGATGACCTCTTCGATCTCGTTCCAGCGCCCGAGGCGCGCGTTCGCCTCAACGACACTGGCATCCACGTCCAGTTGGACACCTGTGTCGAATCTGGGAGAAACGTCCTCGGAGAAGGCGAACCGTCCACTCGACTCGCGCAACACCCTGAAGATCACGTCGGAGATTTGGTCGAGCATGAACTCCTCGAGCGTCTCCTTGGTCGCGCCGGCCGTGAGAATGTCGCTGATCGTCCGCTCGCGGCGTTCGACATCGATCCACGCTCGTGGATCGACCATGTTTGCCTCAACGAGCTTGCTGTGGAAGTCCTCGTCTCTTCGTGTCGTCCCATAGGTCAGGCGGCCATCTTCCAGGTACAGCCGAGCCTCCAGACCCTGGGCATCGACCCTGAGGACACCATTCTTTCTACTTCCCGCGACGAGCTTCAGAACCTCGACGATGGGAAACGACTCCAACGCTCCACTCAACGACATTTCGGACCCTTCTCTATGCGATCAATAATCGGCCCGACTCGTTGGGTGCTTGAGGGGTTTGGGGCTAGGGCAGCACCCCGTCTCTCTTCGCCTGCGCCTTGAACGCCTGGAATTCCTCGTAGGTCGCTGCGAACGAGTGTCCCCCGTCCGAGCTGGTGAGCACGTAGTAGAGGTACTCCGTGATCGCAGGGTCCGCGGCCGCCGCGAGACTCGCCAGTCCTGGGGCGTCGATCGGCGTAGGTGGCAGTCCCAGATTCCGATATGTGTTGTAGGGGGAATCTGTGTCGAGGTCCTCTGCCGTCAGCCCGATGCCACGCTCCCCCATCGCATACAACACGGTGGCGTCGATCTGCAGCGGCATGCCGATTGCCAACCGGTTGACGATTACGCTGGCGATCAGAGGACGATCCACGTCGAGTTTCGCCTCCGCCTCGATCATCGAAGCGATGATCACTCCATCTCGGACGCCGTAGCCCATCTCCTCGAGAGGACTCCAGTCCACTGAGGCAACGCGGTCCTCCATCGTCGATGCGAGGCGTTGGAGGATCTCACGAGGGGTCGCGTCACCCGTGAACTCGTACGTGTCCGGGAATAGGCCCCCTTCCCAGCCTTGGAAGCTGCTTCCTCCGAATCCCAAGGATGAGCTCACGTCGACGAGCGCCTCCGCGAACTGCTCCCTGGTGTACGGCGTCTGCTCTGCGAGACGATCGAGGATTTCCGACACGCGCAGGCCCTCGTGGATCGTCACGCGATAGGCGTCCGACTCGGGTCCGGCCAGCAGCACATCCAGGGCCTCTCCAGCTGTCATCCCCGTTGTGAAGCTGTAGTTTCCTGCCTGAAGGCGATCCCCGACTCCGCCGGTTCTCACGGCGAGCTCGAACGACAGCGAAGAATCGATCACGCCGGCCCGGGCAAGTTGCTCCCCGATCTGACGAGCCGATGATCCTTTCGTCACCTCGAGTCGCAGCGGGAGACCGGGGACGATTCCCGCGGGTGCCGTGATGTCCGGCGGACTTCCGAGCTGTCCCGCCCAGTTGGCGAGCCCGCGTCCCCCCAGGACCGCTGCAACACCGACGGCGATGATCGCAAGGGCAACCGATATGGCTCTGCCCGCTCCGCTCTTCACGTGCCCGTCCCCAGGTACCCCTCGAGAAGCAATGCTGCGGCGACCTTGTCGACGACGTCCTTGCGACGCTTGCGACGTACCCCACCTTCGAGCAGCGCCCGTTGCGCATCGGACGTCGTGAAGCGTTCATCGATCATACGAACGGCGATGCCTGTGAGCTGCTCCACGCGTCTCGCGAACTCCCTCGCCGCGACTGCCGAAGGCCCTTCGGTGCCGTCCAGGGACGTTGGTAGCCCCACGATGATCTCATCGACGTCCTGAACGAGGTCGGGAAGGCGTGCATCGAGATCGCCGACGAAAACCACATCGAGCGGCTGCGCGGTGATACGAAGTGGATCTGACACGGCTACGCCGATGCGAACGGTTCCATAGTCCAGTGCGAGAACGCGGCCCATCAACCCAACGCTCTTCCCGCCGCATCTCTGATCGCGTCGAGGGCCTCAGAGAGGCGATCAGCGTTGGGGCCGCCGGCCTGAGCCAGCTCAGGATCTCTGCTTCCACCTCCACCCAGGATCCGAGCTCCGGGCATGAGCAGTTCAGCTGCAGAAACGCCGCGAGACACGAGATCGGCGCTCAGTACCGCGACCAGTGCGCCCTTGCCACCTGCGGCGCTGCCAAGCACGACGACGCCCCGTCCCAAGCGATCTCTCAGCGTAAGAGCCAGACCTCGCAGTTGCCCCGGCGGAACGTCCTCCCTGGCGGCGACCAGCACCTTGACGTCTCCAATCACCGTGGCCTCATTCACGAGTTCTCCTGCCTCTTCGGCTTGGAGTTTCGCTCGGAGTGTGGACGCCTCCTCTTCCAAGGATCTCATCCGCTCGAGGAGCTGCCGGACCCTGGCCGGGACCTCCTCCGGCTGTGCTCTGAGGAGCTGACCGGTCTCACCCAAGCGACGGCGCAGCCCGGCCAGATAGTCGTATCCATGATCCCCGGAGTACGCCTCGATCCGGCGGAGGTTCGAGCCGACCGACGACTCACCGAGAATCACCAACGGGCCGACCTGACCAGATGATGGTGTGTGCGTTCCCCCGCACAACTCCTTCGAGAAGTCACCGATCTCGACGACGCGCACAACATCCCCGTACTTGTCGCCGAAGAACGCAAGCGCTCCGAGGTCGCTCGCATGGTCCATGGAGGTGTTGAACGTGTGTACGTGGGAATTCGCGATCACTCGCTCGTTTGCGATCCGCTCGATCTCGGCGAATTCCTCGTCGGCCAATCCGCCGAAGTGACTGAAGTCGAACCGCAGGCGGCCGGCCTCCACCCGAGACCCGGCCTGATGGACGTGATCGCCGAGCACACTCCTCAGTGCCCAATGCAGTATGTGTGTGCCCGTATGGCTCTTCGAGATCGCTTCCCTCCTCGGGGAGTCGACCATCGCCTCCACCTGATCCCCAACTCGCATCTCGCCCGTGACCACTTTCACATGGTGCGAGACGAGCCCAGGAACGGCAGCCTGGGTGTCGGTCACGACGCCTCGGGCGCCGGGAGTCTGGAGAAAGCCAGAGTCTCCGACCTGGCCGCCCGCCTCGGCGTAGAACGGGGTTCGGTCGAGAAAGACTTCCACGGCCTGGCCCACACTCGCCGAGTCGACCGACTCGCCATCTCGCAGCATCGCGACAACCGTGGAACCGGCCACGAGTTCCGAGTACCCAAGGAACTCCGATGGCCCGATCCCGTCGAGGAGCCGCCGGTACACGCCGGCGTCGGCAGCTTCCTCGGCCCCCTTCCACGCCGATCTGGCCCGCTCACGCTGCTCGTCCATCGCCTGTTCGAACGTTTCCATATCGACGCTCACGCCCTGTTCAGAGGCGATCTCCGTGGTCAGCTCTACCGGAAACCCGTACGTGTCGTGCAGTTTGAAGGCCACCGAGCCCGCGAGACGATCGCCTTCTGTGAGCCCGGCAAGGGCTTCATCCAAGAGGTTGTGTCCTGAAGACAGGGTTGCGCGAAACCGATCCTCCTCTCGGCTCACGACGTCCTGGATGAAGCTCTCCTTCTCGACCAACTCCGGGTACCCCGACCCGAGGATCCGAACGGTCTCTTCGACAAGGAGCGGGGTGATCAGCGAGCTGCCCCCGAGGCGCCAGGCATGACGAACGGCGCGACGAAGCACCCGCCGCAGCACGTAGCCCCGGCCCTCGTTGGACGGGACAACACCATCGGCGATCAGGAACGTGATCGCCCTGCCGTGGTCGGCCAGCACGCGCAACGACACGTCGGTCAGAGGATCCTTGCCGTAGGCAACCCCGGAGTGACGTTCCGCAACGGCGAGAATCGGCCGCACGGTATCGATGTCGAACACCGTCGCTTTGCCCTGGAGCACCATCGCGATCCGCTCCAGCCCCATGCCTGTGTCGATGCTCTTGGCCGGCAGGTCTCCAACAACATGGTACGGCTGGTCCTGTACGTACTGCATGAACACGAGGTTCCAGATTTCGACGAATCGATCTTCATCGACCGCTGGGCCCCCGTCGGCCCCATACTGCGCGCCCCGGTCGTAAAAGATCTCCGAAGACGGGCCTGCGGGCCCCGGTACACCCATCTGCCAGAAGTTGTCCCGTCCCCGGCGTTGCACACGGTCAGGTCGGGCTCCGACGTCGTCGATCCATATGCCTGCTGCCTCGTCGTCGCTCTCGTGTACGGTGAACCAGAGGAACTCCGGGTCGATCCCGAAGCCTTCCGTTACCAGCTCGTACGCGTACGGGATTGCCTTCTCCTTGAAGTAGTCGCCAAAGCTGAAGTTTCCGAGCATTTGGAAGAACGTGAAGTGGCGCGCCGTCGTACCGATGATGTCGATGTCGACGGCGCGAAAGACCTTCTGCACCGACGTCGCACGCGGGTATGGCGGCGTCTCCTCACCGAGGAAGTACGGCTTGAATGGCACCATTCCTGCGTTGGTGAGGAGCAGGGTGGGGTCAACGGGTATGAGCGACGCCGAAGGACGGACCTCGTGGCCCCGTTCCTCGAAGAAGCGCAGAAACGACGAACGAATGCGTGCTGATTCCATGGGCGTTCCAGGTTAGTTGGGGCGCCGGGCCAGACGGGTCCCACCGGCGTCGAGCAGATCCGCGACGACCAAGGCGCCGCTGCGGGCAAGATGCGCCGGCGTCAGCGCCACCTTCGCTCGCTCGATTCGTCTGAGTACGCGAATGGTTCCCCAGGCACCCGCGAACGCACCCGCGGCGAACCACCACAGTCTGACCATCATGCGGGAAGGTTAGCGCTCCCTCCCAGGGTCCTGCCCGGCCGTCCACCTCTGGACGCGTTCCGCAATCTCCCGTTCTTCTCCCTGTGTTCCAGGTTCGAAGAGGCGCGCGCCCTCGAGCTCATCGGGAAGGTACTGCTGCACCACGAAGTGTCCTTCGTAGTCGTGGGGATAGCGGTACTCGGTCCCGTGACCGATCTTCTGAGCGCCCTTGTACGAAGCATCCCTGAGGTGTGCCGGCACCTCGGCCCCGGGTGTCCTCTCCACGGCTTCCTTTGCCCGAGCGATCGTCGTGGCCATGGTGTTCGATTTGGGCGCCGTAGCGAGGTAGGTGGCGGCGTGGGTCAACGCATAGCCTGCTTCCGGGAGCCCCACGTATGCCAGGGCCTGGGATGCCGCCACGGCGATTGGCAGCGCATGCGGGTCGGCGAGTCCTACGTCCTCGGAAGCGAAGACGATCATGCGCCGCACGATGAACTCTGGATCCTCTCCGGCCTCGAGCATCGTGTGTAGCCAGTAGGCGGCTGCATCGACGTCCGAACCCCGCATGCTCTTGATGAACGCCGAGATGACGTCGTAGTGACGATCCCCGGACTTGTCGTAGCGCACGATCCGTCGCTGGAGCGCCTCAGCGACGTCGCCCTCGGTGATCCCCGTCCTCCCCGCCCCGATCGCGAGACCGGCTGCCACCTCCAGACCATTCAGAACCAAGCGAGCATCGCCCCCAACTCTCTCGGCCAGCGCCACCCGGGCATCGTCATCCAGTGTGAGCCCCTGTCCCCCGAGACCCCGCTCCGAGTCGCCCAGCGCGCGCTCGAGGAGGATTTCGAGATCGGTGGATTCAATGCCTTCGAGCCGGAACAGGCTCGCTCGCGACATCAGAGGCGAGTTCACCTCGAAGAAAGGATTCTCGGTCGTGGCACCGATCAGGACGATCGTCCCGTCCTCCACTCCCGGAAGCAGTGCATCCTGTTGCGACTTGGAGAATCGATGAATCTCATCGAGGAATAGCACGGTCCGCCGCTCTTCCTCGCCGAGGCGGCGATCAGCTTCCTCGAGAACCCTGCGTACATCGCGCACCCCGGCCGAGGTAGCAGAGAGCTGCTCGAACCATGCCGAGCCTGCGGCCAGACGGGCAAGGGTCGTCTTCCCTGTACCCGGTGGACCCCACAGGATCATCGACATGGGCCGCCCCGACTCGATCAGTCTCCGGAACGCCGAACCTTCACCAACCAAGTGCCGCTGGCCGACGACCTCCTCGAGGCCTGTTGGACGCATCCGGGCGGCGAGTGGAGCGACGTGCGCCTTCACCTCCGCCCGGTGGGCCTCGAAAAGGTCCCCCATGTCAGTCCCCTGCCTTCACCTCCGGTCGGAGGGCGATACCGAGCTCCTGGAGCTGTTCGTCGTCGACCGGTGTCGGAGAGCCGCTCATCGGATCGGTTCCCGTTTGCGTCTTTGGAAATGGAATGACCTCTCGAATGGATCGTTCTCCCTGGAGGATCGCCAGGAGGCGGTCGATGCCCACGGCGAACCCCGCATGTGGAGGCGTACCGAATCGGAGGCCTTTCACGAACCAGCCGAACCGCCGTTCCGCATCTTCCGGTCCGATCCCGAGGATGTCGAACACCTGTTGCTGCACGATCGGATCGTGAATCCTGACGCTCCCGGATCCCAGTTCCGACCCGTTGAGAACGAGATCGTACGACTTCGAGATCGCCGTCTCGGGCGAGGTCCGCATCTCATCGACATCGATGGGCGCGGTGAACGGGTGGTGTGCGGGTGACAAGCTTCCGTCGTCGTTCACGTCGAATACCGGAAAGTCGATGACCCAGAGGAACGCCAGCTCTTCGTGGTCCTTGGGTTGCCCCAGTTCCAGCCGAAGTTGTCCGAGAACGCTGCCTGCCAGCTTGGAGGTGTCGGCGACGAGCAGCAAGAGATCCCCCGGCGTGCCATCGAGGGCTTCGATGATCGATCTCTGTTCCCCGTCGGACAGAAACTTGGCGATGGACGAACGCAGGCCATTCTCCTCGACGACGAGCGACATGAGGCCCTTGGCGCCCAAGGCCCGTGCCCGATCGGTGAGCGCGTCCATGGCCGACCGAGACAAGCCGACGGCACCGACGTTGATACCCCTGACGACGCCCCCACCGGCCACTGTCGAGGCAAACACGTCGAATGCCGATCCACCGACCAGAGAGCTGATGTCGTGAATTTCCATGCCGAAGCGAAGATCTGGCTTGTCTGTCCCGTAACGATCCATGACATCGGAGTACGTCAGGCGTCGGAAGGGCGTTGGTACCTTCATTCCCCGCACCCGCTCGACGACCGCCGAGATGACCTGCTCGAGTGTCTCGAAGACTTCCTCTCGCCCCCAGAAGGCACCTTCGAGGTCGAGTTGGATGAACTCGAGCTGTCTGTCGCTCCTGAAGTCCTCATCGCGATAGCACCGGGCGATTTGGTAGTAGCGGTCGACGCCGGCGACCATGAGGAGCTGCTTGAACAGCTGCGGAGACTGTGGGAGCGCGTAGAACGAGCCTTTCCGCAGACGCGACGGCACCAGCACGTCGCGGGCACCCTCGGGTGTCGATCGGATGAGAGTGGGCGTGTCGACATCCATGAATCCCAGCCCATCGAGTACCTCCCGCATCGCTCTGAACGCGGCCGAGCGGGCGCGAAGATTGGCCGCCATCCGTGGGGTGCGGAGGTCGAGGAATCGGTACTCGAGGCGAGTACGCTCGTCGACGTCCACCCGATCGTCGAGCATGAACGGAAGGGTCTCCGATGCCGACAGCACGGTCAGCTCATCGACGGCGATCTCGACCATACCCGTTGGCATCTCCGCGTTCTGGGTGCCTTCGGGCCGCGCCCGAACGACCCCATGGAGCGAGACGACGTACTCGAGCTTGAGCTTGTGAGCTTCGGGGAACTCCTCAGGATCGATGACCGCTTGCACGATGCCCGAGGCATCCCGAAGATCGATGAAGATGATGGCGCCGTGGTCGCGGCGGCGGTCGACCCAGCCGGCGACTCTGACGGCTTCTCCGGAACGTTCGTCGCTCACGTGTCTTGCGTACGTGTCTCGATAGACATCTACCTGAGCCATACCGAAACCTCCTCGACAGGTACCGCTCGCTGGTCTCCCGTCGTCATGTCCCTGGCGGTCACCGCCCCGTCGCGCCATTCCTCGCCGATCACCAGGACATTCGGCGCTTCTCGACGAGAGGCGATCTTGAACTGCGCTTTGACCGACCGCCTGTCGGGGTCATAGTCGACTCGGAACCCTCGAGCACGCAAATCGGAGACCAGCTCGATCGCTTCCGTCCGCAATCCCTCTTCGGCGACGACCACGAAGACGTCTAGAGCCCCTTCTTCGACGATGTCTCCCAGAGCGAGAACGATACGGTCCAGCCCCAATGCGAAGCCCACGCCAGGGATGGGGGGCCCTCCGATGGACTCGGAGAGACCGTCGTACCTCCCTCCGCCACCAACCGCGTTCTGTGCAGCGTCGAGATCGGTCGCGATGTACTCGAACGCGGTCCTCGTGTAGTAGTCGAGCCCGCGTACGAGGTGAGGGTCTTCCACGAAGGGGACGAGTACCGCTCCCAGAGTGTCCTTCACCGTCTGATAGTGGACAGCACACGCATCGCAGAGATGTTCGACCGGGGTTGGGGCGTCCCGCAGAAGGGGCTTGCACACCTTGCAGTCCAAGACGCGCAGCGGATTACTGTCGATTCGCCGGCGACTATCGTCGCAGAGTTCATCCTCACGGGCCTTCAGGTACTCCTTCAAGACTTCCTGATACGCAGGACGGCAGACCGGGTCACCGATCGAGTTGATGGTGACGGCCACGTCGACCAGTCCCACGTCGCGCAGGTACCGATATCCGAGTTCGATGACCTCCGCGTCCGCCAGGGGTGAGTCGGTACCGATGTACTCGGCGTCGAGTTGGTAGAACTGCCGCCGCCGACCGGCTTGGGGCCGTTCGTACCGAAACATCGGACCCCAGCTGGCGGCCTTGCGCACTCCGCTGCCTCCTGCCTGCTGGTGAGCGCGCATGACAGAAGGTGTCGCCTCCGGCCGCAAGGTCAGTGACCGGCCACCCTTGTCGCTGAATGAGTACATCTGCTTCTGGACGATCTCCGTGTCTTCTCCGGAGCCCCTCGCAAACAGCTCTGTGGCCTCGAAAAGCGGTGTGAAGATCAGGTCGTATCCGAAGCGTTCAGTGATTTGATCCCATGTGCGGAGCATCCTGCGCCATGTTCTGGCTACCGGCGCCAGGATGTCATCGGTACCTTTGGGTGCACGGATGGTCATAACAGATCTCGGAGGAACGGGTTGCTGCGACGTTCGGCCCGCATCGTAGTCGCGGGTCCGTGACCCGGGTATACGATGGTTTCGTCCGGTAGTGGCAGGATCTTCGTTCGCATGCTGCTGAGGAGTTCCGCCATGTCCCCGCCCGGAAGATCCGTTCGTCCGATCGACCCTGCGAAGAGGTGATCGCCGGAGAGCAACCGTCCCTCGACCATGAAGCAGCAATGCCCTGGCGTGTGCCCTGGCGTGTGAATCACCTCTATGTCGAGGCCGCCCAATGCGAGACGTGTGCCATCGAACAGTCGTTCCACACGGTCCGGCGCAGGCAGAGAGGCTGATTCAGCGCCGAAGAGCGCCCTGAGTTGCGTCGCTGGGTCGAAGGTGAGGAAGTCATCGTCGGGATGCACGTACGCGCTGATCCCTGCACGTTGGCATATGTCGAACGAACCGCCGGTGTGATCGACGTGCCCGTGTGTGAGGAGCAATGCCACCGGAGCGAGCCCGTTTCGTTCGACGAGCCCCAGGACGGCGTCGGGATCAGGCGGAGCGTCTACGATCACGCAAGGCCCTCCCCGCTCTCGCGCGACCACGTAGGTGTTGGTTCGCGCAATCCACAGACATTCGGATTCGATCAGCACCCGACGTAGCGTACTGACATCGCGCGTCTCGCTTGCTGCTAGGAACTACACCCCAGCGGCCCCGGAGGAACCTCACGCCATATCCGAGGCTGGGGAATGAACTGATCGGCTCCAGCGGGATCAAAACTGAACACGCCTTGAATCGAGTCGTTCATCGGACGGAAGTGCACGTAGGAACGCTGTCCCTGATTGCCGCCCTCTCCATAGATCGTCCCGTAGATCACCGAGTTGTTCACGGTCGCGACGGTTCCGGCCGAGTAGCCGAGGAAGTGGATGTCCTCCGTTCCTGTCATCGTGAAACCTTGGGCCATGAACAGGGACTTGTCCGAGGCACCCACGACGACCGCGACCGACACCGGCGTGTCGCTCGAGTCTGTCGTGACGTTCTGCCACTTCGTCACGTCAGCATCACCGTTGGGCACATAGATCACGACATCCCCGTGGAATTCGGTCTTGCTGAACTCGATCGAGACATCACCGTCGGGCATCCGGTAGCTGGTTGTCTGCCCCGCCACACCCAACTCGGACGGCGCCCAGTTGCTGTCCGCCACGAGCTGCTTGTTGGGGGAGGTGCTCCACTCGAATGTCGGGAGCGCCAATTCGGTTACGGGTGTCCAATCGACTCCTGTGAGCACCTCGTTCACCCCGCTCAGATCCCCACCGGGAGCGGACGTATCACGCATATTCAGACTGCCGACAACAGTCGGCTCCTTCAAGTAGCTGGCCGAACCTCCGATGGAGACGTCCGCCTGGTAGAGGGTGTTCTTCTTGTTGTCGTTCAGATCACCATTCACGCGAACTGGGCCGGCAAACTGGCTTGCAGCGTTCGCAGCGACGGTCATGTCTCCGACGACACCAACGGATCCATCCCCTGGCCACGGGATGTCGTTGGCGAGGATGGTCGTCGAGTTGGCGACGTCGAAGTCGCCCGCGCTGTACACGTCGCCCCAGATCTTCTTGTTGTTCCCGCCGGCGTATCCACTCAGGCCGGTGAACACAGCAAAGTCGAAGCCGCCTCCAAAGGGTCGAAGTTCGATCTCGAAGTCGATCTCCTTCTCGGACTGTAGGCGAGCATCGTGACTTGGTGCCCAGCCCCACGCTTCTATCCGGTAGCGAAGGTCGAAACCCGGCGTCTTTGTGACTCTCACCCAGTACTCGCCCAACTGATCCGACGCCGTTCCTGAGGAGTCGATACGGTCGTAGACGCAGGCATTCCCTTCCGGGCTGGTCGTGTAGACGGCTCCGGACACTTCCAACGAATCGCGAACAGTCTTGTCGTTTGCGAGGACGTACATCATCTCTCTTGCGCCCGCCTCGGCCGAATTCAAGGCCATCGCTGCAGCTCGATCCCCCGCTGCCTGGTCGATCTCGTGTGTACTGATCCCGTACCACAGCGCAGCCAGGATGAACACCACGAACGAAATCATCAGAGCCGTGATCAACCCAAAGCCTTCTTCTTGCCGGAGTTTCACGAGCAGCTCCCTCCTTGCATCGGAGCCCATATGTTCCGTCCCGATACTTCCGTCTCGGCCAGGCGACGGCCAATCCGGTCTGTGGGATCCGCGTCCGACCAAATCGATATCGTTACGACCTTCCCCTCGCTCGGCGTCCCTCCCGCCGACCCCTGTGTCGCGAACAGCGGTTCCGACGATGCGTTGACCACATCGTCGATGACCGTACGCCATGCCGATCCGCCATCGGAGGATCGTTCGAGCGTTCCGTCCGTCAACCTGTAGATGATGTGCTGCTGGGACGTCTCGGCTCCTGCATATGCGCGGGTGGTGAAGTCCAGCGTGTTAGAGGTGGTGCACGGCAACGGCTCGTAGATCGCGTCGGCAGATCGAAGTTCCCGGCTGATTTGCCTGAGAACGAGACGGGAACTGTCGTTCGACGCGGCAACCCCTTGGAAGTCCTTCGTCACTGTGAAGCTCGTCGACAGGGCGGTTCCGAACACTGCCGCAACCATCACCATGAGGGCCATGGCGATCAAGAGCTCGATCAGGCTGATACCCTTGTCATTCATGCCTTTCATGAGAGCTCGGGATTGATGTAGACGGCCGTCGCCTGCACGCCTCCCGCCGAGAAGGTCAAGGTGAAGTCGTACAGAGTCGCCAGATCCTCGTCGCCGAACTCCTCAGCACCGATCACGTCGACGACTCGATACGTGAGCGTTCCCGTGACGATGTTCGCCGCCGACACGGTGTTCGATCGAACTTCCCCGGTCGAGTACTGCTGCGTGGTTCCGACGCACATGCCGTTCACGGTCACGCTGCCGGAAACCCGATAGTGAAGCTGTGGCATCCCGGCTGTCGACGTTGTGAGTTCCTCGTCGACCGGGAGCGTCTCGGAGCTGCAGTTGGGAATGTCTTCGTAGCTGCTGAAGATCTGGGTGTAGGAGCTCCCATTCCATAGGTCGATCGTCACATCTCCACTCTTCACACCGATTTGGGGAGTCAGGGCGGAGTAGTACTCGCCCGCTTCCAGGGGCGCCAGGGCTCCCCCATTGCTGACCCTGGGCAGCGAGACCACTGCCCATCCCCTGAAAGCCGGTGCCAGCGCTGCGAGGACCTCGTCGTCCAGAAGGTCGATCTCCTCACCCTTCCAATCGAACTCGGCTCGTGCCTTCCGCAGCCCGGTCGCGGGGTCATCTTGCCTGTCGCTTTCGCCGCTCCATTCCAGCGAAGATGCCTGATCGTGATCCCCGTATCTGAAGAAGGTGAAAGCGTAGGAAGTAGAGAGCAACGGGTCACCTTTGTCCACATACGCCTGTGCCGGGTCACCCGACCAGTCTTCTGTGCGGCTCATGCTCGTCTGGCCCGCGCCCACCACCGACAGAGAAGCATTCGGCAGGTCGTCTGCAGGGTCTACGGCTGCGGCGCCTCCGGGGATCGGAACAGCCGTGTGGTTCTTCACCAGCGGACCGGCCGATTCCTGGATTCTCACAGCGTCCTGCGTGGTATCCATCCGGGGCAAGTCGACCTGAGCGATCAGCGGATAGCTCAGTGGAGCCGAGGATGTACCGTCGTCGTCCGCGAACAGGTTGATCACGTTCTGGTCAGAGGTCGCGAGCCGCACGTCGTCCAAGCTCGGCGATCCGATCAGCCCGTCAGGGCCGGCCCCGATCCAGTACGCAGATGCTCCCTCCAGCCGGGCTTCTCCGACCGACACGTAGTCGGACGTGGCAGTCAGACGCATCGATGGCAAGGAAGCGAGAATCGACTCATCTTCAGAGCCGTCGTGCGGTAGTCCCCAGCCTTGCATCCCGGTCACTCGGCCCTCGACCTGACCGTAGCCCCCATCAAGGCTGGACTCGGCCGAAATGAAGGGCTGCGATGGTTCGGTGAAAGGGCTCACGTATGAGGAGAGCCGAACCTCTCGTCTATGTCCGTTCGAAGCACTCCAGCGAACCACGGCGGTAATCCTCCGGTACTTCTCGGTCGCGGGATCGCTGTTGTCGCTTCTGACCGACGTGATGAACAAGTATCGGTCGAATACCGTGTTGTCCCTGATCACTTGCTGATGGAACGACAGGAACGGATCGAATGTTGCTCCCGTGGCAAACACGATCGGCTCGCCGCCAAACTCGTACGTGCTGCCACTCGCGGCGATTTCGGAGGCGAACTCGGTGACGAACAACGAACAACCCACGCCCTGGGGAGGATCGCTTGGTGAGGCCGGTTCGGTGCAGTTGGCACTGTTGGCATCAACCGTAAGCCCCATGTTCGACCACTCGAGAGAACGGGCGCGCTCTACGAGCTCCGAGGCGAGTGCCGACGCCGCAGATTGGCGCTTGGTCTCAATGAGCACCCTCGAACTCGTGTCGATGCTTCGCAACATCACGAGCACAGCCCCGAAAATGATCACGAGCGCCACGAGCGCCTCGATGATCGTGAATCCTTCTTCGCGCGAAAGCCGCATGAGGTTGCTATCGGCCTGAACCAGCGAATCACTTAGAGAAACGTGGGATCATCACAAAGAGGCGCGGAGTGTCTAGTCCTCAGCGCGGTACCAGTCGATACGCGTGGTAGACACCATCGATACCGTTGAGCCCAACGACGAGCCGGTCGAGTTGGCCGGGGTCCGACAACTCGACCTCATAGCGGAGAAGTGCGGTCCGATCGCTGCTGGTGGTGGACGACGACGCGCGGATGTCGCCGCCTACCTCTGAGATGCACTCGGTGACATCACGCAACATGCGCGGTCGATCGAGCGCTTCGATTTGGATCCACACAGAGAACCTTCCCGCCCTGTCAGGTGCCCATGTGACGTCGATCATTCTCTCCTCACCAAGAGCATCGATGTTCGTGCAGTCCGAACGGTGCACCGACACACCCCGGCCGACTGTCACGAACCCGATGATGTCGTCACCGGGAACGGGGGCACAGCACCTCGCTATACGCACCCATACGTCCTCGAGGCCCTCGACGATGATCCCAACACCCGTGTCCGAGCGTGGCCGAACCGGCGGCAGCTCGGGCAGGGCGGCCTCTGCAGCCTCCTCCTCCTCGGGCCTCGCGAGTCGAACGACGCGCGCCACGACGGTCGAGGCTGCAACTCCCCCCTCGCCAACCGCGATGAACAGGGAGTCCACGTCCCGCTGCCCCATTCGTTCGGCAACCCCCTTGAGGAGTTCGTCTCTCCGATTCGAGTGCAGCCCAAGGCCCTCCTTGCGAAGCAGGGCCAGCACCGCATCACGTCCCTTCTCGAGAGCCGCAACCCGGCGCTCCTTTCCGAACCATTGACGGATCTTGGCCCTTGCCCGGGAGGTGCGTACGTACGTCAGCCAGTCCCTGCTCGGACCCGAGTCCTGCGCCTTGGAGGTGACGATCTCGACGATATCGCCCGACTCGAGTCTCGTGTCGAGCGGAACGAGCCGGCCGTTCACCTTCGCCCCGATACATCGATGCCCCACCTCAGTGTGCACGCTATAGGCGAAGTCCACCGGCGTAGCTCCCCGCGGGAGGGTCTTGACTTCTCCCTTCGGCGTGAGGATGAACACTTCCTCTTGGTAGAGATCTATTTTGAGACCGGCCAGGAACTCCGTCGGATCCTCGTACTCGTCCTGCAGGAACCGCATGTCGGCGATCCATGGAAGGGACTCGGCCGTCTCCCCTTCCTTGTACCGCCAGTGCGCGGCGATGCCAAACTCGGCACGCTCGTGCATGTCCCTCGTGCGAATCTGCACCTCCAGAGGGCCTCCACCGGGCCCGATCACGGTCGTATGCAAGCTCTGGTAGAGGTTGAACTTGGGCATGGCAACGTAGTCCTTGAACCGCCCATGAACGGGAGGCCACGTCGAGTGGATGACGCCTAGCACCGCATAGCAGTCACGGACATCCTGCACGATCAGCCTGATCCCTATGAGGTCGTGAATGTTTTCGAACGGGAGCCCGCTGGTCACCATCTTCCGGTATATCGAGTACTGGTGCTTCGGACGGCCCGTCACCTCACCTTTGATACCTGCCGAATCGAGGAGATCCTTGACCTTCTCGATGACGTCATCGAGGAAGGCTTCACGCATGGGCGCCCGCTGCTCGAGAAGGGCGTTGATCTCGGCGTTCCGTCTCGGATACAGGATGGCGAAGCACCTGTCTTCCATCTCGTGCTTGATTTCCTGAACTCCGAGCCGGTGCGCCAGTGGGGCGTAGATCTCGAGACTCTCTCTGGCAATCCGCTGTTGCTTCTCGTCTGGGAACGGCCAGATGGTCCTGAGGTTGTGCAACCGGTCGGCGAGCTTGATCAGGAGAACCCTCACGTCCTTTGCGAGAGCGACCACCAGCTTCCGGATCGTCGCCGCCTGTGCCTCCTCCCGTGATCCGAACTTGATCAGGTCCAGTTTCGTGACGCCGTCGATCAGTTCTGCGACGTGGCCACCGAATTGCCCCGCCACCTGATCGAGGGTCAGCTCCGTGTCCTCGACCGTGTCGTGCAGCAATGCTGCACACAGCGTCTCGATGTCGAGCCCGTAGTCGGCGAGTATTTCGGTCACAGCAACCGGGTGGGTGATATAAGGATCCCCCGTCTGTCGCATCTGCCCCTCGTGCCGATCCTTGGCCAGCGTATAGGCCTCGGTCAGCAGCGTCGTGTCAACACCAGGATGGTGGGCGCGAAACGAATCGAGAACCCGCTGGATCCCCTCCTGAGAGAGGTCAGGCATATGTCACGAGGGCGTGCAGATCGGTCCCGTTCAGAGAAGCTCTCCCCCCGAGGAACGCCAACTCGATGAAAACAGCTACTCCCACGACTTCTGCGTCGAGCCTCTCGACCAGCCGTATTGCCGCTGCAGCCGTTCCACCCGTCGCAAGCACGTCGTCCACGATGAGCACCCGGTCGCCAGGGTGGAGTGCATCGCTGTGCATCTCGAGAGCATCGGTGCCGTACTCCAGCTCATAGGTCTCACGAATGACCTCGGCAGGCAGCTTGCCTGGCTTGCGAATGGGAACAAAACCGGCCCCAAGTCGTTCAGCGACGGGCGTTGCGAGGATGAACCCGCGCGCCTCGATGCCCACAACTTTGGAGATCGATCCAGCTTCGTACGGCTCGCAGAGTTGATCTACCAGCATGGAGAATGCATCCGGGTCCGCGAGGACCGGCGTGATGTCTTTGAACACGACCCCCGGCTTCGGAAAGTCGGGGACGTCACGAATGAGATCGATGAACTCGAACACCGGCTGATTGTAACGCGTTCAGCGCTTCCGGCCCTTCTTGGGTGGACGCGGTGTGGCGCCGCTCTTGCGCGTGGGTGCCTGCTTCGTGACCGTGGGCGACGCGGGTGTCTCACTACGTGAGCCCCTTCCCCGGTCTCTGCGTCTCCGAACACGTGCCCACTCTTCCTCGTGTTCCTTCCAGGAAGCGAGGATCGGTGACGCGACGGCGATCGACGAATAGGTGCCGGCCGCGATCCCGACGAACAGGGCAAGGGCGAAGTCGCGCAGGGTCTGCGCGCCGAGAAGGAACGAACCGACAAACAGCAGGCTCCCGACAGGCAGGAGGCTCGTCAGAGACGTGTTGATCGACCGCATGAGCACCTGATTCATGGACCGGTTCACGAGTTCGGTGATGGTCATACGGTCGGTGTGCAACTCCTCGACGTTCTCCTTGACCTTGTCGAACACCACAACCGTGTCGTACAGCGAGTAGCCGAGGATCGTCAGTACGCCAATGACCGTCGCCGGTGTGACCTCGAATCGCGTCAACGCGTATATTCCGAACGTGATAACGAGGTCGTGGAAGAGCGCCGCGATACCGGCCACCGCCATCTTCCATTCGAGTCGCCATGAAATGAACAGGACGACCGCCGCGAGAAACACGATGAGAGCGGTCAGAGCCCGATTCGTGATCTGAGCTCCAAACGTGGGACCGACCTCGTTCAAAGAGATCTCGCTGATCGTCGTGCCCGTCGCTTCTGCAACGGCCTTCTGGAAGGCCTCGGACTCGCTCGGGGTCAACGCCCCGACCTGCACGCGGATGTCCGCGCCTCCGGCCAGCTCCTGAATCTTCGCCTCATCCAGGCCGAGCGGTGCGAGCGCGGCCCGCATGTCGGCAACGCTTGCACCCGCCGGATTCGAGGCTTCCACCGCAACGCCACCCCGGAAGTCCAGACTGAGGTTGAGGCCGAAGACGATCAGGGCAAGAAGTGACACCAGCACCAGCGCCGCGGAAATGGTCAGCCAGAGTCGCCTGGCGCCCACGAAGTCGAATGAGGTCTCTCCTCTGTAGAGGCGTCTGATGAGATTCATGATGCCTCCTGCACTCCCCCGGCCGCCGCCCGGATGCTGAACCGTCCTCCTTCGCCGAGCCCGCTGTGAGCGATCGCACTCACCGCATTCCTGGTGAAGAAGTACGCAACGAGGATGTCAAGGAACGTGGCGATCCCCAGCGTGAGCGCGAAGCCCTTCACCGGTCCGACGGCAAGCAACCACAGCAGCACGGCGGCCAGAATGGAAACGGTGTCGGCGGTGATGATCGTGTGAAAGGCCCGTGAGAAGCCCTCGTCCACGGCAGCCTTCATGGTCCGGCCCCGGTGGAGCTCCTCCTTGATCCGTTCGTAGAACACGATGTACGAGTCGGCCGTAATACCAACCGATACAACGATTCCCGTCACTCCGGCGAGCGTCAGTGTCAGGCCGGCAGTCCTGCTGAGCAGGCCAAGTACGATCAACATCAACGATCCGAAGACGCTCAATCCCACAATCGTCACTGCGCCGAGCGACCGGTAGTAGAGCAGCATGTAGATGGCCACCAGAATCAGGCCCGCCAATCCGGCAATGAGGCCCGAGCGGAGTGAGTCCGATCCGAGCGTTGCAGACACGCTCTGCACCTGATCCTGCTCGAAGCTGACAGGCAACGACCCATAGCGGAGAACCACCGCGAGGTCCTGCGCTGCAGCTTGCTGGTTGTCGCCCGCACCCAGGGTGATCACCGCGCTGCCACCTGCGATGCCAATGTTGGCGTCGACCGTCGACGCGACCTGTGGTGCCGAGATGATCTTCCCATCGAGCACGATTGCGATCTGGCGCTCAGGATCGCCGGTCGGGAATTGGGCGGCGGCCCGCGTCAGTTCTTGGAACTTGCGTGCTCCGTCATCATTGAGTTTGAGGTCGACCTGCCACTGGCCCGTGGTCTGACTGAAGTTGGCGAGGGCCTCGGTGATGTCGGAACCGGTCATCGGGTCGGGCGTCCCATTGGTGGGGTTCCCGTCACTCCCTTCTTGGCACGTGGCGAGAGTTGTCCCGTCGTTGCACAGCGTCCCGATCTCATACCCGGCAGTAAGACTCCCGTTGCTGTCGTACTCGGGCACCCAGGCACGGAGGAGTTCGGGGCTGTCGGTGATCGTGAACCCGGTACCGGGATCAACACCCTCTGGAAGCGAGGTGGTCGTGGTGGTTGCCTCGGTGGTCGTCGTATCCGCCGAAGTCGAGGTCGTGTCCCCTGGTGTCGTCGTTGTGGTCGCAGCCGTCGTCGCAGTGGTCGTATCGAAGATGGGACTCTGGAACGATGAGGTGAACACTGGCCGGAACGAAAGCACGCCGGTCTGGCCTATCGCCTGGAGGGCCCTCGCCCTGTCTGTCACGCCTGGAAGCTGAACGAGCACGGAATTGTTGCCGCTGATCGCAATCTCCGGCTCCTGCACCCCGAACGCCTCGATGCGGCCGCGCATGATTTCGACCGCCTTCGTGAGCACATCGGGATCCGTCCCCTCCGGCGCACGCAGGATCACCGAAGTTCCACCCTTGAGATCGAGACCCAACTTGGGTGTGCTGTGGCTACCGACGATCGCTGCAACTCCCCCGTAGGCGAACAGCAGCACGATGATGAGCGTCGTGATACGCCTGGACATTACTTCTCCAGCTTCCCGGCGATTGCCCGCCGGGAAATGCGCATGCGCCCTTCTTCGAGGCCGATCACCACGGAGTCGTCGTCCAGACCGACCACGACACCGTGCACGCCACCGTAGGTCTGCACCTTGTCGCCGACCTCGAGAGCGGCTGCAAGTTCTCGCTGTTGTTTCGCCCTGACGCGTTGCGGGCGGATCAGCAGGAAGTAGAACATCCCGATGAGCAAGGCCAGGAAGACCAGCGAAGTCCAGGGGCTTCCTGTGGATGCTGTTTGGGCAAGCACGCGTTACCTTCTTTGTGATGAGTGGAGGCTCACCTCCGGCGAGCCGCCGGTCATGCTAGCGACTCCCCGGAGTCTCCCGAAACTCTCCGGTCCAGCGTCGAGGCCATGAACGCCTGGAAACGCCCCTCGAGGATTGCCAAACGTATCGATCCCATCAGACGCAGCGTATACGTGAGATTGTGCAAGGTTAGTAGCCGAAGGCCCGTTGGCTCGTTCGTGAGAAAGAGGTGGCGCAGGTAACCTCGGCTGTACGACGCGCAGGTCGAACAGCCACATGAAGGGTCGAGGGGTGCATGTGAGCGGGCGTGCTCGGCCCGACGAATGCTGTAGTCGCCCACCGGCGTGAGCACCTTTCCGTGTCTGGCGAGCCGAGTCGGCAATACGCAGTCGAAGAGATCGATCCCTCGTGCGACCGCATGCAGCATCCCCTCGGTGTCCCCCAACCCCATCGTGTACCGCACTCGATCCTCCGGCAGCTCGCCCACGACAACCTCGATGGCTCGATCCCGCTCACTATCCGACTCCCCGACGGACAGGCCGCCAACCGCGTAGCCATCGAAGTCGAGCTCTGCAGTCTTGACCGCACTCTCTGCACGAAGTGACGGATCCGTTCCTCCCTGGATGATCCCGAATACCGCCTGATCCTCGCGTTGCCTGGCGTGCATCACTCGTTCCGCCCAGCGGAGGGTTCGCCGCATCGCGGCTTCCACTACCTCCCGGTTCGCCGGTAGTCCCACGAGCACATCGAGTGCGACGGCGACGTCGGATCCGAGGTCCTCTTGTACGGCCACCGCACGCTCGGGTGTGAGTTCGACGCGCGATCCGTCGTAGGTCGACCTGAACGTGACACCCTCTTCCCGCACCTTCGCGTCGAGCGAGAACACCTGGTACCCGCCGGAGTCGGTGAGGATCGGCCCCCGCCAGTTCATGAATCGATGAAGTCCACCTAGTTCGCGAACGACGTCCGATCCGGGCCTCAACATCAGATGGTACGTGTTCGACAGCACCATCTGGGCGTCGAGGTCCAGGAGATCCTCTCCGTCAAGTGTCTTGACCGTACCGCGCGTGCCGACGGGCATGAAGGCGGGAGTCAGAACATCACCGTGAGCTGTGTGAAACGCACCCGTTCTGGCACTTCCTTCACGGGCCGAGACATCGAAGATCATCGCCGCTCCGCAAGCATCGCATCGCCGAACGAGAGAAACCGGTAGCCCCGCTCGAGGGCCGCCTCGTAGATCTCCTTCCACTGATCTCCCACAAAGGCCGCGACCAGCACGATCAAGGTCGACCGCGGAACGTGGAAGTTGGTGACCATCGCGTCAACTGCGCGAAACTGATAGCCGGGCCGGATGAAGAGGTCTGTCGAGGCTGACCCAACCCGGAGACCGCCGTTGTCGAACGCCGACTCGAGGGCGCGAACCACGGTTGTTCCGACTGCTATCACCTTCCCGCCACGGCGCCGCGCAGCTTCAAATGCAGTCGCGGTCTCGCCGGGTATGTCGAAGTGCTCGCTATGCATCTCGTGTGCTTCCACGGTCGGTTCGGAGATCGGTCTGAATGTGTCGAGTCCCACATGAAGGTCAAGCAACGCGATTTCCACGCCCCTCGTTCCCAACTCGGACAAGACATCCTTGCTGAAGTGCAGACCGGCTGTCGGGGCCGCGGCCGAACCGACCTCCTCCGCAAACACCGTCTGGTACTCCTCCGAATTCGCCAGCGGCGTGGTGATGTACGGCGGCAACGGCACCTCACCCATCTCTCGGGCGAGCGCTTCGACATCTGTGTCGAACCGAAGCGTCGAGCGTCCCGAAGTTGGTTGGCTGAGCACCGTTGCGTTGGCCTCTCCGAAACGCAGGCGCACCCCGGCGCCGATCCTCCGTGCCGGACGGATCAGGACCTCCCACTCACCGTCGCTCATCTCACCGAGCAGCAGCACTTCGACCGCACCTCCGGTGCCGTGCTTGGTTCCCCGCAGGCGAGCCGGCCGCACCTTGGTGGTGTTCACAACGACGAGGTCTCCCTCTGTCAGCAGCCTCGGCAAGTCGGAGAACCGTCGATCCTCGAGGCCTCTTCGACAATCGAGCAATCTCGCAGACTCTCGCGGAGAGGTGGGACGCTGCGCTATCGCCGAGTCCGGCAATCCGTAGTCGAAGTCGTCGGTGCGCAAGATCAATCGAGCAAGGTGGGCTGATGCGGTGGTTCCAGGCCGAGGTGTCGAAACGCCGCCGGGGTCGCGACACGACCTCTCGGGGTCCGCTTGAGCAGGCCACGCTTCAGCAGAAACGGCTCGTACGCTTCCTCGACCGTCTCCGCTTCTTCGCCCACGACGATCGCGAGAGTCGAAAGACCGACGGGTCCGCCTCCAAACGTCTCCACGACAGCTCTGAGGATGTCGAGATCCACCCGATCGAGCCCTAGGTCATCAACCTCGAACACCCTGAGCGCCTCGTTTGCCGTGTCGGCATCCACCACACCCGCGGCCCGCGCCACGGCGAAGTCCCTCACGCGTGCCAGCAGCCTGTTGGCGATTCGGGGAGTACCCCTACTCCTCCCGGCGACAATCGCTGCACCGGCGTCGTCGATCGGCACTCCGATGATGCCCGCTGAGCGAAGAACGATCTGCGAGAGTTCATCGTCGGAGTAGAACTCGAGCTTGTCCACGATCCCGAACCGGTCGCGCAGTGGAGCAGTCACCTTGCCCTTTCGCGTCGTCGCTCCGACAAGCGTGAAGCGGGGTAGCTCCAGCCGGACCGACTGCGCAGAGGGCCCCTTGCCCAGCACGATGTCGAGGCGGAAGTCCTCCATTGCGGGATAGAGAACCTCCTCCACTGCCCTCGGAAGCCGATGGATCTCGTCGATGAACAACACCTCACCCTCTTCGAGGTTGGTGACGATCGACGCCACATCGCCGGGTCGTTCCAGCGCCGGTCCCGAGGTCACCCGGATACGAGTGCCGAGTTCCGTGGCGATGATCCCGGCCAGGGTCGTCTTGCCCAGGCCCGGGGGCCCGGACAGGAGGACGTGGTCCAGAGGGTGCTCGAGCTGCCTGGCGGCATCCAGACTGATTCTCAGGCGCTCCTTGACGTTGCCCTGCCCGATGAACTCGTCCAACCGATTCGGGCGGAGTGTTTCATCGGTGTCGTCGGGGAGCCGCTCCGAGGTGAGGAGATCTTCTCTCATCGCTTCCCCAGTTCCTGCAGTGCGAGCCGAAGCGCCTCCTCCACAGTGGCGTCCTCAGGGAGCGAGGCGATCACTTCTCGTAGTTCCGTCGCTGCGTATCCCAGCCCCTCGAGCGCGTCACGCACCTGTGCCCGGGTACCGGATCCCACGACATCCGCTTCTTCACCCGCGATCCGCGGCCGAAGCTCGAGGATGAGCTTCTGGGCGCTCCTCGAGCCGATCCCGGGAACCACCGTGAGTGCCGCCGGGTCCTCCGCGATCACGGCCCTGCGGATCTCCTGGGCGCGCAGGCTCGCCATCATCGCCATCGCCAGCTTGGGACCGACCCCCGACGCTCCCAGAAGGAGCCGAAAGAGATCGCGGTCGTGCTGGTCAACGAACCCGTACAGGTCCAGAGCGTCCTCGCGCACGTGAAGATGCGTGTGAACAGTTGCAGTGCTGCCACCTTCGGCGAGCTTGGCGATGTCGCGCGGTGTGAGCTTCATCTCGAATCCGACACCCCCAACCGACAGGATGATCCCCTCCGCGCCGCGTGACTCGATCGTCCCATGCAGAACCCCGATCATCACACCCTCCTCGACAGGGCATGCTGCTGGAGGTGGCACAGGGCGATGGCTACGGCGTCGGCGGCGTCCGGTGGGGACGGCGGCTCCGAGAGGCCCATCCGGGCAGCCACCATGCGCTGCACCTGTTCCTTCGGCGCTCGTCCATAGCCCGCGACAGCCGACTTCACGGCCGATGGGCTGTACTCGACCACGAGCAGCCCGGCCTCAGCTGCGGCAATCATCGCAGCTCCCGACGCCCGCACGACGGAGGTCGCCGTTTGGAGGTTGCGATTGACGAACACTTGCTCGATCGCCATAACCGACGGTGAAAACTCTCGAATCAAGCCTGCGAGGTCCCTTCGTATCTCGGCCAGCCGGTTCGGAATGGGATCTGCCGGACTCGTCCGGATCACCCCGAGTGCAACTATTTCGTCGTTTCCAACGACCGCGTAGCCGGTCGTGGTCAACCCGGGGTCGATGCCGAGAACGAACATATGTACGACAGTGTAACCGGCGAAGGTGACGCCACCGCGGCTATCAGCCCATCAGGTCGGCCATCACATCGTCCGGAATATCGAAGTTGGCGAACACTTCTTGGACGTCATCGAGGTCTTCCAGTGCGTCGACGAGGCGCAGTATCTTCGGAGCCGTTGCACGATCGACCGGAACGACTGTCTTCGGCAAGTAGGTCACCTCGGCACTCTCCATTTCGGTCGCAATGCCCCCCACGGCCTCCCTCACGGCGGTGAAGAGTGCCGGCTCGCTGATCACCTCGAATGCTCCCTCCGTTGGACGCACATCCTCGGCACCGGCATCGAGGGCAGCCAGCATGATTCCGTCCTCATCGCCTCTCACGACCAGGTACCCGCGCTGTTCGAACAGGTAGGAGACAGATCCCGGTTCCCCCAAGTTGCCCCCATTGCGAGAGAAGGTCGATCTGACGTCGGATGCTGCCCTGTTGCGATTGTCCGTAAGGATCTGGAGGAGGAGAGCGACTCCACCCGGACCGTACCCCTCGTACCAGAACTCCTCATACTCGACACCTTCGACTTCCCCGATCCCCCGTTTGATCGCGCGGTCGATGTTGTCGTTAGGTACCGACGCAGCTTTCGCCTTCTCGATGGCGTGGGCGAGCGTAGCGTTCCCGGTAGGGTCGCCACCCCCCTCTCTGGCTGCCACCTCTACTACTTTGACGAGCTTCGCGAACAGCTTCCCCCGCTGTGCGTCCTTGGCGCCCTTCTTGTGCTTGATCGTTGACCACTTCGAATGTCCGGACATCAGGCTGCTCCCATACTCAGAGCCATCTTATGTACTCGCGAGTCGCCGGTCAGTTCCGGGTGGAAAGCGGCAGCGACGATACTCCCATCCCGGACCAGCACCGGGTGCCCTTCGACTTCGGCCAGCACCTCGACGTGGGGCCCTACCCGCTCCACCCACGGAGCTCGAATGAACACTGCGTGGAACGGCGTGTCGAAGCCCTTCACGTCGACCTCGGCCTCGAACGAGTCATTCTGACGACCGAAGGCATTCCGCTGCACGGTCACATCCAGCACGCCGAGCAGGACTTGCGACCCTTCGGTGACCTCCGATGAGAGGAAGATCAAGCCGGCGCAGGTCCCCAACGTGGGAAGCCCCCCGCCGATCGCTTCCCGAAGCGGTTCGACCAACCCGAAACGGTCGGCGAGGCGGGCGATCGTTGTCGACTCGCCACCGGGGAAGACAAGACCGTCGAGACCCCGAAGGTCATCCGGCTGTCGCACTTCGCGAGGAGTCCATCCAAGTGTTCGCACGAGGTGCGCGTGTTCACGAACATCGCCCTGGAGGGCGACGATCCCGATCTCTCCCACGCTCACCAGCCCCGCGTCTGAAGCAGCTCCGACTCGGAGAGCACGGATATCTCGATGCCACGCATCGGTTCGCCGAGGCCTCGCGACACCTTCGCGACCATCGCTGGGTCTTGGAAGAACGTCACGGCCTCCACTATCGCCCGCGCTCGCGGTGCGGGGTCTTCGCTCTTGAAGATGCCCGATCCCACGAAGACACCCTCACATCCGAGCTGCATCATGAGAGCAGCATCCGCTGGGGTGGCCACTCCCCCGGCGGCGAAGTTGACGACCGGCAGCTTGCCCGTCTCGGCCACTTCGCGCACCAGCGCAACCGGTGCACCCAGATGCTTGGCAGCCGCCGCCAACTCCTCGGATCCCATGACGGTGAGAGCTCGCATCTCGCTCGTGACAGTTCTCATGTGACGAACCGCCTCCACAATGTTCCCGGTGCCGGCCTCGCCCTTGGTACGGATCATCGCTGCGCCCTCACCAATGCGTCGTAGCGCCTCGCCAAGGTTCCTCGCCCCGCACACAAACGGAGTCGTGAACTGCCACTTGTCGATGTGGTGCTCTTCGTCGGCGGGCGTCAGTACTTCGCTCTCGTCGATGTAGTCGACGCCCAGCGCCTGAAGGATCTGTGCTTCCACGAAATGGCCTATGCGGGCCTTCGCCATGACGGGAATGCTCACCGCCCCCATGATCTCTTCGACCTTGGTGGGGTCAGCCATTCTCGCAACGCCACCCTCCCTGCGGATGTCGGCCGGGACGCGCTCGAGTGCCATCACTGCGACGGCACCGGCTTCCTCCGCAATCTTCGCCTGCTCCGCATTGACGACGTCCATGATCACGCCGCCCTTGAGCATCTCGGCAAGTCCTCGTTTCACCAAATCGGTCCCATGTTTCACGTTCAGTTCCTCCTCATCTACCGATTCTACCGGCGGCACGCTCGATGGCTCGCTCGTAGACCGCGACCCAGCGCGGAAGGACACGACTCCAGTCGAAGGCGGCTGCCCTGGCCCTCCCCGACGCCCCGCGGCTGCGAGCGTGCGCCGGGTCCTTCAGGAGGCTCACAAGGGTGTCGGCGAGAGCGCGGCTGTCCCCCACCGGAACGTGATCGGCCGCACCGCCGGCCACAGCGAGGAACGCGGGGAGATCCGTGGCCACGACGGCGCAGCCCGCGGCCATCCCCTCGATGAGGGTGATGCCGAAACTCTCGTTTCCGGTGTTGGGAGCACAGTAGATCGACGATGAAGCGAGAACCTCGCGCTTGCGTCGATCGGAGACGGACCCTTCGAACGTGACACCTTCGACGCGCACGCCCCGGGCCGCGCCCACCACGACCAGTTCCGCATCTGGAACCATCGTCCTGACTCGCGTCCACGCATCCAGCAGCTCGTCCAGGCCCTTCCGGGGATCGTCGCGTCCGACAAACGCAACACGGTGACTGAAGCGCTCCTGTGGTGCGAACAGGGAAACGTCGACCGCGTTGGGGACGATCTCCAGGTCGGGTGCGAACCCGGTGACGGCACCGGCTGCCTCGGAGCTGACCGCGGTCAGTACGTCGACTCCCTCCAGGAGGCGGGAGAGAAGCGGCCCCCCGAACTTGTAGATAGCCCTCACGAAGATCGCGGGCTCGGCATGGAAGGTGCCGACGGTAGGCGTGGTGCTACCGATCCACGATGCCGGGCCGACGAGCGGAAGAAGCGGTTCGTGGATGTGCACCACATCGACGTCGCCAATCGCCTCCCTGACCCGCTGGATCGCTCCCGGCTCCAGGCAGACCGGCGCCACAGCGTCGTTCGATTCGACGTTGGTCGTGCCCCCGACAGACGTCCACGTCCCGTCGGATTCCCCTGGGCCGATCAAGTGCACACCGTACCCCGCCTTCCGCAGCTGATCCCGCAGACGCAGGGCCTGATCCTGTACGCCACCGTGTCTGTCGAGTGCGTACGGGCAGACGATCGCGACTCTCAAGGGGCTTGCCTATCGGAGGGCCAGTTTGGCTGCACGATGTGCCACTGCTCGGGAGCCCTCCGGATGAGTTCCTCCAGGGCCACGGCAATCCTGGCCGTGCCCTCGACGATTCGTTCCTCCACCGTGCCTGAGGTCGGCATCGGGACTGGCGCTTCCACGACCAGTCGGTGCCCGCGGCCTTCCTTGAAGTAGGCCGCGACGGGAAACACGGGCACACCGTGACGCATCCCCAGCGCTGCCGCGCCTGCAGGCATGGAGGTGCGTTCTCCAAAGAATTCGACGTCCACTCCGCGCGCTCTCACGTTGCGATCCATCACGAGAGCGACGGCGGCGCCGCGATCGAGCGCCTCTCCGAGGATCGACATGATCCCCGGCTCGTTCGCGAGCACAACGTCGATGCCGAGTTGGCGTCGGATGTCGATGAACCAGTCGACGACATCACTATCGGGCAGGGCCTCCGCTACCGCCAGGAGTTCGAGGCCGATATCGTGCCCGACGGTCCCCGCAACCTCCCAATTTCCTATGTGGGGCAGGGCGAAGATCATGCCTGTTCCCGCGTCGTGTGCGGCCTCTACCCGCTCGATCCCATCCCTGTCGATGTGTCGCAGGATCGCCGGCACTCGATGGGGTCGCACCCAGAACGCTTCGGCCCAATAGCGGCCGTACGCGCCGAATGCTGCTCTCGCCGTGTCTTCGACCTCGTGTTCGGAACCGATCGCTCGCGCCACGTGCCGAAGACTCATACGGCGCCTCCGACCGGAGCGTCCGTAGGCGATGCGTCCGGCTCGCTCACCTGCCCTCCTCACCAAGCTCTCCGGCAGCCATCCGGCCAGCGAGATCCCGGCGCGGTAGAACAGGTTCATTCGTCGAGCCGCTTCCAGCCGATCCAGAACCGCTGACCGACGGTGATCCACACGAGAACAGCCATCGCCCACAACATCGGTTCGACCTGCCCGAACAGAACCCCCGCGCCGAACAAGATCAGACGTTCCGCCCTTCCCATGAGCCCCCCACGTCCGTCGGCGCCACCCATCTCCACCTTTGCCCTCAGGTATGAGATCAGAAGCGAACCACCCAGCGAGACCGAGCACAGGGCGACCAGAGTCGGCTTGTCGGCGACGGCCAGAGCCAGTCCGGTCCACATCGCCGTCTCCTCGATTCGATCTGTCACCGAGTCCAGCAGTGCGCCCTTCGCCGAGTCGGTCCCCCGCACACGCGCAACCGCACCGTCGAGCGCGTCGATCGCTGATCCGATGAGCACGATGCCAACGCCGACGCGCAATCGCCCCATTCCTATGAGGACAGCGCCGGCGAGTGCGACAGCCAACCCAAACAAGGTGACATGCCAGGCTCGAACCCCGATTCTGGCAAGCGCCTTGCCGATAGGCGCAAGCAGCACGTTGGCCCTCCGGCGGGCTTTCAACTCGATCATGGGCTCAGCAACGTACCACACCGCAGCGACGCCAGGATGAGGGCCGAGATCCCGCCACTAGAATCGTCCGAAACACCAGGAGGTCATGTGGTCCCCGAGAACATACGCAATGTCGCGCTGGTCGGTCATGGTGGCAGCGGGAAGACCTCCCTCGCTGAAGCGCTGCTCTTCGTCGCCGGACAGACCACTCGACTCGGACGTACGGAGGATGGCAACACCGTCACTGACCATGAACCCGAGGAGATCGAACGCGAACTCTCCCTCGGGCTCGCCACGGCCTCATTTCCTTGGGGTCAGCAACGGATCACCCTCATCGACACACCCGGGTATGCAGACTTCATCGGAGACGCCCGTTCGGCGCTCCGTGCTGCCGACATGGCCGTGTTCGTCGTTTCCGGCGTTGACGGTGTCGAGGTGCAAACCGAGGCTCTGTGGCAGTTCGCCGGCGAGGAAGGCATCCCGCGGATCATCTTCGTGAACAAACTGGACCGCGAGCGTGCGTCGTTCCAGAGAACACTCGACCAGCTTCGCGAGACATTCGGCAAAGGTGTCGCACCGGTGCAGGTTCCCATCGGATCGGAGTCGAGCCTGTCGGGCCTGGTGCGGGTGGTGTCCAACACGGCCGTTGAGTACACCTCGGGCAACCCGAAAGGAAAGCCGGGTACCGCCCCGGAGTCGATGGCCGACGTAATGGCCAAGATGCACACCGCCTTGGTCGAGTCGGTTGTCGAGACGAGCGACGATCTTCTCGAGGCCTACTTCGAGGGCGTCGAACCGGACAGGGCGACGATCGTCAAGGTCACCCACGCGGGCATCCTCAGCGGGGAGATCCAGCCGGTGTTGTGCGGATCGGCGACACAGCTCATCGGTATCGACGCGCTCGCCGACTTCATCGCCGAGTTCGGTCCGAACCCACTGGAGCGCGCGTCGGTGCCGCTCGTGGGCGGTGGAACACTACCCAAGGACAGCGGGCCCGTGGCCTATGTGTTCAAGACGACCTCCGATCCGTACGTCGGTCGGATCTCCCTGCTGCGCGTCTACTCGGGCGAGGTCAAAGCTGACGACGTACTCGAGTCCTCATCCAGGGAGAAGGTTCGCGTCCACAACCTGTTCACCATGCAAGGCAAGGAGCACAACGATGCTGCCGATCTGATCGCCGGGGACATTGCGGCGGTCGCCAAGATCGAGGATCTCCGTCCCGGCGACACACTTCATGCGCCTGGGTCCTCCGTGGCGATCGCCCCCGTGACGATGCCGCGCCCGGTCATGAGTGTCGTTGTGTCCCCGCACTCTTCGCAGGACGAGGAGAAGCTCTCGACGGCTCTCGCCAGGATCACTGAAGAGGATCCAACGCTCGAGGTCGAACGGCGAGCCGAGACAAAGGAGACGGTCCTCGCGGGTCTCGGTGACACCCACCTCGACGTCACGGTTGCCCGTCTCGCTCGGAAGTTCGGTGTGGAAGTGGAGACGTCGATCCCGACCGTTGCGTATCGGGAGACGATCGCGGCTACCGCTGAGGCCGAAGGCAAACACAAGAAGCAAAGCGGTGGCCGTGGCCAGTATGGCGTGGCGTTCGTCCGATTCGAGCCTCTGCCGAGAGGCTCCGGCTACGAGTTCGTCGACGCGATCAAAGGTGGATCGATTCCCCGCCAGTACATCCCCGCCGTCGACAAGGGTGTCCACGAGGGGCTCGAGAGAGGGATCCTCGCCGGCTTCCCGGTCACCGATGTGCGCGCGACGGTGTATGACGGCAAGTACCACTCGGTGGACTCTGACGAGTTGTCCTTCCGGATGGCAGGCATCATGGCGGTTCGAGCTGCAGCCCCGAGTCTGCGCGCCACATTGCTCGAGCCGATCGTCCATGCCCGCGTCAGCGTGCCGGAGGACTACATGGGCGACGTCATCGGCGACCTCAACTCCAAACGGGGCAAGGTTCTCGGAATGGACTCGGACGGTCGGTTCCGGATCGTCACCGCAGAGGTCCCTTTGGCCGAGATGCAGCGCTACGCGATCGATCTCCGGTCGATCACGGGTGGACGCGGTAGTTTTGAAATGGAGTTTGATCACTACGAGGAGGTTCCGAGGCAGGAAGCCCAGAAGATCATCGCTTCTGCCCAGCAGGAAGAGGCGTAAGAGGAAAACTCACGAGTCGGGCGAGGGCATCCCCCCTCGGGCATGCCCTCGGTACAGCCCAAGGAGGCACCATGACACTGAAGGAAGCCCTAGAGACGAAGATCGACGACTGGCGACCCAGAACAACCCGTCTACTCAAGGAGTTCGGAGACGTCAAAGTCTCGGATGTTTCGATCTCCCAGGCGATCGGCGGAGCGAGAGGGGTTCGGTGTCTTGTCACAGACATCTCATACCTCGATCCCAATGAGGGGATCCGATTCCGCGGTCACACGATTCCCGAGACACTCGCGATGCTCCCGAAGGTGCCTGGAAAGGAGATGCCCTTCGTAGAAGGTCATATCTACCTCCTGCTGACCGGTCAGGTGCCGACGGAAGACGACGTCGCCGATCTCGTCGAGGACTTGAAGCGCCGCAGAGGCGTTCCCGGCTACGTGTTCGACATGTTGCGGGCAATGCCCCTCGACACCCACCCGATGACCTTGTTCTCAGCCGGAATTCTCGCCATGCAGCGTGAGTCCGCGTACGTCGAGGCGTACAACGAAGGACTCGGCAAGATGGATCACTGGCAGCCAACCCTGGAGGACGCACTGAATCTCTGGGCGAGGCTTCCCGAGCTTGGCGCCTTCATCTACCGGCTCAAGTACAAAGGCGACACGCCGATCGCACCGGACCCGGACTTGGACCTGGGAGGAGACTTCGCCCACATGATGGGCATCGACGATCCGTACGACGACGTCGCACGTCTCTACTTCATCCTCCACTCGGATCATGAGAGCGGCAACGTGAGCGCTCACGCCGGTCATCTCGTGGCGAGCGCCCTCTCCGACGTGTACTACGCAACCTCCGCGATGATCGACGGCCTCGCCGGTCCGCTCCACGGACTCGCCAACCAGGAGGTGCTGCGCTGGATCCAGGGCGTCATGGACAAGATGGGCGGTGTAGTACCCACCGAAGAGAAGATGAAGGAGTTCGTGTGGGACACGCTCAACTCCGGGCAAGTGGTCCCAGGCTTCGGACACGCGGTGCTCCGAAAGACCGATCCAAGGTACGCCGAGCAGCGAAACTTCTGCCTCAAGCACCTTCCCGACGATCCCATCTTCAAGTATGTGGACGTCCTCTACAAGGTCGTTCCACCGATCTTGGAGGAGCAGGGCAAGGCGAAGAACCCGTGGCCGAACGTCGATGCTCAGTCCGGTGTCATCCAGTGGCACTATGGGCTGCAGGAGTATGACTTCTACACGGTGCTCTTCGGCATTGGACGCTCCCTAGGGGTGCTTTCCAACATCGTGTGGGACAGGGCTCTCGGCTACCCGATCGAGCGGCCCAAGTCGCTGACCACGGCGATGCTCGAGGAGATCGCCGGCGTCTAGGCCGAGTTCGACAGAGTGGGAGTCCTCAGGGGAGGACTCCCACTCTCGTATCTGCTACCTCGCGACTGTCGACGCACGGCGACCGCGGGGCAACTCGTACCCCTACGAGATACAAGGTGCAGGGTGAGCGAGCTTCGCTCGGTCACCCTCTTACTCTTCCAGGAGCCCGTGAGCGGCCAGCCGTTCCCTGTCAAACGTCGTCGAGTGGCGGCGACGGTGCCACGAGTCCCACAGGGCGAGCATCGAGGGCAACACCAGAACCGAAGCGATCAGCGCTGCGCCGAGAGCGAAGACGGTCACCTCGCCCATCTGCTGCATCGGTTTGAGCGACGAGGTCATCAAGATGCCGAAACCGGCCATCGTCGTGAACGCGGATCCGGCCAGTGCAGCGCCTGTGTGCCGTGCCGTTGACCGGATGGCCTCTTCCTGGTCCTCGTACCGGATCCTGTCCTCCTCGAACCTGTGGGTCACGTGGATCGTGAAGGGTACGCCGATGCCGATCGCCATCGCCGACAGCGTGGCGGTCACCGGATTGAACGAGATGCCGAACAGGGCCATCATCCCGAACGTCCACAACACGACCAGCGCCACCGGCGCAATCGTGATCACGCCGAGGAACGGTCTCCTCGTCTCGAACCAGAAGTTCCCCACGAGCAGCAGCATCGCGGCGATGATCGCTACGAACAGGGATCGAATCTGCGAGCTGGACAGCTTCTGGATGATCACCGATGAAATGATGTTGGTGGACGTGGGCGTCGCCGTCAGTCCGGTGTCTCTCATCTGTGTGAAGTCGCCGTTCAGGTCGACGAGCAATGTACTTGCCCGCTCCTCCCCCGCCGATGTCGAAATCACGAACTGGGCTGCCGTATACGCCCCATCTGAATCCTTGTGCAGAACACGTCCCGCCGCTTCCGGAGATGCCGCCATTGCTGCGTCGTAGATGGCCGAGACGTCCGCGCTCGACGATACGGTCAGGTCTGGTTGGAGCCCGGCCGCCCCTGCGGACTGCATGAAGGTCTGATCCCCTGACTGGGCCAGGGTCGCTATCACGCTCAAAGGGGACTCGGCTGCGGCGAACCCGCCATACGTGACGACATCTGGAGTGTCGGAGAGGCTCTTCGAAGCGTCCAGCATTGCCTGGTACGCCTCCGGCGTCGCGACCTGACCCTTGATGAGCACGTTCGTCTGTTCTCCGAACCCTCCGGAGAACTCCCTGTCGAGCGTCCTGAATGCGACAACCGACGGGGAGTCGGCAGGCAGGAAGTCGATGAAGCTGAACGTCGTCTTGAGCTGGCTGAGCCCGTAGGCGCCCAGCCCTCCGAGGAGCAGCGCGACGATCAGGGTGATGACAGGAACACGTTCCGCAAGCACGGCCGTTCGAGCAGCGATCCTCGGAAGCGCCCGCTCGGTGGTCCCCACCATGAACGACTCAGGATGGAGCCGATCGTTACGCTCGGCGCGGCGATCGAGCACGAATCTGATCGCCGGCAGCATGGTGAGCATCAGCACAAACGCTGCGACGATGCCGATCGAGGTCAGGATGCCGAAGTCCTTCAGACCAGGGATGGGTGAGATGAGGTTGGTCAAGAAGCCGACCGCTGTCGTGATCGTCGCGAGGATGAGAGCTACACCCACCGTGCCGATTGCTCTCGTAGATGCGCCAGCGACGCTCTTGCCCAGGCTGATCTCTTCCCTGTATCGCCCGGTGAGGTGAATCGCGTAGTCGACTCCAAGGCCGATGAGGAGAATGGGGATGATCTGCGTGATCTCGTTGAGCTTTCCGACGACACCAAGATGGTCCGGACCGAGTAAGACGGCGAGGCCCTGCATCCACACAATCGCGGTCATGATCACGAGCAACGTCAGCGATACGTCGGCCGCGGTGCGCCGCACGCTGCTCCAGCGCGATCGACCGCCCTGAGGGCGAACCCAGTACACGTACCCGAGGATGAGCAGAATGATCAGAAAGGCGCTGATGAACAGCCGCCCAACTTCCTTGGAAAAGTCGAATTCGCTGCCGAACAGCAACAGAGTGCTGAAGGCCTGCACATTGATGCCGGCACCCGTGTACTGCTCGGCGGCGTTCGCTGCAGCTTGCTCGATGTCGACGATCCCGCTCAGATCATTGCCACCACCCATCGCCGCGGCGTCCAGGAACACCACCACGAGGCCGGCGGGTGCGGCAGCGTCGTCGAGGCTGCTGTTCGTCGAGACAAGCGCCCGCAGGTAGTCGGCCTGGCCGGCGGGGGCCTGCGAAAGGCTGAGCGAGTAGAACTGCCGCACCTGCTCGTCGGTCAGAGAATCCAGCGGGATACCCTGCATGGTGGCACCCTGGATCACTCCAGAGGCGTAGGAAACGATCCCCGCCCTGTCGGCCCGGTCGGAGATGTACGGACCGGCTGCGCTGGCTCTGATCGCTTCCTCGATCTTCTTCACCGTCGTGACACCCTCGGCCGAAATGACGTTGCCGCCGGTAAGGATGATCTGCAATGTCTGTTCGTTCCCACCGGTCGAGAACAATTGCTCGATCTCCCTTGAAGCCTGGATCTCCGGTGTGTCAGGAGCGAACCCCTCTTGGCCGGTCGCGACAACACTGCGCGACGCGAATGAGCCAAGCACAGCGGTAATCAATACCACGACCGCAAGCGTCCACCACGGCCATCGGCGGACGACTGCGGAGATTGCACCTACCAAACGCTTCACAAAGACTCCCTCCGAATGCTGTCAGAATATGTGTATGCTGGAGCTAGCAGACATCGCGGCTAGCGAGGCGGTTGCACCGCCGCCTTCAACCGAGCGATGGCATCCTCCAACGCTACCCCGCGATCCTCGTGGTCGGCCTCATAGCGGCGATAGCCGACGGTTCCCGCAGACACATCCTTGTCTCCGACAACAAGCACGGCCGGCACCTTCAGGGATAGCGCCCGGCGTATCTTTTCCCCCACCGTCTCCGAAGTGCTGTCGACATCGACGCGGATTCCGGCTTCGTGGATGGCGGTTGCCACCTCGTCCGCGTACTCCAGGTGCCGGTCTGCGACCGGAACGATCGTTGCCTGAACGGGAGCGAGCCACGCCGGAAATGCCCCCGCGTAGTGCTCGACGAGAATGCCGAAGAATCGTTCCACCGACCCGAACAAGGCGCGATGGATCATGACGGGACGCTCCCGCGTGTTCTCCGCACTCGTGTACTCGATCTCGAATCGCTCCGGGGTGGAGAAGTCCACTTGTATCGTCGACAGCTGCCACTTGCGGCCGATGGCGTCCTTGATGTGGACATCGATCTTCGGGCCGTAGAAGGCGCCCTCTCCCTCGGCGATGTCGTAGCTGAGCCCGGCAGTCTCGAGGGACTTGGCGAGCGCCGCGGTCGCAAGATCCCACAGCTCGATCTCACCGACATACTTCTCGGGGCGCGTCGACAGCTCGGCTTCGAATTCCTCGAATCCGAAATCCCGAAGCACCATCAACACGAAGTCGAGGAGGTTCTGCAGCTCCGCTCCGATCTGGTCCACCGCGCAGAAGATGTGGCTGTCGTCCTGGGTGAAACCCCGTGCCCTGAGGAGCCCGTGGACAACACCGGACCGTTCGTACCGATACACGGTCCCGAGTTCGAAGAGCCGCAGTGGAAGCTCTCGGTATGACCGTGATCGACTCTTGTAGATGAGCACATGGAAGGGGCAGTTCATCGGTTTGACAATGTATGAGTCGCCGTGGTCGAGCTCCAGAGGCGGGTACATGTTGTCCGCGTAGAACCCGAGGTGTCCCGAGGTCTCCCAGAGCTGCGCCTTGGCGACGTGGGGGGTGACAACGATTTGGTAGTCGTTCTCGAGGTGCACACTACGGCTGTAGTCCTCGATCACTTTGCGTATCAACCCGCCCCGCGGATGCCACACGGCCAACCCGGACCCGAGCTCCGGTGGGAACGAGAACAGATCCAACTCGGTTCCTAGCTTCCGGTGATCCCGCCGCTCCGCCTCTTCCAGGCGATGCAAGTAGGCGTCCAGCGCCTTCTGGTCTTCCCACGCGGTTCCGTAGATCCGCTGCAGCTGCGGACGATGTTCATCTCCGCGCCAGTAGGCGCCTGCAGACCTCAGGAGCTTGAATGCTCTCACCCTCGCCGTCGATGGCACGTGCGGCCCTCTGCACAGATCGACGAACCCGTTGTTCCGGTAGATGGAAATGACTGCTCCCATCTCCGAGTCGTCGACCGACCGGATGATCTCGGTCTTGAACGGTTGATCGGCGAAGATCTTCAGCGCCTCGGCCTCGGAGAGCTCCTCCCTCACGAACGGCTGGTCGACGGCGACGATCTCCCGCATTCGCTCTTCGACCCGTTCGAGGTCCTCCGGGGTGAACGGGCGGCCGATATCGAAGTCGTAGTAGAAGCCGTCCTCGATGGATGGTCCGATCGCGAACCGGGCGCCATCGAACAACGACAGCACCGCCTGCGCCATGACATGGGCCGTCGAGTGCCTGAGCACGTCTCGTCCTTCTTCGGTGCTCACCGTCACGATCTCGAGCCTTCCGCTCTGGTGCAACGGTCGGGTCAGGTCGATCAGTACGCCGTCCAGCTTGATCGCTACGGCCGCTGCCGCGAGCCTCGGGCCGATATCGGTCGCGATCTCCAATCCGCTGACTCCGTCGGGGTAGCTTCTACGGGAGTTGTCGGGAAACTCGATTTCGATGGACACGCCCACCTCATTGCTGTCGTCTCGTGTAGCGTAAACGACGGCGTCCGTATCACCGATCGCTTTTGGAGGAGCCCCGGGTGCAGGCACAGGAGATCGCAGCATTGCTCGCAGACGGTGACCGTGTTCACGCGCTGTCGTCAGGTACCAATAGCGTGTTCCGTATCACCGGCACCGACGGCTCCACCACGATCCTCAAGGTGTACGGTTCGGCTTCCTATCAGCGGCGAGAGCGCAGAGCACTCGAAGCGCTCGACGGTCTGGAAGGACTGCCTGCCGTCATCGAGTGGGGCTCCACACAAGGAGCCGACTGGGTTCGTTTCGCCGACGCCGGCCGATGGACTCTGGCATCGCTTCCGGGAGACAGCAAGGCGGCGGAGCAGGCCGGTTCACTTCTCCGACGTCTTCACGAGGCCGACTTCTCTCGGCTCTCGAACCTCGAAGAGGGCATCGGCTCCGCGTGGATGGAGACGGCGCTTCGCGGCAACTTCGCCCGACTAGAACGGTATCGGCGCAGGCTGAATATCCCTTCCTCGGTATTCGACAAGGCCTCCGACCTCTCCTTCCCGGTCACCGGACCTCCGAGAGCCTCTCACACCCGGCCTTTTCCGTCAGCGTTTGTCATCGACGACTCGGGAGCTGTGACCTTGACCGGCTGGACGTGGGCAACGCTGACCCCGGCGGAGTGGGACTTCACGTTCACGTACTGGCACCTCGCGCGCCATCAGAATGCCGGCGAGGCGTTCGCGAGCGGGTACGGGGCCAAGGTCGACACCGCCGTTCTCCGAACGTGGATTGCCTTTCATATCACAGCAGCGCTCCTCAGGGAGGCGGAGAGTAGGGACGGACGACTCGACGATCTCCGTCCCTACGTCGATCAACTGGTCGGCGCGATCCAGGCGCGTAGATCGACCTGATCTTCATCGGGCCGCTCCGCCGGGAGGATCAAACGACAGGTGACTAGCTCGGCCTGCAGAGATTTCGGATAGCCCGCTGCACGCCGAGATTCTGACTGCGTACGGTGGTATCTTGCCCACGATACGCGCGAATGGAGAGATCATGTCCCGCCGCTGCAAAGAGCACCAATTCACCGAATCCGTCGCCGTCGGCGGCGGCATCGTTCGTGTCACCTGCTCTCGCTGTGGTGCCGTTCATCTCGGTCGACGCGATGTGACCCTGGACTCGGGCCTCTTCCAATCGGGTCGCAGCAAGTGGATGGCGTGGGAACCTGACGTCGTTCCACCCGTCCGGTACGAGCGGACGTTCGGCAAGGCCCTTCGACGCCGGCGCAGACCCCGCTCAGCAGTGGCCTAGGTCGCGAAATCCTTCCCTAACCGCCATCTCGGCCATACACTCCGCCGCGAGAGGAGGACGTGTGGGCCAATTGCTCGTAGCGGCATCGATCATCACGGTGCTGGTTCTGATTGCTGGAAGCCGCTTTCGCGACATCGACCAGGGCCTCGCGACAGAGACCTGGGTCGAGGTCTATCGCTCAGCCACCGAGCTCCCGTGTCCGTGGTGTGGCGCCGAGACGGAAGAGTCCGATACTGCCTGTCCGAGCTGCCATCGCACTTTCGGGGTCACTGTCTGAGTAATCTGCTCTCGTGAGCAGAGTAGGTCTTATCCTCGGGGGTGGAGGCGTAACCGGCGCATCCTTTCATCTCGCGGCATTGCTCGCGCTGGAAATGGCAACCGGGTGGGATCCCACCACGGCCGACGTCATCATCGGTACTTCTGCTGGTTCGTTTGCTGCCGCGGTGGTTCGCTCGGGCAGCCTCTCTTTGGACAGCATCGTCCGCCCAGGAGAACGGGAAGAGGACGTTGAACGGCGCATCCGCGCGTGGATCTACAAGAAGAAACCCCTGAACGGGGTCGGTCGTTGGTTGCGGCACGGAATCCTCCCCGGTCTGCGGCACCCCGGCGTTACGTCGCTGCTCGGTGCGCCTGGACGCTTCGATCCATCGGGAATCGGAGACTGGGTTGCCTCCCAGGCCCCGTCCATCGCCGACAGCTGGCCGGATCGACCGACTGTCGTGGTCGCCTACGGTCTCGAGGACCGCCGCAGAATGGCGTTTGGCACGACCGACGCCCCCGATGTGACGCTCCGTGATGCCGTGTCGGCCTCCTCCGCGGTGCCGGTACTCTTCGACCCCCACATCATCAAGGGCAAGAGCTACGTCGATGGGGGGGTCGCTTCGGGAACCAACGCCGATCTCGTTCTCGGCAACCCCGAGCCACTCGACCTGCTCTTGATCCTTGCACCGATGGCAGCGGAAGCTCAGAGGAGCGGTGCCCTCTTCTACGAAGCCGTGTTCGACCGTGTTGGACGCTCTGCGCTTCACGATGAACTCGAGGCGGTGGCAACGGTGTGGCCAGACACCGACACACTCGTGCTTCGTCCAACCTCAGCCGTACTCGCCGCCATGCGGCCCAATCCGATGGATCCGGCGCGTGCGGTGCCGACTTTCGTGCGCACGCTGGCGTCGCTCCGCTCCCGACTCGCCCGGGCCGAGGTGTGGCAGGTTCTCGAGCGTCACCTGGTCGCCTGAGGGATCTCCTCCAGCCACGCTGCCTTTTCCTTTTCTCCCGCAAATGAAGCCTCGATCGATGACCGCGCGATCGAGGCGACATTCTCCTCCGTCAGTCCCAGTGCGGTCGCTGCTGCAACGTAGTTGTCCACGATGTACCCCCCGAAGTAGGCGGGGTCGTCGGAATTGATCGTGACGACGGCGCCGGCATCGAACAGGCGCTTCAGGTTGTGTTGCGCCAGCTTCTGAACCACCTGAAGCTTGAGGTTCGAAAGAGGGCACATCGTGAGGGGGATCCGCTCCTTGACGACCCGGTCGAGGAGCGCCGGGTCCTCGTCGATCCTCACCCCATGATCGATCCGTTCGGCGTGGAGGAGGTCCAATGCCTCCCGGATGTACTCCGGAGGGCCTTCCTCCCCTGCGTGCGCGACGACGTGAAGTCCTTCGTCGCGTGCTCGGGCAAACACACCGGTGAACAGTGACGGAGGTCGACCCGTCTCCGATGAGTCGAGCCCGACGCCAATGATCTTCATCCGGTGACGAAGGCCATCTTCGAGAGTCCGCATCGCCGCCTCTGGGCTGAGATGGCGAAGGAACGACAGGATCAGTGCAGCCGAGACACCAAGATCCGATGCCTCCTCCACGGCCCTGTGGAGCCCCGAGATCACAACATCGAAGGGGATGCCCCGGTCGGTATGCGTCTGTGGATCGAAGAAGATCTCAGTCCTGCGCACTCCGTCCGCAGCAGCGCGTTGCAGATACGCCCATGCGAGGTCATAGAAGTCACGCTCGGTTCGAAGGACGGCTGCACCTTCGTAGTAGATGTCGAGAAACGACTGGAGATCGGTGAATGCATATGCCGCATTGATCTCCTCGACCGTCGAGAAACGCAACGCTACGTCATTTCGCTTCGCGAGTGTCAGCATGAGATCCGGCTCGAGCGACCCCTCGATGTGGATATGCAGTTCCGCCTTGGGGAGGCTTCGAACGTAGCTCTGCACTGCTCACTTCTCTTGCCGGCTATGAAACCCGAATCCTACCCGCAGGTCGTTAGCATCGCTTCCAAGGTGACCACGCTCCTGGTAACGCACGCGACCGTGCTCGTCACGATGGACGAGCACCAAAGGGAGATCCCCGATGGCGGGCTCTTCATTCGTGACGGTTGGATCGAACAGGTTGCCCCCTCCTCTGACCTCCCCGCATCGGCGGACGCCATCCTCGATCTGACCGATCATGTTGTTATTCCCGGCCTGGTGAATACTCACCACCACCTGTACCAGACACTGACGAGGGCATACGCACAGGACTCGGAACTCTTCGATTGGCTCACGACGCTGTACCCGGTGTGGGCCAAGATCACCTCCCAGGATGTCAATGTCTCTGCGCGTCTCGGATTGACGGAACTCGCCATGAGCGGGTGCACCACCTCCTCCGATCATCTCTACCTGTTCCCCAACGACTCTCGACTCGACGACGAGATCGACGCTGCCGGGCACGTCGGCCTCCGATTCCACGCGGCGAGAGGTTCGATGAGCCTCGGTCAGAGTGCCGGCGGCCTGCCTCCCGACTCGGTGGTTGAGGACGAGGAGGAGATCCTGAAGGACACACGCCGGGTGATCGAGACGTTCCACGATCCCAAGCCCGGCTCGATGCTGAGGGTGGTCGTCGCCCCGTGTTCTCCATTCTCGGTCACCCGGGACCTGATGCGGGAGTCGGCAGCACTTGCCCGCCACTACGGTGTCACGCTCCATACCCATCTTGCCGAGACGATCGACGAGGAGGCATTCTGCGTAGAGCACTTCGGCATGCCACCTCTCGCCTATGCCGAGAGTGTCGACTGGGTAGGACCGGAGGTGTGGTTCGCCCACGCGGTGCACATGTCCGAACGTGAGATCGCTCGCATGGCCGACACAGGCACGGGCGCCGCCCACTGTCCGGCGTCGAACATGCGCCTGGGATCCGGCATCGCACCCATCGCCGAGTATCTGGACGCCGGTGTTCGCGTTGGCCTCGGTGTCGACGGCTCCGCTTCGAACGACGGCAACGACCTCATCGGTGAAGCACGACTTGCCCTCTTGCTCGCACGCGTTCGGAGACAAGGCATGATGCCCGTACGGTCTGCGCTCGAACTTGCCACGATCGGGGGGGCACGCGTGCTCGGAAGGGATGACATCGGGACCCTTTCGGTCGGGAAGGCAGCCGACTTCGCAGCGTTCGACGTGAATCGTGTCGAGTACGCGGGCGCCCAACACGATCCGGTTGCCGCCCTCCTGCTGTGCGCATCAACCCGCGCCTCGTATACCTATGTGCATGGGAAGCCCGTCGTCAGCGAAGGCCATCCCGTCAACTTGGAACTGGAAACGCTCGTGGAAGAGCACAATCGCGCCGCAGCACGGCTCTTCTCATAGCCGACAGCCAGCGGCACACAGCTCACAGCCAGACAAGGCCGGCCAGTAGGTGTCAGCTGGAGATCGGGTAGCTCTGCTACCCGATCTCTGCGATGTCCTCCGGGTGAATAGGTAGTCGCGTCACCGGCTTGCCCGTTGCGACGCGCACGGCCGCCGCCACCGCGGCCGCCGACGAAATCGACGGGAGTTCCGAGAATCCTTTCGCCCCGAAGGGACCCCAGGAACTCGGCTGTTCAACAACGATCGCCTCGACCGGTGGCATGTCCTCGATCGTCGGCAAGAGGTAGTCGGTGAACGTCGGGTTCTTGATAGCACCGTTGTCCAGGATGAGCTCCTCCATGAGGGCCATGCCGAAACCCTGCGCGATCCCGCCCTCTATCTGCCCGATCACCTGCACGGGGTTGAGCGCCTTCCCAACGTCCTGGGCCGTGTCGATCCTGACCACTCGTACCAGGCCCAGAATCGGGTCGACGTCGACGACCGCCCGGTGGGCGGCGACGCAGAAGTCGACATGGACGTCCCCTTGCCCACTCTCGTCGGGTTCTTCTGTCGGGGCATGCCGGTAGCGGACCTCGCCGACAATTGGCCCTTCCCCACACAACTCGGGCCAGGTGCCGACCAACCTGCCGTTGCGCCACACACCGTCCTCATCCATCTCATCCCCTCCAACCCGCTCGAGGGCTGCGGCGCGCGCCCGGCGGGCAGCCTGCTCGACCGCACCTCCGGTCATCTGGGTCTGTCGCGATGCCGACGACGATCCGGCGGAGCCGATCTGTGATGTGTCGCCCCAGACGACCTCGACACGCTCCAGACCCAGGACACTCCTCGCGATCTGGCCGAGAATGGTGACCATCCCTTGACCAACCTCCGCAGCTGCGGTGTAGACGCGCGCTCCCTGCGGGGTCAGTTCGACTCTCGCGTCTGCGTAGTCATCGAACGCCTCGGAAAACGCAAGGTTCTTGACTCCGACGGCATACCCGATGCCTCGAACGACCGCGGAAGGCGGAGTTGTGAGACCCGTGCCGCCTGGCCGTCGATCGGTCTCCTCATCGGGCAATGGGATCGACATCACCGACCGGATGACCTCCTCTGTCGGAAGCGGATCGACGATTCGCTGACCTGTCGTCGCGAGCACGTCACCGGGACCGATGGCGTTCTTCAATCGGAGTTCCAGTGGATCCATGCCCAGTGCAGCGGCGAGCCTGTCCATCTGTGCTTCATACGCGAAACAGACCTGATTGGCACCGAACCCCCGCATCGCCCCCGTCGGCGGGTTGTTGGTACGTACCACATACCCTTCAACGAACACGTTGGGGCAGCGGTACGGTCCCGCAGCGAAGTACACGGCGTTTGCGATCACGGCGTCGGACGTGTTCGCGTACGCACCGCCATCCAACACGAGCTTTGCGTCGACCCTGACGAGCGTTCCGTCAGAATCCGCCTCATGGCGGTACCACATGTGAGCGCTGTGACGCTTCACATGCCCGACGAAGCTCTCGTCCCGTCCGTACACCATCTTGATGGGACGCCCCGTTCGCAGCGCCAGCATGCACAGGTGGGTGTGCAGGCTCAGATCCTCCCTGGACCCGAAAGCCCCACCAAGGCCGGTGGGGTGCACGCGAAGCTGATCCGCTTCCAGACCAAGGCACCGCACGAGTTGTCCATGGTCGACATGGATCCACTGTGACGGCGGGTAGAGGTCGACCCCACCTGAGCCGTCGGGCACGGCCAACCCGGCCTCTGTTCCCAGAGGTGCCTGGTCGATGTTCGGCGTCTCGTAGTAGCCCTCGACGACGACTGCGCCGTGGGCTTCGTGATTGCCCCGTCTCACCCGCATCTCTCTGAAGATCTCTCCAAGCTCGACCGCCTCTTCGAGACTCGTTGCGGGAGTCAGCGGCTCCACCTCAACGCCGATCGCGGCGGCGGCTGCACGCGCCTGATCTCGCGTCTCGGCAGCAACCAACGCGACGGCCTCACCCCAGAAACGGATCTCTTTTTCGGCGAGAACCGGCTGGTCCTGCACGATCTGGCCCTGGTACTTGAAGCCCGGCACGTCGTCCTGTGTGAGGACGGCGACGACCCCCTCCATGTCGAGCGCGGGTGTGATATCGATCGAAGTGATCCTGGCACGGGGCACGAACACTCTCCGTGTGGATCCCCACAGCATGGTTTTGGCACTGAGGTCCCCAACATACGCGAATGCTCCCGAGACCTTCGCAGCGCCGTCCGGTCGTCGAATGGACTCGCCCACACCTCCACTGACGCGCTTCGACGTTCTCGCTGTCACTGCACGCTCCTGATTGCTCTGATGATGGACCCATACCCGGTACAGCGACAGATGTTGCCTGCAAGGGCCTCACGGATCTCCCCAACGGTAGGGTGCGGGTTCTGATCGAGCAGGTGCGTGGCGGCGACGACGATTCCCGGCGTGCAGTAGCCGCACTGAGCACCTCCCTCGTCGAGGAGTGCCTCCTGCACCGGGGAAAGGCCCGACTCGGGAGTCAACCCCTCCACTGTGACGATATCGGCACCCTCGGCATCGAGCCCCAAGACGAGGCATGAGCACACAGGCTGCCCGTCCATCAGGACCGTGCACGAACCGCACTCGCCCTGTTCACACGCGTCCTTGCTCCCGGTTACTCCAAGGTTCTCGCGCAGGACTCTCAGCAGACTCTGCGCACCATCGACGGCTGTCTCCGTCTCGATCCCGTTGAGTCGGAATCTCATAGCAAACGCTCCAATGTGCGTCGTGCGATGACGCCTACTCCGTGCCGCCGGTAGCGTGCGGTCGCCCGGTGGTCGGTGATCGGAGATGCCTCTTCCGACACGAGCCGTTGGAACTCGTCGAGTGCCCCTTCGCTCGGCGATCGTTCTTCGGAGATCATTTCCTCGGCGCGCCGAGCCCTCGTCACCGTCGGCGCGACCGAACCGAGCGCGACGCGTGTCCTCCCGTCGGTGAATCGAGCAACGCACACCGATGCGATCGCAATCACCATCGCCGACCGGGTACCGATTTTCGAGAATCCCTGCCGCTCGGGGATCTCGGGTGGCAGCTTCACTCCGACGATGAGTTCGTCCGGCAACAGTGCCGTGCGCTTGACGCCGGTGAAGAACTCGTCCCAGCGCAGCTCCCGGGATCCGCCGACCGATCGCGTCACGATCGTCGCATCGACCGCTGCAAGAAACGGGAGCGCGTCGCCCGCCGGACTTGCCGTCCCGATGTTTCCGCCGATCGTCCCAACGTTGCGGATCTGGGGTGATCCGACCGTTCGGGCTGCCTCGGAGAGACCTGGCCATCGGCAACGTTCGAGCCGTGCGTATGTGACCCCGGCGCCGATCCAGTCTTGCCGCATGTCGGCGAGTTCGTCGATCCGACGCAACGCGACCACTCGCGAGGGGCGGCGGTGTCCGAAGTTGACCTCGACCATGAGATCCGTCCCGCCCGCAAGGCACGTCGTATCGCCATCGAGCGCTTGCACCGCATCGTCGATCGTTGTCGGAAACTCGATGTGCACGTTACGCCCAAATCTAGCGACTCGCCGAACCTGTCCGCCTGCTGCCCGGTAGGGTCCACCCCATGGACATCGATGCGATCCTCGCACAGTGTGAATCGGCGCTCGCAGAGCCCGGCACGGTCGATCTTGCGGAGCTGGGCTTCTGGAAGGTGGTCGCGAGGCTGAAGCGCGATCCGCAACTCGTAGCCCGCTACGGAAACCGAGTTGCCACGATCGACCAGCGCGCTCTTGGTCGTTGGGCTCTCGTCATGCTGCCGATCGGGGCCGGCATTGGCGCCATGTCGCTACTCACTGTGGTTGGCCTCGCCGTCGTGTCGCTCGCCTATTTCGTCGACGCCCCATGGAACGGCATCTGGGTGCTCCTCGGCACCGGCATACTTCTCGGCTCGACACACACACTCGCACATTTCATCGTCGGTCGAATCGTTGGGATTCGATTCACCCACTGGTTCATCGGCCGCACTCCTCAGCCGGGCGTCAAGATCGACTACGTCAGCTACCTCGCGACACCACCACGAGGGCGCGCCTGGATGCATGCATCGGGCGCACTGACGACCAAGCTGGTCCCGTTCCTCAACCTCGGCGCGGCGTGGGGCTCCCACTCCCCCGCCTGGACGACTTGGATCCTCCTCCTGCTGGGCGTCGTCATGATCGGGACCGACGTCTTCCTGTCCACGAAGCAGTCCGACTGGAAGAAGTTCCGTCGGGAGATGAAGTACGCCCACCAGGCGGGCTAGCGCCCGCCGTACCCGGTACCTGGTTCCGGGCGTTCCGAGACCGCAGGGCGTACCAGGTACAG
>Ga0307417_10000039_pt1 | contig 50102 bp, 50 predicted proteins | sample SalMarWE160210MG_2_FD_202514 | JGI IMG/M metagenome (GOLD analysis project Ga0307417, IMG submission 202514) | Salt marsh sediment microbial communities from the Plum Island Ecosystem LTER, Massachusetts, United States - WE1602-10 | ecosystem: Environmental > Aquatic > Marine > Intertidal zone... | reverse complement strand
CAAGCTGCCTCAGGAACTGCGCCGTTCCCTGACCTGGGACCGCGGCAAGGAGTTGGCTGATCACAAGAGCTTCACCGTCGCCACCAAAGTGCAGGTTTATTTCTGCGATCCGCGCAGTCCCTGGCAGTGCGGCAGCAACGAGAACACCAATGGCCTGCTGCGACAGTATTTCCCGAAGGGGACCGATCTCTCGCACTTCTCTCAGGCCTACCTGAACAAGATCGCCCTGCGCCTCAATCAACGCCCGCGGCAGACCTTGGGATTCGAAACCCCCGCCGATAGACTACGAGCGGTGTTGCAGTGACCGGTTGAACCCACCGCCAAAAGCGGATATTCATCATCACATCGCTATTTGACGAATCTTTTCTTGAAAGCTTCAGGAATTGCGGTGGCCGCCGGTCGTCCGTTGCTTCCGCGCCCGAGCCAGACGCGCGCCTCGAAACCTTCGAATATCGGCCTATCTTCGCAGAATCCCTTGTATTCAACACGAAGGCTTGTTTCGCCCCAACGCCGAATTTCTGCTTCGATCCTGAGAATCTCTTCGTGAGTCGCCGATGCGACGAAGCGAGCATTTGCCTCGACGATCGGTATGCCCATGATACCAAATTCTTCGCGCATTGCCCGCACGCTTTGGCTGGCGTCGCGTAGCAGCGTCTGAAAGGCACTGTCCATCCAATAGAAATATTTCGGATAAAACACGATCCCTTGTTCGTCGCAGTCTCCCCATACGATCCGCACCTCGAATTGCGATTCCATCTTTTTTATCCTGCAGGCTGACATCGCCCCCTAGCTGAACTCACTTCTAACGTCAGAACCAAGGCCGTTAGGGGTCAAAAGAGACATAGCAGTAAGTCCGCGTCACGTCCGCTTTACCCCCGAAAAACGGACATTCGCCACCGCGGATGGCATGTCCGCTTTGGATCAAAAGCGGACACGCCATGCCGTCCTCGCCATGTCCGCATGACAGCTGAGAATCATTGCCGTTCCTTGCTCGGCTTCCAATCCTTGGGCGCCAGCTCGAAGCCCTCGAAGGCGAAGCCGGGCGCTACGGTGCAGCCGACCAAGGTCCAGTCGCCGAAACTTTCAGCCGCCTGCCAGGCGCGCGCCGGCACCGTTACCTGCGGCACCTCGCCGGCATGGATGTTGGCGCCGAGCCGGATGATCTCTTCCTTGGCGCCGTCAACGATTTCCAGCTTGAGCGCGGCGCCGGCGTAGTAGTGCCAGATTTCCACCGCGTCGATGCGGTGCCAGTGCGAGCGCTCGCCACGCGCCAGCAGGAACAGGATAGCGGTGGAGGCGGCGCGGCCGTCGACCAGGCGCGCATCGCGGAAGGTCTCGCGATAGTGCCCGCCTTCCGGATGCGGCGTGAGCTCGAACTTGTCGATAATGTCGGCGGCGGTGGGCGCGGCCATGGGCGCGATCAAAACCTGTCCTTGCGTCCGCGAATTTCGGCGAATACCTCGGCCGGCGGCTTGCCGGCCATGCCGATATCGACCGCGAGGTCGGCAACGTCGGCGCGCAGAAACGGGTTGGCCAGCTTCTCGTCCCCAATGCTGACGGGAATGGTCGGCTCGCCTTCATCGATCAGCTGCTCGACCTGCGCGGCGCGCGCCTGCAACACCGGGTTCTCCTTGTCGATCGACAGCGCGAAGCGGATATTGGCCTCGGTATATTCGTGCCCGCAATAGATCTGCGTCTCGTTCGGCAGGTCGCGCAGCTTGACCAGCGAGCGCCACATCATTTCCGCATTGCCTTCGAGCACGCGGCCGCAGCCGATCGAGAACAGCGTGTCGCCGACGAAGGCGAGATGGTCCTTGGGAAACCAATAGGCGATATGGCCGAGCGTGTGGCCCGGCGTCTCGATCACTTTGCCGTTGAGATTGCCGACCGATACCGTTTCGCCCTCGTGCACGGTGCGATCGACCTCCGGAATCTTCCCCGCTTCCTTGGCCGGCGCCACCACCCGGCAGCCGTATTCCCGCTTGAGCGCCACGATGCCGGCGGTGTGGTCGTGGTGATGGTGGGTGACCAGAATGTCAGTGAGCTTCCAGCCGGTCGCCTTGAGCGCTTCCTCGATCGGCGCCGCCTCCGGCGCGTCGATCGAAGCGGTCGCCCCGGTCTCGGAGTCGTGCAACAGCACCCCGTAATTGTCCTTCAGGCAGAGAAACAGGCGGGTTTCGGCGGCCATGGCATTTTTCCTCATCAGTCCGTCATTAACCGTAGCATGCGGACGAATTGTCTGGCACGGGAGGCGGTTCCGAGCGAGAGCGATTTGCAACCGAATTCATGGTAATTTTGCCGCATGTCGATCGACGTCGTCGACCTGCGCAACTTCTACGGCCAGCGGCTGGGCGTGGTGGCCCGCCGCTTCATCGGCCGCGGTATTCGCGCGCTCTGGCGCGACACCGCCGGCCAGCGCCTGCTCGGCATCGGCTATGCCACGCCCTATCTCGGCCTGTTCCGCGAGGAGGCCGAGCGTTGCCTTGCCTTCATGCCGGCCGGGCAGGGGGTAGTGAAATGGCCGACCATGCGCCCCGCGCTGTCGGCGCTGGTGGACGAGAACGAACTGCCGCTGCCCGATAGCGCCGTCGACCGCATCCTGCTGGTGCATGCGCTGGAAATGAACAACGATCCGGGCGCGCTGTTGCGCGAGGTGTGGCGGGTGCTCGCGTCGGGCGGGCGCCTTATGGTGGTGGTGCCGAACCGGCGCGGCGTGTGGGCGCGTCTGGACACCACGCCGTTCGGTCACGGCCGGCCCTATTCGCGCTCGCAGATCAATCAGCTGTTGCGCGAAACCTGGTTCACGCCGACCGGCTGGAGCGAGGCGCTCTATGTTCCGCCGGTCGCGCGCGGCTGGTTCCTGCGTTCGGCGGTGGCTTGGGAGCGCACCGGCGCCACGCTGTCGGCGCCGTTCGCCGGCGTGCATCTGGTGGAAGCGACCAAACAGGTTTACCGCGCGATCCCCGCCCGCCGCGTCAAGCGCCGACTGGTGCCGGCGCTGGAGCCGGCGCTGGCGCCCTCGCCGGGGGGATAAGATCAGCGCGGGCGCAATACGGCGCGCTCACTCGTTAATTGACGGAGTTTACTCGCCGGGCTGTTGCGGCTCGTCGCCGCCTTCGCCTTGCGGGCCTGCGCCTTGGGGTCCAGTGCCTTGCGGATTGCCGCCGCTGAAATCCTGACGCTCCGGCCGGAAGCCGCCGCCGCCGCGATGGCGCCGCCGCCGGCGATAGTTGCCGTAGCGGTCCTGGTTGCGGTCGCCCTGGTCGTGGCCGTTGCCGCCTGGATTCGGCTGCGGCGGCTGACCGCCGCCGGTGATGAAGGCCGGCAAGCCGCCGACCTCTTGTCCGGGTTGCCCGCCTTGGACGGGCTGCGCCTGCTGCACGGCTTGCTGCGGGCGGCCTTGCTGGGCCTGATCGCGCGGCGGAAACGGCTGGGCGTCGCGCGGCAGATAAGGCTGCGGCTGCTGAACGAGGCTCGGCTCGTTCTGGCCCATGAAGGGCTGACCTTCGTCGCCGTCGTCGTCGTAGCTTTCCTCGCCGCCCTGCTGTCCGCCGGCCGCCTGCTGCTGTTGCGGCTGCTGCTGGTAATACGGATTCTGCTGGCGGAATTGTTCCTGCGCGGCGGCGATCAGGCGGAAATAATGCTCGGCGTGCTGATAATAATTTTCCGCCGCCACTGGATCGCCCGAGCTTTGCGAGTCGCGTGCGAGCTGGATGTATTTCTCCGCGATGTGCGAAGCGGTGCCGCGGATTTTCACGTCGGGTCCGTTCGACTCATAGACCCGCGTCAGCGGATTCTGGCTTTTACGGTGTTGACCGCCGCGTCCCCGCATGCGCTTTTGACCATTTCTCATGATGTGCCTGTTCGCTGACCTTTCGCTTTTCTCGCTTTTTGCATTTACCCGCGGCACGCGCCGCCGGCTTCTCCATTGCACTTTCGACTCACACAGAATCCCACTGCGCGGCCATAGCGCGCGCCGGATTTCCGCACGAATGCTCGAGCGTTTTTGCGATTCCTTATCGCGATTGCAACAGCAACCCCATAGCCGCGGTCTTTAGCCCGCAGCGTTGCCAAGCTCTCGTTACGCGCATCGCCTAAGTTCAGAAATTCGATGCGCCCAACCGGTGAAGCATCCGGACCCGTATCTGGCGATTTCGTCTTGCCGGTTTAAAGCCGGCCCTTCGTCATCCGCCGTTTGCGCCGCTGCCACAACAGAGCCTTCAGGCTCGGGGGTTCTTGGCGATGCAAGTCACGGGTCGATTCCGTGACGGGAAGCTAGTCGTTTCCGCGGCACATTCCAAGTGGTTTTTTCGGGCCTTATGGGGTTCTGCGCTTTTCACCAGGTGGCATTGCAGAACGCTCATGGCCCTGTTATGGCGCAATGGTTGCGCTCAACGCGCGCGGAATTCCGGCCAAATCCTTGCGTGCGGCGCTAACGCGCAAGCCTGCATTGGTAAACAGAACGCGAACCGCCGGCTCCTGTCCGGCACCCAGTTCCACGATCAGCCGCCCGGCCGGTGCCAGCAGGCGACGGGCCTCGCCGGCGATGTGGCGGTAGGCGTCGAGGCCGTCGGGACCGCCGTCGAGCGCGAGCGCTGGCGCGTAGTCGCGCACTTCCGGCGCGAGCGTGGCGAGGTCGTCATGCACCACATAGGGCGGGTTGGAAACGATCAGATCGAACGGGCCCTGCACGCCTTCGGCAATGTTACAGGCGACGAAGCTGCAACGGGCGGCGAGACCGTTGCGTTCGGCGTTCGCGCGCGCGACTTCGAGTGCCTCAGCGCTGACATCGGTACCGAGCCCGAAGGCGTTGGGCAATTCGCTCAGCAGTGCCAGCAGCAACGCGCCGGAGCCAGTGCCGATGTCAAGCACGCATAGCTTCTCAATTTTTCTGCCGTCGCGCGCGAACGCGTCGAGCGCCGCTTCCACCACCGTCTCGGTTTCCGGCCGCGGCACCAGCACGGCCGGAGTGACGTTCAACGTGAGATTCCAGAATTCCTTGCGGCCGCGGATGCGCGACACCGGTTCGCGCTTCAGGCGGCGCGCGGCCAGGGGCGAGATGGCGGCAATCTCGCGCGTTTCCAGAATGCGTTCTGAATCCGAGATCAAAAGGGCGCGATCGATGCGAAGCGCATGGCAGAGCAGGGCGCGCGCATCGATCGTCGCATCCTCCACGCCGGCGAGGCGGAACGATTGCGCCATCAAGCGCATTGCCTCGGCGACCGAAATGCCGGCTTGCAAACCGGGAACGGCGCTCACTGCCTGGCGCCTTCGGCCGCCAGCAATTCGGCCTGATGCTGTGTCACCAGGGCGTCGATCAATTCGTCGAGCGCCTCACCCTCCATCACCTGCGGCAGCTTGTAGAGCGTGAGATTGATGCGGTGATCGGTGACGCGCCCTTGCGGGAAATTGTAGGTACGGATTCGTTCGGAGCGGTCGCCCGAGCCGATCTGCCCGCGCCGCTCGGCCGCGCGTTCCGAGTCGCGCTTGCTCTTCTGCTGGTCGTAGAGCTTGGCGCGCAGCATGGTCATCGCTTTGGCGCGGTTCTTGTGTTGCGAGCGCTCCTCCTGCACCAGCACCACGATGCCGCTCGGGAGGTGGGTGATGCGGATCGCCGACTCGGTCTTGTTGACATGCTGGCCGCCGGCGCCTTGCGCGCGCATGGTGTCGATCTTCAAATCGGCCTCATTGATATCGACGTCGACATCCTCCACTTCCGGCAGCACCGCCACGGTGGCGGCCGAGGTGTGAATGCGGCCGGAGGCTTCGGTGTCGGGAACGCGCTGCACGCGATGCACGCCCGATTCGAATTTTAGCTTGGCAAAGGCGCCGCGGCCGCGGATCTCGGCGACGATTTCCTTAAAGCCCCCCTTGCTGCCTTCGCTCATGGACAGGATTTCGGTTTTCCAGCCCTGGGTGGCGGCGTAGCGCTCATACATGCGGAACAGGTCGCCGGCGAATAATGCCGCCTCGTCGCCGCCGGTGCCGGCGCGGATTTCGACGATGACGTTGCGCTCGTCCATGGCGTCCTTCGGGATCAGCGCCAGCCCGATCTTCTTCTCGAGCTTGTCCCGGCGCGCCTGCAATGCCGGCTTCTCGGCTTCCACCAGCTTGCGCATCTCGGCGTCGGTCGAAGCGTCCGCGATCATGGCGTCGAGATCGGCGAGCTCCTGCTTGACCGCGCGATAGGCCTTGATCGCCTCGATCACGGGCGCAAGCTCGGCGAATTCGCGCGACAGCTTGACATAGGCGTCGGGCGTCAAATTGGTCGCCAGCTCGCTTTCCACCAACGCGTGGCGGGCGAGCAGGGCGTCGAGCTTTGCTTGCGGCAGCGCGATCAAAGCTGCAGCCCCTCGGCCGCCGCGAAGCTTTCCAGTTTGTGGCGGATAGATACGCTGCCGACCGGTTTAGCGAGAAACGGCAGGATCGTCTCTTCGCCCTTGCGGCAATCGAGGTCGAGCAGCAGCGCCTTGACCGGGCCGACCGCCGACGGCGACAGCGACAGCGAGCGGTAGCCGAGGATCGCCAGAGCTAGGGCGCCGATCGGCCGCGAGGCGAGCTCGCCGCACAGCGCTACCGGCTTGCTGTGCGCGCGCGCCTTGTCGGCGATGTCTTTGAGCGCGCGCAAGACCGGCGCCGACAGCGGGTCGAAGCGCTCCGACACGCGGGTATTGCCGCGGTCGGCGGCGTAGAGGAATTGCATCAGGTCGTTGGAGCCGACCGAGAGGAAATCTACCCGCGCCAGCAATTCGTCGAGCTGGAACAACAGCGAGGGTACTTCCAGCATGGTGCCGATCTCGACCCGCTCGGGCAGCGCATGCCCGTGCCGGCGCAGGTGGGTGAGCTCGAGCTCGACCAGCGCTTTGGCCTGGTCGAATTCCTCCACCATGGCGATCATCGGAAACATCAGGCGCAATTCGCGCCCGCCGGAGGCGCGCAGCAGCGCGCGCAACTGACTGCGTAGCAGGCCCGGACGGTCGAGCCCGAGCCGGATGGCGCGCCAGCCGAGCGCCGGGTTCTCCTCTTGCACGTTGCGCATATAGGGCAGCACCTTGTCGCCGCCGATATCGAGGGTGCGGAAGGTCACCGGCAGCTTGCCGGCGGCATCAAGCACGGCGCGATAGAGCGCATGCTGCTCGTTGGTGCGCGGGAAAGTGTTGGCCACCATGAACTGCAATTCGGTGCGGAACAGGCCGATGCCGGCGGCGCCGGTCTCCTCGATATGCGGCAGATCGACGGCAAGGCCGGCATTGATCATCAGCGCAATCTTGCAGCCGTCCTTGGTCACGCAAGGTTTGTCGCGCAGCGCGTGGTATTGCGCCTGTCGCCGCGCCCGCAGCTTGACCCGCTCGACATAGGCTGCCTCGATGTCGGACGGCGGGCGCATGTGCACGTGGCCGGTGGAGCCGTCCACGATGATGGCGTCGCCCGGCTCCACCAGGCCGGTGGCATTGGCGATCTCGCCGACCGCAGGGATGCCGAGGGCGCGCGCCACGATCGAGACATGCGAGGTCGGCCCGCCTTCCTCCAGCACCAGGCCGCGCAACCTTTTCCTGTCGTAATCGAGCAGCGCTGCCGGCCCCATCGAGCGTGCCACCACGATGGCGTTCTCCGGCAGCCGTTCCTTGCTCGGCGCGTGGTCCTGGCCCATCAACACGCGCATCAGCCGGTTGGCGAGATCGTCGAGATCGTGCAGGCGGTCGCGCAGGTAATGATCGGAGGCGCGCAGCATGCGGGCGCGGGTGTCGGACTGCACGCGCTCGACGCCGGCTTCGGCGGTGAGGCCGGTCATCACCGCCTCGCGTATCTTGTGCAGCCAGCCCTGGTCGTAGCCGAACATGCGATAGGCTTCGAGCACGTCGCGATGCTCGCCGGCGTCGGCGACGTCGCGGTGCTCGACCAGCCGGTCGAGATCGGCGCGTAGCGCCGCGATGGCGGCGTCGAGCCGCTTGAGCTCGCGCGGCACGTCATCGGCGATCACGTTGGTGATGACCACGCGCGGCTCGTGCAGCACCACGTGACCGAGCGCGATACCGTCGGACAGCGACGTGCCGACCATATGCAGCGCATGGCGGGCGGCGGGCTCCGCGCCGGGGCCGGCGAGCGCGGACAATTCGCCCGAGGCGATCATCTCGGCGAGCACCATCGCCGTGGTCTGCAGCGCCTCCTCTTCCTCCTCGGTATAGGTGCGGCGCGCGCGGTTCTGCACCACCAGCACGCCGAGCGTGTTGCCCGCGCGCAGCACCGGCACGCCGAGGAAGGAATGGTAGATTTCTTCGCCGGTTTCCGGCCGGAACGAGAAGGCGGGATGGGATTGCGCGTCCGACAGGTTGATCGGCTTGGCTTCGCTGGCGACCAGGCCGACCAGGCCCTCGTCGGATTTCAACACGGTATTGTGGACGGCTTCGCGCTTAAGGCCCTCGGTGGCGTATAGTTCGAGGGTTCCGTCCACGCGCAAGACGTAGACAGAGCACACCTCCGCCACCATGTTGGCGGCGATCAGCACGACCACCTTGTCGAGGCGTTCCTGCGCGCTGACCGGCTCCGCCATCACTTCGCGAAGCCGGCGCAACAGCACGCGCGGACCGCCGAGCGCGCCACGCATTATAGAAGTCCTTGTCTTGGCCAGCGGCTTTAAGGCCGCGGCCTCGTCCTACGACCCAATCATGTACGAGTAGCGACCGTGGGGACCCAGGGAGCCCGCGGCCGTGCGTGAATTAGGCTATAGCGAATGGGCCATGCAAGGGGCAAGCCAAAGCGCCATCTGAGCGGCCGATATCAGCCGAAGCCCGCCGGGTGCTTAAGAGAGTATGTAGATAGCGGGGCTTATCGGCTATGGGCAAAACCCGTCGACCCGCCTCATGCCCTCAGCTTGAGCAATGCGTCCGCATTACCGTGCGTGAGCTTGGCCATGTCGGCCGGCGCCAGCGAGATGCTGTTGAGAAAGCGGCGGCCGGCCATGTTGGGCGCGTAGGGGTAGTCGACCGAGAACATGATTCGGTCCATGCCGAAGGTCATCTGCGCGGCCAACAGGGGTGGTTCGGTGAAGATGCCGCTGGTGGTGATCCAGACTTGGTCGAGGATGGTCTGGCTGATCGGCCTCTGTAGAAAGTCGACGTCGAGCGCGGAGACCTTATCGATGCGGTCCATCATCACTGGCAGCATCTCGCCCATGTGGCCGACGATGAGCTTGAGCTTGCGATGTTTGTCGAGTGTGCAGGCCAGCACCATGCGCAGCACGTGCACCGCGGTTTCCGAGTGCCAGCCCCAACCGGCGGTGGCCAGCACGCGGCTGGCGCCCTGCTCGAGCCCTGAGTAATAGGCCTCGCGCACCGGAGCCGGCGGAATATGCGGATGAATGTAGATCGGCACGTCGAGCTCGACCGCCGCCGTCAAAAGATCGTCATAGCTCGGATGGTCGAGGAAGCGTCCTTCCGTGGTGCCGTTGATCAGCGCGCCGGGAAATTTCAGCTCCTTGACGCAGCGGCGCAACTCGTCGGCGCAGGCTTCCGGGCTCTGCAGCGGCAGCACCGCGAAGCCCGAGAAGCGGTCGGGATGGCGCGCGCAGGCCTGCGCCAGATAGTCGTTCATCTCGCGTGCCATGGCGATACCGTCGGCGCCCGGTACCAGGTCGGGGCCGGGGCCGGTATTGGATAGGATCTGCACGGTGATGCCGGCCTCGTCCATGAATTTGAGCCGGCGCTCGCCGATCTCAGGCGAAAGTTCCGCGGGACTCGGCCGGTCCTTGGGCACCTTGCGCGGCATGAAGCCGCGGGCCTTGATGACGGCTGGATCGATACGTTTGACCAGCGCCGGTACGGTGAAATGCTCTTCGAGCGCGATGACACGCATTGTGCTTCCTCCCGAATATGTCGGCTAGGCCTTGTCCAGTTCGTATAACGTGTGCAGCGTGCGCACCGCCAGCTCCGCATAGGCGGCGTCGATCAGCACCGAGAACTTGATCTCCGAGGTGGTTATGGCGCGGATATTGATGTTGCGCTCCGACAGCGCCTTGAACGCCTTGGCCGCCACGCCGGCATGGCTGCGCATGCCGATGCCGATGACCGAGACTTTGGCGATGTCGGTCGCCCCGTCGAGGCGCTCATAGCCGATTGAGCCCTTGGCCTTCTCGATGGTGCCGCGGGCGCGCTCATAATCCGCCGCCGGCACGGTGAAGGTAAGGTCGGTCGTTTTGCCGTCGGCGGAGACGGTCTGCACGATCATGTCGACATTGATGTTGGCGTCGGCGAGGGGCCCAAAGATCGCGGCGGCGACCCCGGGCTTGTCCTGCACGCGGCGGATCGAGATCTGTGCCTCGTCCTTGGAGAAGGCGATGCCGGTGACGGCTTGATGTTCCACGATGTCTCCCTCGTCACAAATGAGCGTGCCGGACGGCGGCTTCCTGGGATCTATGTCTTCCGGCCTCTCGAAGCTGGAGCGCACGAAAATCGGCACATTATGCACCATGCCGAGCTCGACCGAGCGCACCTGCATGACCTTGGCGCCGAGCGAGGCAAGCTCCAGCATCTCTTCGTAGGCGACCTTGTCGAGCCGGTGGGCGCGCGCCACCACGCGCGGATCGGTGGTGTAGACTCCGTCCACGTCGGTATAGATGTCGCAACGCGCAGCGCCAATCGCGGCGGCCAGCGCCACGGCCGAGGTGTCGGAGCCGCCGCGGCCGAGCGTGGTAACGCGGCCTGTTTCCTTGTGCACGCCCTGGAAGCCCGCGATCACGGCGACCTGCTGCTGTTCCTTGAAGCGCTTGATGAGTTCTCCGCCGTTGATATCGATGATACGGGCGGCGCCATGCGCATTGTCGGTCATGATCGGGAGCTGCCAGCCCTGCCAGGAGCGGGCGTTGACGCCCATGCCCTCCAGCACGATCGCGAGCAGCCCGGCGGTGACCTCCTCGCCGGTCGCCACCACCGCGTCGTATTCGCGCGCGTCGTGCAGCATGGCGGCCTCGCGGCACCAGGCCACCAGTTGATTGGTCACGCCCGCCATGGCGGAGACCACGACGGCAACGTCATTGCCGGCAGTGACCTCGCGCTTGACGTGGCGCGCCACGTTGCGGATGTGGTCGAGATCGGCGACCGACGTTCCGCCGAATTTCATTACCAACCGTGCCATTGACGTTCCCGGACGCAGCCATTAGGCGCTTAACATGCGGCCGGCGCAGGGCATGATGGCCCCAACGCCGGCCCGAAAAACCGCGTATTCATACCGGCGGGATGCGCAGACTGCAATATTCGCGCTTAATGCGCGGGATATAACTCATTTCAAGGTGCCGGAGATGCGGTATATCGAGCGGGTCCTGCAGCCGGGTGAAAGCCTCATTCATGCCAGCAAGATCCATTGGATTATCTACATTCCCGGCGTGGTCGTCGTGCTGGCCGGCATTGCCGTGTTCATCGTGGCGCTCGGCCACCCCAGCCAGCTGTTCTGGCTCGCACTTTTCATCGGCTGCTTCGCGATTGGATTCTTTTTGCTGTTTCTGGCTTGGTTCAAGCGCTGGACAACGGAGATCGACGTGACCGACCGGCGCATCGTTTACAAGCGCGGCTTCATCTGGCGCCACACCGTCGAGATGAACATGGACCAGGTCGAGAGCGTCGACGTCGATCAGTCGGTTCTCGGCCGCCTGTTCGGCTACGGCGACATCACCATTCGCGGCACCGGAATCGGCCTGGAGCCGCTGCGCAACATCGAGGCCCCGCTCCAACTCCGCAACACCGTGACCGCGCGCTGATCCGCGCGCCAAGAGAAAGCTGATGGCGACCAAACCCTATGCTGCGAGCGTCGATGCCGCCGAGGTCGAGCGTTTTTCGCGCCACGCCGCCGATTGGTGGGACCCGCGCGGGCCGATGGCGGCATTGCACAAGCTCAACCCGGTGCGCCTTGCCTATATCCGCGACCAGGCGGCGGCACGTTTTTCCCGCGATCCCAAGAAGCTCGACTGCCTCAGCGGCTTGCGCATGCTCGATATCGGCTGCGGCGGCGGCGTCTTGTCGGAGCCCTTGGCGCGGCTGGGCGCTGCGATAGTTGGCGCCGATCCGGCCGCGGACAACATTGCCGCCGCCCGTGCCCATGCCGAGGACAGTGAGGTTGCCGTCGATTATCGCGCCACCACGGCCGAGGAATTGTCCGAAGCCGGCGAGCGCTTCGACGTGGTAATGGCGATGGAAGTAGTCGAGCACGTCGCCGACGTGCCGTTGTTCGTGGCGACCTGCGCCGCGATGGTCAAGCCGGGTGGCTTATTGATCGCCGCCACGCTCAACCGCACGCTGAAAAGTTTTGCGCTCGCCATCGTCGGCGCCGAATACGTGCTGCGCTGGCTGCCGCGCGGCACGCACCAATGGGACAAGTTCGTCACGCCGGCCGAGCTGGAAACGGCCGTGGAGAACAGCGGCCTGCAGGTCACCGGTGAGCGCGGCGTGATCTACAATCCGTTCGCCGACCGCTGGCAATTGTCCTCCGACATGGATGTCAATTATATGCTGGTCGCGGCACGCGATGAAAGGGACGAAAAATGATCCTCGAATTGGTCGAATTCGACTCGCCCAAGGGCTGGAGCCGGCAACAGGTGGCGGAAGAGGCCCGCAACGTGATCCCGAAATGGCAGGCCAACAAGGAACTGCTGCGCAAGCACTTCCTGCTCGAACTCGACGGCAAGACCGGCGCCGGCGTCTATATCTGGCCGTCGGTGGAAGCGGCGAAGAAGGCGCATGACGAGGCCTGGCGGCAGTCGATCATCAAGCGCAGCGGCAGCGCGCCGCGCATCCGCTATTTCGATCTGTTCCTGCTGATCGACAACGAGCACGGCAAGGTAACTGAATTCCCCGAGGCTGCCGAAATTCTCACCGACGCCGCCTGAAACGCTGACTGCGTCGCCACGCAATGCTCTGGGCCGTCTTCACGCTGATCGCCGCGGCGGCGCAGACCGCGCGCAACGCCATGCAGCGCGAGCTGACCGCCACCCTCGGCACGGTCGGCGCTACCCATGTGCGCTTCCTGTTCGGCTTTCCCTTCGCGCTGGTGTTCCTACCCGGCGTGATGTTTTTTGCCGGCTACAGCTTGCCGCATCCGCCGGCGGCATTCTGGCCCTGGTTGATCGCCGGCGCCATCGCCCAGATCGCCGCTACCGCCACCATGCTCTCGGTGATGGGCGAGCGCTCCTTCGTCGTGGCTTACGCCTATATCAAGACCGAGCCGGTGCAGGTCGCAATGTTCGGCTTGATCTTCCTCGGCGACAAGATCGCGCCGCTGTCGGCAGCCGCCATCCTGATCGCCACCGTTGGCGTCATCGTCATTTCGCTCAAGCCCGGCGCCGGCCAGGTTACCACCACGCGCTCGACCGTCATCGGCCTCCTGTCGGGCGCGCTGTTCGCGCTCTCGGCAATCGGCTATCGCGGCGCCATCCTGGCGTTGCAGCTTCCGCATTTCGTCATGGCGGCGACCTTCACGCTTGCCGTGGGCCTGGTGATGCAGGCGGTGCTGTTGACGCTCTATCTGGCGCTGCGCGATCCCCGGGTGCTCACCGCCATCGCCAAAGCCTGGCGGCCGTCATTGTTCGCCGGCTTCATGGGCGCGTTTGCCTCGGAATTCTGGTTCCTCGGATTTGCCATCACCAGCGCCGCCAACGTGCGCACGCTGGCGCTGGTCGAGGTGTTGTTCGCGCAAGGCGTCTCGAAGTTTATCTTCAAGCAGCCGACCACCAAGCGCGAGGGCATCGGTATCGTGCTGGTGGTAATCGGCGTCGCGCTTCTGGTGTGGGCGTACTAGTTTCGCTCGTCCGGCAGCACCGGCAGCGGGTGGAATTCGATGCCTTCGTCGGCCAGGTCCGCGGCCTCGTCGGGCGAAGCCACGCCGTAGATCGAGCGGTGCTCGGTCTCGCCGTAGTGCATCTTGCGCGCTTCCTCGGGAAACTTGGGTCCTACATTGTCGGCGTTTTTAACGAGGTGGTCGCGCAGCTCCTTGAGCTTGGCGCGCACTTCCTGTTCCTGCGGCGAGATCATTGCCACCGGCGCGGGCGCTGCCGCCGTAGTGGCCGGCGCCGGTGCTTCGGCGGCGGGCGCTTCCGCAGGAGCTTTGTGTTTCGTCGCGCCCGCCAGCCGCGGTGCCATGATCGCCTTTTCGACCTTGGCCGAGCCGCAATGCGGGCAGGTCACCAGCTTGCGCCTGGCCTGCTTGTCGTAGGCGGCCGAATCCGCAAACCAGCTTTCGAAAGCGTGGCCGTGTTCGCAGACCAGTGCGTAGCGGATCATTCGGCCCCCGTGCCCTTCACCACGTGCAGATGGGTCGGCTCGGCCATCGGCTCGACGATCTCGAACCGCCTGCCGTGCTCGAGCGAAGGAATGCGCGCGCGCGCTTTGGCGATTTCGCCCACATCGATCTCCGCCATCACCACTCCCGGCTCAGCTCCGCCTTCTGCCAGGATGCGCCCCCAGGGGTCAACGATCAGTGAATGGCCGTAGGTCTCGCGCCCGCTTTCGTGCTTGCCGCCTTGCGCGGCGGCGAACACGAAGCAACCGTTTTCGATCGCGCGCGCGCGGATCAGGACGTGCCAGTGCGCCGCCTCGCCGGTCTGCTTGGTGAAGGCGGAGGGGATCGCCAGCATGGTGGCGCCCGCTTCCGCCAGCGCGCGGTAGAGCGCGGGAAAACGCAGATCGTAACAGATGGTGACGCCGAGCCGGCCCCACGGTAGGTCGGACAGCACCGCCAACTCGCCCGGGCGGTAAGTGCGCGACTCGCGGTAACTCTCGCCATCGGAGAGGTCGACGTCGAACATGTGAATCTTGTCGTAGCGCGCGACAATTTTGCCTTTGGGATCGACCAGGAAGGCGCGGTTGGCGGCGCGGTCGGGGCTGATCTTGATCGCCAGCGAGCCGACATGGACATAGATGCCGAGCTTGCGCGCCAGCTCGCGCAAGGTGGCGAGCGAGGTGTCGCGCTCTTCCTCCACGATCGCGGCGAAAAGCTGTTCGCGTCTGGCCGCCAGGATGTTGGTCATCTCCGGCGTCAGCACGTAGTCGGCGCCGGCGGCCTTGGCCTCGCCGATCATGCGCACGGCGGCGTCGATATTGGCGCCGACGTTGAGCCCCACGCGCATCTGGATCATGGCGGCCTTGAAGATCGCGGGTTTGGCGCCGGTGCTCATGCCGTCTGTCCTAGCCCGGCCAGAAGTGCGTCGAGCTTGCCGGCGCGCTCGAGCGCGTGCAGGTCGTCGCTGCCGCCGACATGCACCGGCCCGATGAAGATTTGCGGCACGGTCGTTTGCCCGTTCGCGCGCTCAATCATCTCGCTGCGCCGCTCCCGATACCCGGACAATTCGATCTCCGTGAATTGAACACCCTTCTTTTTCAGCAGGGCCTTGGCCATGTGGCAATAGGGGCACCAGCGGGTGGTATAGATTTCGACGGGCGCCATGGGTTTTCCGTGTTTGCGTTTCCGGGGCGTGATTTATATGGGGCTGCGCACTGGCGCCACAACCCGGGCGAAAACCAGCACGTCGACATGCGCGGCGCCGGCGCGCAGCAGGGCACGGGCGCAGGTATCGACCGTGGCGCCGGAGGTGAGCACGTCGTCGATCAGCACCAGCCGCCGCCCGGTGATTTCTGCCTTGCGATCGGCCGGTACGCGGAAGGCGCCTTGCACATTGTCGGCCCGCTCCGGTTTCGACAGACCAACCTGTTGCGGCGTGGCGCGCACGCGCTTGAGCGCGTCGTGCAGCACCGGCACGCCGCAGATTTCGGAGATCGCGCCGGCGAGCGCCGCTGACTGGTTGAAGCGCCGCGCCCATAGCCTGCGCCAATGCAGCGGCACCGGCGCCAGCGCGTCTGCGTTGGCCGTGAGCTCGCGCCCGGCGCGCGCCATCCAGCGTCCCATCATGGGGGCAAGATCGAGCCGGTCGCCGTATTTGAAGCCGAGCACCAGCGCGCGGGCGATGTCGTCATAGCGCACCGCGGCGCGCGCCCGGTCGTAGGCCGGGGGCGCTGCGATTGCTTCCATCGACAGCAGGCCGGGGCCGGGATCGTAAGTGAAGGGAATGCCGAGCCGCGCGCAGTAGGGCGGCTCGATGAAGGAGAGTTTCGACCAGCAGGGCGCGCACAGGCCGACGCCGTCGCCCAGCGGCTCGCGGCAGGACGGGCACAGCGGCGGCAGTGCCAGGTCGAGTGCCTGGCGCAAGGCGATGCGCAAACCCTTGCGAACATGCGCGAAGGGAGAGGGCGCTACATGCTCCGGAAGGGTGTTAAGCTCGCTCATGGAATGGAAAGTACCACAAATTATGGCTGTCATCGCCGGCGAAGGCGGGCGATCCAGTAACCACATAGGGGCGCAGATTACTGGATGCCCGGCCTGCGCGGGGTATGACAGGTAGAGAAGATGTCACAAGGGCCGATCATCTTCGATCGCCGATTGCTGCGCGCGCGCCAACAGCGCGCGCGGGCGCTCGGCCCTGAGACCTTCTTGCTCGACCGGGTCGCCGAAGAGCTGGCCGAGCGGCTCATGGCGGTGCTGCGCCGGTTCGAACGCGCCGTCGATCTCGGCACGCCGACAGATGCGGTGGCGCATGCGCTGGCCGCAAGCGGCAAGGTCGAAACCATCGTCGCCGCGACGCCCGATGCCGCGCAACGCGATGCATCGCTCCTGCGCGTTGCCGCAGACGAGGAGGCGTTGCCGTTCGCCGACGGCTCGCTCGATCTCGTCGTCTCCGCGCTGGCGCTGCAATTCGTCAACGACCTGCCTGGCGCGTTGATCCAGATCCGCCGTGCGCTCAAGCCCGACGGCCTGTTGCTGGCCGCGCTCATCGGTGGCGAAAGTCTGAGCGAGCTGCGCGAAGCCTTCGCGCAGGCCGAAAGCGAAATCGAAGGCGGCGTCTCGCCGCGCGTCGCGCCGTTCGCCGATCTGCGCGAGCTCGGTGCGCTGCTGCAACGGGCGGGCTTTGCTTTGCCGGTAGTCGATTCCGACCGGCTGACGGTGCGCTACCAATCGGTCTTGGCGCTGATGCGCGATTTGCGCCGCATGGGCGCCACCAACGCGCTGATCGAGCGCCGGCACAGCTCCCTCAAGCGCGCGACGCTGGCCCGGATGGCGGAGATCTATGCGCAACGTTTCGCCGATGCCGACGGGCGCCTGCGCGCGAGTTTCGAGGTGGTGTGGTTGTCGGGCTGGGCGCCGCACGAGAGCCAGCAGAAGCCGCTCAAGCCCGGCTCGGCCGCGCAGCGGCTGGCCGACGCGCTCGGCACGAAGGAGCAATCGGCCGGCGAGAAGCCAGGTCGCCGATCGTAATCTTTAGTTAAATGCGTTGGAGACGCTCTGATACTTGGTCTGCAGCGCCGTCCCCAAACCCATGACGATGACGATGATAGCGGCAGCAATGCCAGCGGCGATTATCGCATATTCGATGGCGGTGGTACCGCTGTCGTTGCGGACGAAATCGCGGAAGCTGCGCATCGATAGAAGCTTGTTCATGGCCGCGTCCTGTCGAGTCGTAGATGGGGCATAAAATTACAGCAGCGCCATCAGGTGCGAGATCAGCGGCACGTCGGCCGGGGGCATTTCGTAATCGCGCAGCCGGTTCGGTCTTACCCAGGCCAATTGCTGCCCTTCCGTGGCGGTGACCGTTCCCTCCCAGCGCCGGCAGACATAGAGCGGCATCAGGAGATGAAAGTCCGGATAAGCGTGGCTGGCGAAAACGAGCGGCGCGAGACAGTCCTCGCTGACGGCTACTCCCAGTTCCTCCTTGAGCTCCCTGATCAGACTTTGTTCCGGCCGTTCGCCGTCCTCGACCTTGCCGCCTGGAAACTCCCACAAGCCCGCCATCGGCTTGCCGACGGGACGCTGCGCGATCAGCACGCGGCCGTCGGCATCGACGAGGGCGCAGGCGGCAACGAGAACGAGTTTGCTCACAGCCCTACATCCTCGACATTAGGCGGGCCTTGGTTAAGGGGCCTTGACCCCAATGCTACACGCCCCGCCGCACTGTCCGGTAGGTTAATAGATCGTTACGAGCGGTAGTCGCCGTTGATGGCGACGTATTCCTTGGTGAGGTCGCAGGTCAGCACGCGGTCGCGGCCCTTGCCCAAGCCGAGCGCCACTTTCAGATGAATCTCCGGCTTTTTCATTAGCGCGCCCACTGTGGCCTCGTCATAGCCGGGATCGCGCGCGCCCTTGTGGGCAACGCGGATGCCGCCGAACCAGATCGACAGTCTGTCGCGGTCGGCGGGCTCGCCGGCCTTTCCCACGGCCATCACCACCCGGCCCCAATTGGCATCCTCGCCGGCGATCGCGGTCTTAACCAGCGGTGAATTGGCGATCGATAGGGCGATGCGCCGGGCAGAGGCCTTCGACACCGCGCCTTCCACCACGATCTCCACCAGCTTGCGCGCGCCTTCGCCGTCGCGCGCGATCTGCTCGGACAGGTCGGCCATCACCTTAAGCAGCGCTTGCCTGAACGCTTTCAAGCGCGGGTCGCCGGCGCGCGCGATGCGCGGCGCGTTCGCGGCTTTGCCGGTCGCGAACAGCATCAGCGTGTCGGAGGTGGAGGTGTCGCCGTCGATGGTCACCGCATTGAAGGTGTCGGCGACGTACTCCCTCAACAGCGCCTGCAGCGCTGGTGCGGCAATCGCCGCGTCGGTAAAGACGAACGACAACATCGTCGCCATATCCGGTGCGATCATGCCGGCGCCCTTGGCGATGCCGTTGATGGTCACCGCCGCCTTGCCGATGCGCGCCGTCGCGGTTGCCACTTTCGGGAACGTGTCGGTGGTCATGATTGCCTGCGCCGCCGCGAGGAAATCGCTTGGCTGGGCGCACGCCACCAGTCCGTCCATCACGGTGGCGAACTTGCTGGCGTCGAGCGGCTCGCCGATCACGCCGGTGGAGGCGAGAAAGATTTCGTTGGCCTTGCAGCCCGCTGCCTTGGCGGCGAGCTCGGCGGTAAGCTTGGTCGCCACGCGCCCGCTCTTGCCGGTGAAGGCATTGGCGTTGCCGGAATTGACCACCAACGCGCGCGCCAAATTCCCTTTGGATTTTCCGGATTTAAGCTGCGCGCGGCACCACTCCACCGGCGCCGACGAGCATTTCGAGCGAGTGAATACGCCGGCCGCCGTGGTGCCGGGCGTAAACAGCGCCAGCAGCACGTCGCTGCGCCCGGCATAGCGGATGCCGGCGGCCGCCGTCGCTAGCCGCACGCCGGCGATCGCCGGCATGTCCGGCACGCGGGTCGGCGCGAGGGGGGAGACTGCGGTGCTCATCAATGCGACATCCAATGATCAGTCATCGCCAGGCTTGTCCCGGTGATCGCGATAAGGTTGGCACGGACGTGCCTACCTAAGCGAGATGGCCGGGACAAGCCCGACCATGACGAATTCAATTGATGCGACTGATCGCTATTACTTCTTCGCCGGTTCGTCTTTCTTGGTCGGCGCGTCGGTCTGGGCGGGCGCCGGCGGCGTGTAGAGCTTCTCGATCTTGTTCTCGGCCCGCAGCTTCTGCACCATCTCGGCCTGCGCCTTGCGCACCACGAACTGCTCGATCTGCGGCTTGACCTCCTCGAACTTCGGCGGCGGCTTGACGCGCTTGTCCTCGACCTTGATCACGTGCCAGCCGAACTGGGTCTTTACCGGCGCGGAGATTTGGCCCTTGTCGAGCTTGAAGGCGACCTCGGAGAATTCCGGCACCATCTGTTGCTTGGTGAAATAGCCGAGGTCGCCGCCATTGGCCTTGCCGGACGGGTCCTCGGTCACCTCTTTGGCGATCTTGGCAAAGTCCTCGCCCTTGTTGAGGCGGGCGATCACCGCCTCGATCTTCGCCTTCGCCGCCTTGTCCGCCTTTTCGTCGCCGGCGGGCGCCCGGACGAGAATATGGCGCGCATGTACTTCCTGCTCGGTGCCGAGCTGCTTGATCGCGTCCTCATAGACCTTGTGCATGGCCGCGTCGGTGAGCGCGGCCTTGCCGACCGACTGCATCAGATCGGACATCAAGAGCTTGCGGCGCTCGAATTCCATCTTGCGCTTGAAGTCGTCCGTCTCGCCGACCTTCTTGGCCTCGGCTGCCTTCGACACCAGGATCACGTCGGCCATGAACTGCACCAGGTAGTCCTTCTTGGCATCCGGTGACATCGGCGGAATCTGGCCGGCCTCCGCTTCGGCGACGGCGAGGTCGCTTTGGTGGATGTCGACGCCGCTAACCTTGGCCAGCACCGGGTCTTTGTCCTGCGCGTATAGCGGTCCGGCTGCCGTCAGCAGCAGCGCCAAAATGCCGGCGAGGCTGGTGACGAGGACGCCGGCTCGGCGCAGGAGGGCCGGGCAACCGGCGAAAAACGAAGTCATCATGGCGCTGTCCTTGGGAAAGGGGGAGCCTGCTTACGGCGCGGAGTTCGACGGACTTGTCACCCAACAACCGTGGCTTTGCAATGGCGGCGCCAGCCGGGCGCCTGAATTCTGCGTGACCGCCACCCCGTTAACGCCCGTGGCAAGCCGCCGATTGACAACAATCCGACCCCCTCCTATCTCTCGCTCAACCTCGGCCGGTTACGCTTTGCAGGCCTCGTTCGCGTCGAATTCGCCCGAAAAGTGCCGCATTTCCGGAGCGCCGGAAGCGTAAATCCGGCCGCGGCGGCGTGATAATAAGCGCTGTCACAATTTGAGGAGCTTCCCGCATGATCGGCGCCGTCGCCCGCAAGCTGTTTGGCTCCGCCAATGAGCGGCGGATTCGCAGCTATCAGCCGCGGGTCGATGCCATCAACGCTCTGGAAAAAGAGGTGGAAGCGCTCTCCGACGAGCAGCTCAAGGCGCGCACTGAGGATTTCAAGAAGCAGATCGCCGGCGGCACCGACCTCGACGACATCCTGGAGCCGGCCTTCGCCACCGTGCGCGAAGCGGCCAAGCGCACGCTTGGCCAGCGCCACTTCGACGTCCAGCTGACCGGCGGCATCATCCTGCACGAGGGCAAGATCGCCGAGATGAAGACCGGCGAAGGCAAGACGTTGGTCGCGACCCTTCCCGTTTATCTCAACGCGCTCACCGGGCGCGGTGTGCACGTGGTCACCGTCAACGATTACCTCGCCAGCCGCGATGCTGAATGGATGGGGCAAATCTACAATTTCCTCGGGCTGACCGTCGGCGTCATCGTGCACGGGCTCGACGACGAGGAGCGCAAGAAGGCCTACGACTGCGACATCACCTACGGCACCAATAACGAGCTCGGCTTCGACTATCTGCGCGATAACATGAAGTACCGCATGGAGGACATGGTCCAGCGCGGTCACATCTACGCCATCGTCGACGAGGTCGACTCCATCCTGATCGACGAGGCGCGCACGCCGCTGATCATTTCCGGCCCGCTCGATGACCGCTCCGACTTCTACAACACCATCGACAGCTACATCCCAGCGCTCGACAAGGGCGACTTTGAGTTGGATGAGAAGATGCGCACGGTGACGCTGACCGAAGCTGGCATGGAAAAGCTCGAGCAGCGCCTGCGCGCGGCCAATGAACTCAAGGGCCAGTCGCTCTACGACGTGGAGAACGTCTCGGTCGTCCATCACGTCAACCAGGCGCTGCGCGCGCACAAGCTGTTCCAGCGCGACAAGGACTACATCGTGCGCAACGGCGAGGTCGTCATCATCGACGAGTTCACCGGCCGCATGATGCCGGGCCGCCGCTTCTCGGAAGGGCTGCACCAGGCACTGGAAGCCAAGGAGCACCAGCCGATCCAGCCGGAAAACCAGACGCTCGCCTCCATCACCTTCCAGAACTACTTCCGCATGTACGACAAGCTCGCCGGCATGACCGGCACGGCCATGACGGAAGCCGACGAGTTCATGGACATTTACGGCGTCGAATCCCTCGAAGTGCCGACCAACATGCCGCTCATCCGCATCGACGACGATGATGAGGTCTACCGCACCGCCAAGGAGAAGTACCGCTCGATCATCACCTTGATCGAGGATTGCAAACTGCGCGGCCAGCCGGTGCTGGTCGGCACCACGTCGATCGAGAAATCAGAGCAACTCGCCGAAATGCTGCGCGAGGCCGGCTGGGAGGCGCACGACTTTTCCGATCCCAATGCGTTCGCGGCGCTCTATTCCGGCGATGACGGCGCCACCAAAACCAAGGTGTTCGCCATCCTCAACGCCCGCTATCACGAACAGGAAGCCTTCATCGTGTCGCAGGCCGGCGTGCCCGGCGCCATCACCATCGCCACCAACATGGCCGGCCGCGGCACCGACATTCAGCTCGGTGGCAATGCCGACATGCGCATCCGCCAGGAGATCGCCGATATCGAGGAGCCGCGCGCGCGCGAGAAAGATCCGCGCGCCGACGAGATCCGCCGCCAGGTCGCGCGCCTGAAGGAAAAGGCGCTCAAGGCCGGCGGCCTCTACGTGCTCGGCACCGAGCGGCACGAAAGCCGCCGCATCGACAACCAGTTGCGCGGCCGCTCCGGCCGCCAAGGCGACCCCGGCCACTCCAAGTTCTTCCTATCGCTCGAAGACGACCTCATGCGCATCTTCGGCTCCGACAAGCTCGACGGCATGTTGCAGAAATTGGGCCTGAAGGAAAACGAGGCCATCGTTCACCCCTGGATCAACAAGGCGTTGGAAAAGGCGCAGCAAAAGGTCGAGGCGCGCAACTTCGACATCCGTAAGAACCTGCTCAAATACGACGACGTGATGAACGACCAGCGCAAGGTCATCTTCGAGCAGCGGCTCGAGCTGATGCAGGACGAGCATGTAGACGAGACCATCGCCGACATGCGCCACGACGTGATCGACGAACTGGTCGCCAAACACATTCCGGAGAAGGCCTATCCCGAGCAGTGGGACGTCGCCAGCCTCGACGAGGCGCTCAAGGGCGTGCTCACGCTCGATCTGCCGGTCAAAGACTGGGCCAAGGAAGAAGGTATCGCCGACGAGGAAGTGCGCGAACGCATTACGCGGCGCGCCGACGAGTTCATGGCGGGCAAGGTGGCCAAGTGGAGCCCCGACGTCATGCGCTACGTCGAGAAGTCGATCCTGCTGCAGACGCTCGACCATCTTTGGCGCGAGCACCTGGTGATGCTCGAACATCTGCGCCAAGTGATCGGCCTGCGCGGCTACGGCCAGCGCGATCCGCTCAACGAATACAAGGCCGAAGCCTTCGCGCTGTTCGAGGCGATGGTGTCGCACCTGCGCGAGGCGGTCACCGCCCAGCTCATGCGAGTCGAGATCGTGCAGCCGCCGCAGGCCGAGGAAGCCGAGCAGCTTCCCTATATGGAAGCCCACAAAGTCGATCCGCTCACCGGTGAGGACGAGATGGCGTTGGCGCCGGCGACGCTCGCCGCCGTGTTCGCCGGCAATGGCAACGGCGCACAATCGACGCGCAATCCGAAGGATCCGGCGAGCTGGGGCAAAGTCGGCCGCAACGAGCCCTGCCCCTGTGGCTCCGGCAAGAAATTCAAGCACTGCCACGGCAAATACGCTTAAGACGGCACCGCGCTTCAATGAGAAACGCCCGCTCCGGCGGGCGTTTATTTTTTCAGGCCTTGCGCCAGTGTCTTGCGGAAGGCGCGGTCGCGCTTGAGGTGCCACTCGCGGCTCATGGCCTCGCGCCTCGTGGCGAAACGTTCCGAATGCAGCAGCACCCAGACGCGCCCGCGCGTCGTGCGCGCACCTTTGCTGGCATTGTGCAGCGCAAGTCGCCGCGCGACGTCGTTGGTCCAGCCGACATAGGTCAGATGGCGGTTGTTGGCGATCGTGCCGAGGACGTAGACGTAGCAGTCCATCAATCGTCGGGGTGGGGCTGCTGATGTTGCGCCGGTCAGCGCAGGGCGGTCTTGGTGAACGAGCCGACTGGTATCACCGGTTGCGCGCCCGACAGTAGTCCATTGCTGCTCGCCGCCGGCGCGGCGAAAGCGCTGCGGATTTGCGGTTCCGGTGCGCGCGGCGCTTTATTCTTGGCGACTCGCTTGGCACGCGGCTTTTCGGTCTTCGCCGCCTGCTTCACCGGCTGCTTGTGTGGCTTCGACGCCGGCGCCTTGGGCGCGGCTTCGGCCACGTGTGCCACCGCCATGGGCTTAGGCGCGGGTTCGGGCACATTGTGTGCCACTGCCGTGGGCTCGGGCGGCGCGGCCTTTTGCGGCTTGGGATGCAGCGCGATCGGCGCGGACGTGGTGTGTACGGTGGCGGCGCGCTTGGGCTTGGCCGCCATCTCGGTATTGGTGCCGCGTAACTCGACCGGCGCAATTTCCGCTGCCGGCTCGCTTTCCGTGATGGCCGGCCTGGTGGGTTTCGCTTGCGGCTGCGGACTGCGGAAAATGTTACCGAGCAGGCTTGCGATCGTGGTCGGCTTCTGCTGCGGCGCTTCGCCCACCTTGGGCAGCGGCGCCGGTTCAGGCACCGGAACGCTTGCCATCACGACCGGCGGGCCGGACGGCTCCGGCTGGCTGGCAGGCTGCGGCTGTTTGGCGGGGGCGGTTGGCGCCCGCCCCACCTTCGGGATCGTGGTGCCGGGCGGATTGGGCGTGTGTGGCAGCGCGCCCGGCACCGACGAGGTACTGGCGACTTGATAGACGCGGCCGATATCATCGTATTTCGAGGTCGAGAAGATGTCGCCAGCAAACACCGGGTTGGTGCCGCCGTCGCCGACATGGGGCGTCGCCGTCGCGACATCGCGCGCGATGTAACTGGCCATCTTGACCTGCTCGTCGCGCCGATGCTCGAGCACCGTCGAGGCGATGGCCGGATCGAGTTGATAGACCGGGCACTTGCCGCGCGGGCTGAAGTTCAGCGCGCCATTGCCGTCGCGCGGCGCCGCGTCGAACACGTAGCGTTTTTCGCAAACGGCCACTTTCGGCTCCTGGTGCGTGGCCTCGAAGTGGTCGTAGCCTTCCTTCAGCATCTTCCAGAACGCGAAGCTCGGATTATTGCGATGCCTAGCCATGTTCAGCGCGGTCATGCGGAACGGGAAGGCCTCGAACTGGAACTCCTTCTGGCCGCCGAAGAAGGATTCGCGCGCCAGCGCGTAAATTTCCTGGATCTGCGTGTCGGTCATGGCATAGCAGCCGCGCGACGAGCAGTCGCCGTGCACCATCAGCTCGGAGCCGGTGTAGCCGTGCGAGCGGTCATAGGCGTTCGGATAGCCGGTGTTGAAGGCGAGATAGTAATTGGAGTTCGGGTTCATCAGCGCGGGCGTGATCGTATAGAAGCCCTCGGGCGCCTGGCGATCGCCTTGCTTTTTCTTGGGGCCGAGATCGCCCGACCAGCGGCAGATCGGATAGGTCTTCAGCAGTGCATATTGGCCGTCGCGGTTCTTCTTCCAGACCTCTAATTCCGCCTCTTCCTTGAACACGCGGACCAGGATTGGGGATTCCTTGTCCATGTTCTTCGTTTCGATCAGTGCGACGGTTCTCTCTGAAAGCGGCGCTTGGGCGCGGCCGCTGGGCACCACGCCGTCGGCATTGCAACCGGCAAGCGCAAATGCCGCGGCGACGGCCGCTGGCGCCAGCAGCGCGCGTACGACGGGTCGGATCAAACGCGGCACTCCCCGAAGAAGCGGGCCCTCATTCAACAATCGTTAGCCATAAGATGTGGCATGCGCAAGGCAAACTACGCCTCCGCCCGCTACCGCTAAGTCTATGGTAAAGCGAAGGTAAATGCCAAGCGCCGGCTAGCCGGCGGCCCGCCCCATGGCAAGGAACTTGTCGCGACGCTGCCGGCGCACTGCCTCGCGGTCGAGCCCGCGCAGTTCGCCAAGCGCCTGGGCGATCGCCTCTCCGGTGGCCGCGATTGTCGCCTTCGGGTCGCGGTGGGCGCCGCCGGTCGGTTCCGGCACCACGCTGTCGATCACCCCGAAGCGCACCATGTCCTGGGCGGTGATCTTCAGGTTGGTCGCTGCCTCCTGCGCCTTGGTGGTGTCGCGCCATAGGATCGAGGCGGCGCCTTCCGGCGAGATCACGCTGTAGATGGCGTGCTCCAGCATCAGCACGCGGTTGGCAGTGGCAATCGCGATGGCGCCGCCCGAGCCACCTTCGCCCACGATAGTCGCGACGTTCGGCACGCCGAGATTGAGGCAGACCTCGGTCGAGCGCGCGATAGCCTCGGCCTGGCCGCGCTCTTCGGCGCCGATGCCCGGATAGGCGCCGGCTGTGTCGACCAGCGAAATAACCGGAATACCGAAGCGGTCGGCCATTTCCATCAGCCGCACTGCCTTGCGGTAACCCTCCGGACGCGCCATGCCGAAATTGTGCTTGATCCGGTTCTCGGTGTCGGAGCCCTTTTCGTGCCCGATCACGCAGACGGCCTCGCCGCGGAAGCGGCCGAAGCCGCCGACTATGGCCGCGTCCTCGCCGAACTTGCGGTCGCCGGCGAGCGCAATGAAATCGGTGATCAGGCCGGCGATGTAGTCGAGGCAATGTGGCCGCTGCGGATGACGCGCCACCTGAGTTTTCTGCCAGGGCGTGAGCTCGGCATAGAGTTCCTTGAGCGCGGCCGCTGCCTTCGCCTCGAGCCGGCCGATCTCGTCGCCGACGGCGACCGCGTCGTCGCTCTCGCCCATGGCGCGCAATTCCTCGACCTTGGCCTCCAGTTCGGCTACCGGTTTTTCGAAGTCGAGATAGCTGCGCATGGGAATCCGGCTGCGGTGATATCGGGGCGAGGTGTGACGCGGGCGAAGCCTTTAAGTCAAGCAATCGGGTTAAGTGGGATTTTACGCCGGTTTTGACTAGCCGTCGGCCAGCGGATGCAGGTCGCGCACCAGCGTCTTCAGCCGCTCTTCCAGCACATGGGTGTAGATCTGCGTGGTGGAAATATCGGCGTGCCCGAGCAGGGTTTGCACCACTCGCAGATCGGCGCCGTTGTGCAGCAGATGGCTGGCAAACGCATGACGCAACACGTGCGGGGAGAGGCGGTCGCCGGTTAGCCCACAGGCCGCGCCCAGCGCCTTCAGCTCGCGCGCGAAATGCTGGCGGGTCAGATGGCCTTGTTCGCCGAAGGTGGGGAACAGCCACTTCGATTGTGCCTTGCCTTTAACATCGGCGCGCAGCTTCAGGTATTCCGCCATGGCCCGCTTGGCGGCCTGGTTGAGCGGCACCAGCCGCTCCTTGCCGCCCTTGCCGCGCACGACCAGCATGCGCTGGTCGCGGCGCGCCGCGGAGGCCGGCAGCGCCACCAGTTCGGACACGCGTAAGCCGGTGGCGTAGACCACTTCCAACAGGCACAACAAGCGCGTCGCGCGCAGGCGCTGGGCCGCCGGCTGCTTGGCGTCGGTAGCGGCGTTTTGCGCTTGCGCCAGCAGTTTGTCGACCTCGGCGATGGTGAGCACCTTCGGTACGCTGCGCCCGCGCTTGGGGCCCTCCAGCACCGCGGCCGGATCGTCGGTGCGCTTCCCCTCCGCATAAAGAAACCGGTAAAGCTGGCGCACCGCCGACAGCCGCCGCGCCAGCGAGGAAGCCTTGAAGCCGCGCTCGGCGAGGCTGACGAGAAATTCGCGCAGGTCGTCGGTGGTCGCTAGGGCAATGCCGCGGCCGCGGCTGCGCAAATGCGCCGACAGGTCGGCGAGGTCGTTGCGGTAGGCGGCCAGCGTGTTTTCGCCGGCGCCGCGTTCGGCCGCCTGCATATCGAGGAACAGTTCGACCAATGTCTCGTCGGATGGTATTGGCCGGCGGGCCATCGCCTTGCCTTGGTCTCGGTTGCGCATGATCTAATCCGAAAACCGGTAGCCACTTTTCGGGATCATGCGCCTGTCAGTACTGCTGCTTGACGAATTTGTCGGACGGAACGGTCACGACGATCTCACGCGTCGTCGGCTTGACGAAATTGGCGAGCGCGAACACGCCGACATAGGTCAAGCCTCCGATCACGCCCAAGAACACGAGAAACCTGAACAGGCTCGGCATCGTCTGAAACCCGGCAATGGTCCGGCCGCCTCAAGGCTTGAGGCCGGCCTCACGACGTGAACCACCATTCCCCAAACCCGTGATAAGACCCCGCCAATGCGGTTGTCTCGTTTGCCGGTATATGGAACCGTGGCGCTGATTTGGAACTGTAGCATGGCCAATACGGTCATTCAAAAACCCGCGGAAAACGGCGTGGAATCAGCGATTGCCGGCGCGCTCGGCCACCGCTCTATCGTGCTGGTCGGCATGATGGGGGCCGGCAAGTCGTCGATCGGCCGCCGGCTGGCGGGGCGCTTAGGCATCCCCTTCGTCGACGCCGACGGCGAGATTGAAAGCGCTGCCGGTATGACTATCCCGGAGATTTTCGCAAAGCACGGCGAGCCATACTTTCGCGCTGGCGAGGCGCGCGTGATCGCCCGGCTTTTGGAGAACGGACCGCAGGTGCTGGCCACCGGCGGCGGCGCCGTCATGAGCCAGACCACGTGCGACCTGATCCGCATCAAGGGCATCTCGGTCTGGTTGAAAGCCGATCTCGACGTGCTGCTCAAGCGCACCAAGCGGCGCAACGACCGCCCGCTGGCCGAGAAGATCAACGAACTGCTGCCGCTGCGCGAGCCGGTCTATGCCCAGTCCGACATTATCGTGCAGTCGCGCGACGAGCCGCACGATTCCATCGTCGATGAAATTCTGGCTGCGCTGCCGCGGCATGTCGGCATGGCGCCGGCGCCGGAGAAAAAGCCATGACAGCTCCGTTGCGCCATGCTGAGCCCGTCGTGGTGCAAGTTGCGCTGGCCGAGCGCAGCTACGGCATCGTGATCGGCCGCGGTCTGATCGCGAGCCTGGGCGCGCGCATCAAGGCGCTGCGGCCGGGCGCGAGAACGGCAATTGTCACCGACCAGACCGTCGCCCGCCACCATCTGGCGGCCTGCGAGGCCGCGCTCAAATCGGCCGGCGTCGAGAGCGCGCGCATCGTGGTGGCCGACGGCGAGGGTTCGAAAAGCTACGCGACGTTTGAAACCGTGTGCGAGGCCATCATCGCGGCACGCATCGAGCGCGGCGATCTTGTCGTCGCGCTCGGCGGCGGCGTGATCGGCGATCTTGCCGGCTTCGCTTCGGCAAGCGTGCGGCGCGGCGTCGACTATGTGCAGGTGCCGACCACCTTGCTGGCGCAAGTCGATAGCTCGGTCGGCGGCAAGACCGGCATCAATTCCTGCCACGGCAAGAACCTGGTCGGCGCCTTCCACCAGCCGGTCATGGTGGTCGTCGACACCGCGCTGCTCGACACGCTGCCCAAGCGCCAGTTTGCCGCCGGCTACGCCGAAGTCGCCAAATACGGGCTATTGGGCGACGCCGCGTTCTTCTCCTGGCTGGAGTCGAACTGGCAGGGCGTTTTTTCCGGCGCGCCTGCGCGCGAGCACGCCATCGCGGTGTGTTGCCGCGCCAAGGCGGGCGTGGTGGCGCGCGACGAGCGCGAAACCGGCGAGCGCGCACTGCTCAATCTCGGCCATACTTTCGGCCATGCGCTGGAAGCTGGCGCCGGCTTTTCCGAGCGGCTGCTGCACGGCGAGGCGGTCGCGCTCGGCATGGCGCTGGCGTTCGAATTCTCCGCCCGCATCCGGCTAATCGGTGCTGCCGAGGCCGAGCGCGCACGTGCCCATCTTGCAGGCGTCGGCTTGCCTACCCATCTGAAGGACATTCCCGGCGGCGCGCCGGGCGTCGACGAATTGATGGACCTGATCGCCCAAGACAAGAAAGTCAAGCGCGGCAAGCTCACCTTCATCCTGGTGCGCGGCATCGGTCAGGCTTTCATCGCCAACGACGTCGATGCCGCCGAAGTACGCGCCTTCCTTTCCGACAAGCTGCGATGACCGCTAACGACTGGCTGTCTCTCGTTATCGTCCTGGTCTGCTTGCTGCTGTCCGCCTTCTTCGCCGGCAGCGAAACCGCGCTTACCGCCTCCTCGCGCGCCAGCATGGCGCGGCTGGAAAAGCAGGGCAACAAGCGCGCAGCCATCGTCAATCACTTGCTGGAAAGCCGCGAGCGGCTGATCGGCGCGCTGTTGCTCGGCAACAACGCGGTCAATATTGCGGCCTCAGCACTCGCCACCGGCATCCTGCTGTTCTGGTTTGGCAAGGCCGGCATCGTCTACGCCACCATCGGCATGACCGTCGTCGTGGTGGTGTTTTCGGAAGTGTTGCCGAAGACCGCAGCCTTCAATGCGCCCGATCGCATCGCGCTCTTGGTGGCGCGCCCGATGAGCGTGGTGGTCAAGCTGCTCGGCCCGGTGTTGATGGGTATCGAGGCGCTGGTGCGCTGGATCCTCAGATTCGTCGGCATGCATGTCGGCGAGGACCAGCAAGTGTTGTCGGCGCGCGAGGAATTGCGCGGTGCCGTCGATCTGTTCCACCGCGAGGGCGGCGTCGAGAAGCTCGACCGCGACATGTTCGGCGGCGTGCTCGATCTGCGCGAATTGGCGGTATCCGATGTGATGGTTCACCGCACCAACATGATCAGTCTGGACGCCGACGAGCCGGCTGAGGAGGTGGTCAACGCGGTGATCGCCTCGCCGGTGACGCGCATTCCGCTCTGGCGCGGCAATCCGGAGAACATCGTCGGCGTGTTGCACGTCAAGGATCTGTTGCGCGCGCTGCACGCGGTGGATGGCGACGCCTCCAAGGTGGATGTTGCCGCGCTGACGACGGCGCCCTGGTTCGTGCCCGATACGCGCTCGGTGTCCGAGCAGCTCAAGGCCTTCCGCCGCCGCAAGACGCCGTTCGCGTTGGTGGTGGACGAATATGGCGAGGTCGAAGGCCTTGTCACGCTGGAGGACATTCTGGAAGAGATCGTCGGCGACATCACCGACGAGCACGACGTCGCCATGCCGGGCGTGCGCCGTCAACCGGACGGCTCGGTCAACGTGGACGGGGCGGTGTCGATCCGCGACTTGAACCGCGTCATGGATTGGAACCTGCCGGACGAGGAGGCAACTACCATCGCCGGCCTGGTGATCCACGAGGCGCGCTCGATTCCGGAAGTAGGCCAGAGCTTCACCTTCCACGGCTTCCGTTTTCGGGTGCTGCGCCGCGCGCGCAACCGCATCACCGCGCTGCGCATCCAGCCGCTGCCGCGCAAGGCGCTGGCGAAGGTGCGTTAGGTTTCCGTTCGTCCCCGCGAAAGCGGGGACCCAGGGCAGCTTGCTCCATCGATTGAGGTCTGGATTCCCGCTTACGCGGGAATGAGCGGGTGAGGCTAGGCGCCCTCTCCCGGCGCGGCGGCATGGATGGCGAGCGCGTGCACGCCGCCTTCGAGCTCGCCCGACAGCGTGCCGTTGATCATGCGGTGGCGTTCCAGCCGGGTCTTCCCTTTGAACGCATCAGACACGATATAGACGCGGAAATGAGTTTGCCCGCCCGGCCGGTGCCCGGCATGGCCTTCGTGCTGGTGGGACTCGTCCAGCACCTTGAGGCTTTGCGGCGTGAAAGCCTCGGTCAACTTCTTTGTGATTATATCGGCCGTTTGCATGTCTCCCGACTTAAGGATGGGCGGCAGGCCGGTCAATGGCCGCTTTGCGGCGGAATTAGGCAGGAACCGTTGCTGTCAAGTCTTGAACGCGTCATCGGCAAAAGCGCATAATGTTCGGTCATGAAATTCGACTCGCCTCTTTTTGATCGTATCCGCGTCAAACCGGACAAAGATCGCCGGCCCAAAACCGGCGGCCCGGTTTGCGAATGGGCCGGCTGCAAGGAGAAGGCCACCCATCGCGCGCCCAAGGGCCGCGGCCGCGAAAAGGACTATTGGCGCTACTGCCTCCAGCACGTGCGCGAATACAATCAGTCGTACAATTTCTTCAAAGGCATGAGCGATGCCTCGGTCATGGCCTACCAGAAGGATGCCCTCACCGGGCATCGCCCGACCTGGAAGATGGGAACCGGCAGGGGAACCGTGCGGCCGGACTTCCAGGCCTTTGCCGGCCATGCCGATCCGTTCGGCCTGTTCAACGAGGGTCTGCGCGCCGAGCAGCAGGCGCGGGCCGAGACCCGCCCGATCCGCAATGCCGAGCGCAAGGCGCTCGATACCCTCGGGCTGGAGGTTGGGGTGACCGCGCATCAGGTGAAAATGCGCTTCAAGGAGCTGGTCAAGCGCCACCATCCGGACGCCAATGGCGGCGACCGCTCGACCGAAGACCGCCTGGTCGAGGTCATCCAAGCCTACAACTACCTGAAATCGACGGGATTCGGCTGAGTCCTAATTTGTCGCGAGAAGCAACCCAGCCCCGCCTTTCGCACAGGCGTGAAGCTACCTATCTTATTGAAAACATTGATGGGGCTATTCGCGACCCCCGGGTTTTTCGCGCCGGCCCGGTCTGCTAAGTTGGCGCCATCAGCCGGACCGTACGCGTCGGACCGCATGCAAGGCTTCGGGCGTTCTGAAGCCACGGAGGATCAATGACTGCCGCAGTTCAAGAAGTCGCCGGCCTGCCCGACATGAAAGTGTCGATCCGCCAGGTCTTCGGCATCGACAGCGATATGGAAGTGCCGGCCTATTCCAAGGCCGACGAGCACGTGCCGGAATTCGACCCCGACTACCGTTTCGACCGGCCGACCACGCTCGCCATCCTCGCGGGCTTTGCCAAGAACCGGCGCGTGATCGTCACCGGCTATCACGGCACCGGCAAGTCCACCCATATCGAGCAGGTGGCAGCTAGGCTCAATTGGCCCTGCGTGCGCGTCAATCTCGACAGCCACATCAGCCGCATCGACCTGATCGGCAAGGACGCCATCGTCATCAAGGACGGCCAACAGGTCACCGAATTCCGCGAAGGCATCTTGCCCTGGGCGCTGCAGAACAACGTGGCGCTCTGCTTCGACGAGTACGACGCCGGCCGCCCGGACGTGATGTTCGTCATCCAGCGCGTGCTGGAAGCTTCGGGCCGCTTGACGCTGCTCGACCAGAGCAAAGTGATCAAGCCGCACCCGGCGTTTCGTCTGTTCGCCACCGCCAACACGGTGGGCTTGGGCGACACCTCCGGCCTCTATCACGGCACCCAGCAGATCAACCAGGGCCAGATGGACCGCTGGTCGATCGTCACCACGCTCAATTATCTGCCGCATGACAACGAGGTGGAGATCGTGCTGGCGAAAGCCAAGCACTATCGCAACGAGCAGGGCCGCGACATCGTCAACAAGATGGTGCGGGTCGCTGATTTGACGCGCAACGCCTTCATGAACGGCGACATCTCGACCGTGATGAGCCCGCGCACGGTGATCACCTGGGCGGAGAACGCCGAGATATTCAACGACATCGGCTTCGCCTTCCGGCTTACCTTCCTGAACAAGTGCGACGAGCTGGAGCGGCCGATCGTCGCCGAGTTCTATCAGCGCTGCTTCGGTGTGGAGTTGCCGGAGAGCTCGGTGAACGTGGCGCTGTCGTAGTTATTGTCGTCCCCGCGAAGACGGGGACCCATAACCCCGGTGTTTCGATTGAACCGAGACGTTTGTGAGTATGGGTTCCGGGCTCGCCGCTAAGAAGCGGCGCCCCGGAACGACGGATCAACAAATGGCATCCAACATCAAAGCCAAACCGTCGGCGAAAGAATCTCCGACCGAACCGTTCAAGCGGGCGGTGACCGGCTGTCTGCGCGCGCTCGCGCGCAAGCCGGAATTGGAGGTCTCCTACGCGGCGGAGCGGCCCGGCCTGATGGGCGGTAAGGTGCGGCTGCCGGAGCCGCCGCGCAAGCTCGGCAAGACCGAGGCCGCGGTGGTGCGCGGCCACGCCGATTCGATCGCATTGCGTCTTGCCTGCCACGACGCGGCCGTGCATCGCCGCCTGCAGCCAGCCGGCCAGCAGGCGCGTGCGGTGTTCGAGGCGGTCGAGCAGGCTCGCGTGGAGGCCATCGGCGCGCGCCGCATGGACGGCGTCGCGCAGAATCTCACAGCCATGCTCGACGAGCGCTTCCACCGCGGCAAATTCGACCAGATCACCGAGCGTTCCGACGCACCGATCGAGGCGGCGCTGTCACTGATGGTGCGCGAGCGGCTGACCGGCCTTGCACCCCCGCAGGCCGCCAAGAAGCTGGTCGACCTCTGGCGCCCGCTGATCGAAGACCGCGCCGGGCGCGATCTCGATAAGCTTGAAGACCTGGTCGAGGACCAGCGCCAGTTCGGCGATGCGGTACACGATCTGCTGGACGCGCTCGAAATGGGCGACGACCGCAGCCACGATTCCGAAGAGGAGGAAGACGAAGGCGACGAAGATCGCCGCAAGCAGGAGCAAGGCGAGGACGGTGAAGCCGCCGAATCTGACGAAATGCAGCGCATGAGTGTCGAGGACACGCAAGTGTCCGCCGAGGACATGCCCGACGCCGCGGCCGAGGCGGTCGATGCGCCCACCGCCGACATGGCCGACGACACCGACATGGGCGACGCCGAGACCCCGGGCGAGCCGCAGCGGCCGCGCCATTTCGGCGCCAACGAGCCGCGCGGTCCCGACTATCGCGCCTTTACCATGAAGTTCGACGAGACCATTGCGGCCGAGGAGCTGTGTGAGCCGGAGGAACTCGATCGCCTCAGGGGCTATCTCGACAAGCAGCTATCGCATCTGCAGGGCGTGGTGGCCCGCCTCGCCAACCGGCTGCAAAGACGTTTGATGGCGCAGCAAAACCGCTCCTGGGAGTTCGACCTCGAGGAGGGCCAGCTCGATCCGGCGCGGCTGTCGCGCATCGTCATCGATCCGCTGCATCCGCTTTCGTTTAAGGCGGAGAAGGACACCGAGTTCCGCGACACGGTGGTGACGCTGCTGCTCGACAATTCCGGCTCCATGCGCGGCCGCCCGATCACCGTCGCCGCCACCTGCGCCGACATTCTGGCGCGCACGCTCGAGCGCTGCGGCGTCAAGGTCGAGATCCTCGGCTTCACGACCCGCGCCTGGAAGGGCGGCCAGTCGCGCGAGCAATGGCTCACCGCCGGCAAGCCGGCTAATCCGGGCCGGCTCAACGATCTGCGCCATATTATCTACAAGTCGGCCGACGCGCCTTGGCGGCGCGCGCGCAAGAATCTCGGCTTGATGATGCGCGAGGGTCTGCTCAAGGAAAACATCGACGGTGAGGCGCTCGACTGGGCGCATAAGCGTTTGTTGGGCCGATCCGAGCAGCGCAAGATCCTGATGATGATCTCCGACGGCGCGCCGGTCGATGATTCCACGCTCTCGGTCAATCCCGGCAATTATCTCGAACGCCATCTGCGCTGGGTGATCGAGGAGATCGAAACCCGCTCGCCGGTGGAGCTGATCGCTATCGGTATCGGCCATGACGTGACGCGCTACTACCGCCGCGCCGTCACCATCGTCGACGCCGAGGAGCTGGGCGGCGCCATGACCGACAAGCTCGCCGAACTGTTCGAGGAACACGCCGCCGCTGCCGAGCGGCCGGCCAATACCCGCGCGCGGAGGCGCGTGGCTTGAGGCGCGCCCGCCGCCGCTTGCTTGCGGCCGGCACGTTCATTGCCGCGCTGTTGTTTGTTGCCGGCTCGCTGGCGATCGCCCAGACGCAGCGCTATCCCGACAAGCCGACCCGCATCTCGATTCTCGCCTCACCGATCCGGTCTTTCGACAACCGCGACCCGTCGCAAACGCGCTTCGGTCAGCTCGAATTCCGCGGCGGGTTGGAGCTCGCCTCGAAATATGGAGCCTTCGGCGGGCTTTCCGCCATTTATCTCGATGCGCAAGGCGTCTATTTGCTCGGCGGGACCGACAAGGGCTCCTGGCTGCGCGGCCGGATTGTCTATCGTGGCGGACGTCCCGCCGGCATCGCCGACGCCGAGATGGCGCCGATGCTCGGCCCGGACGGCAAGCCGCTTGCCGCGCGGCACTGGTACGACGCCGAGTCGCTGGCGCAAGGCGCCGACGGAAAGTTCTATGTCGGCATCGAGCGCGTCGAAAAAATCGTCCGCTTCGACATCGGCCGCGACGGCCTCACGGCGCGCGGCCAGCCGATCAGTGTGCCGGCCGATTTCAAGACCCTCACCAGGAACAAGAGCCTCGAATGCCTGGCGGCGGCCCCAAAAGGCTCAGCCCACGCCGGCGCGCTGATCGCCATCACCGAACGCAGCCTCGACGTCGCCGGCAATCTTCGCGGCTTTCTGCTCAAGGACGCGGGGGCCGACCGCTTCAGCGTCAAGCGCAGTGGCGAATATGACGTCACCGACTGCGCGATCCTGCCGCCGGGCGACCTGTTGCTACTCGAGCGGCGCTATTCACTCGTCAGCAGTCTCGGCATGCGCATCCGCCGCATCGCGCTTGACGCCATCAAGGCGGGCGCGGTGGTCGACGGCCATCCGCTGATCGAGGCCGACCTCGGCCAACAGATCGACAACATGGAAGGCATCGCCGTGCATCGCAATGCGCGCGGCGAAACCATCATCACGCTGGTGTCGGACGACAATTTTTCGCCGATCCAGCGCAGCCTGCTGCTGCAATTCGCGCTAGTCGGCGATTAAACGAAAATGCCCGGCTTAAGGGCCGGGCACGATGCATCCTCGCGGTGCCGGAACTCTCAGCCCGCCGCAGCGGCTTTCTTCTTCACGATCGCCCGCTTGAGCTCGCGCATCTTCGGCGCCAGCTCGTCATCCTTGGCCTTGAGCAGGAAGGCATCGAGCCCGCCGCGGTGGTCGACGGTCTTGAGCGCGTTGGCCGAGACGCGCACGCGCACTTTGCGCTGCAGCGTGTCGGAAATCAGCGTGACGTTGCGCAGGTTCGGCAGGAACCGCCGCTTGGTCTTGATGTTGGAGTGGCTCACTTTATGGCCGACCAGCGGCTTCTTGCCGGTCAGTTCGCAACGCCATGACATGGCTCATCCCTCGAAATGCGCCGGCGCGAAGCGGCGCCGGTCCGGTCGTTCGTCTTTGGAAGACGGCCGGACGTATAGAGAGCGGGCTGCAGGGCGTCAAGCCGACCGGCTGCCGCCGATCCTTAAGCGTTTTCAGTGCCGTTCGCGGACGGCCGCCGCGGCGAGCGCGCGGCGAACACAGATTCGACTCATTCCGCGCCGATGAGATTGGCGGCGTGGCCGACCGGTCTTGATTTCTGTGGGGCGTTTAGCCTACCTGCCGAGCGGCCCTTGCCGGTGCGTTCGTGCTGCCCATTATATATCGTCGCCCGACGGCGGAAATTCCGCCGGCGCCGGCGCATGTAAGGATGGAGTCTCGTGCTGGCCTTGCGGCAAATCATAGGATGCATGTTGCTTGCTTGCGGTACGCTCGCCGCCATGCCGGTCCCTGCCCGTGCGGCGGGCAAGCTAGAGGCGCAATACCGGGTGACGCTTGCCGGTATTCAGATCGGCAAGGGCAAATGGGTCGTCGAGATCAACGATACTCACTACAGCGCGGCGACCAGCGGCGTCACCACCGGCCTGATGCACGTCTTGACCAAGGGCGAGGGCACCAGCGCCGTGCTTGGCACGCTCAAGGACGGCCAGCCGGCGAGCGCGATCTACGCCTCCACCATCATCAGCCGCAGGAAGACCGACGAAGTCCGGGTCATCATCGACGACGGCAACGTCACGGACTTCAAGGCCGATCCGCCGCCGGACAAGGTTGACCAGCGGGTGCCAATCACCGAGCAGCAGGGTCACGGCGTTCTCGACCCGCTGACCGCATCGTTGATGCGCACGCCGGGCACCGGAACAGTGCTTGCGCCGGAAGCCTGCCAGCGCACGCTGTCGATTTTCGACGCCCGGCTGCGCTATGACCTGCAACTGACCTTCAAGCGCATGGACACGGTAAAGGCGGAACAGGGCTATGCCGGCCCGGTGGTAGTCTGCGCGGTCAATTTTTCGCCGATCGGCGGCTATATCCCGTCGGCAGCGACGATCAAATACATTTCCAAGCTGCGCGATATGGAGATCTGGCTGGCGCCGGTCGCCGGAACCCGCGTGTTGGTGCCGTTCCGCGCCCAGGGGCCGACGCCGATCGGGGAGGCCAAGCTCGAAGCCACGCAATTCGTCTCGGTCGCCACCCCGACCCGGGCTTCGGCCGACGACCCGAAGGTCCGCTGACCACCGTTGGGGCTTGACTCTTTGGTCGAAGGCGAATCCGGAAGTCCATTAACGTTTGGCGGGATTAAAAAGGCCTTGAATCGCCATGCGGCCACTCGATCTTGTAGTCATGGAGGCAGAGCTCGCCAGATATCGCCGTGAACGAATCCACACAGGGCCGGAGTCAGTGATTCGGGCGCGGTTCGTTCCAGACTCGTTCTAAAGCTTAACCGCTGGCCTGACCGCCGTCGCATTGTGATACAGAAAGCCCGTGGCGAGGCCCCGCCAGGCCGCCCCGCCGCCCGTTTGGACGCGTGATGACCCTGACCTTCTCCCCGCGGCAAAGCCGAGCCTCGCGGGCCCGCGGCGCCGGCGTGACAGCGGTGCTCGGGCCGACCAATACCGGCAAGACCCATCTCGCCATCGAGCGCATGTTGGCGCATTCCTCCGGCATGATCGGGCTGCCGCTGCGGCTCTTGGCGCGCGAGGTCTACAACAAATGCGTCGATCGGGTCGGCGCCGACAGCGTGGCGCTGATCACCGGCGAGGAGAAGATCAAGCCGGCCAACCCACGCTTCTGGGTCTCGACCGTCGAAGCCATGCCGCGCGACCTCGATGTGGAATTCTTGGCGATCGACGAAATTCAACTCGGCGCAGACCTCGACCGCGGCCATGTGTTCACCGACCGCATGCTCAATGCCCGCGCGCGCGAGGAAACCTTGGTACTGGGCGCCGCCACCGTGCGGCCGATGGTCGAGAAACTGTTGCCCGGCGCGCACATTATTAGCCGGCCGCGGCTGTCTATGCTCACTTATGCCGGTGACAAGAAGCTGACCCGGCTGCCGCGGCGCTCGGCCATCGTGGCGTTTTCGGCCGAGGAAGTTTATGCCATCGCGGAGTTGATCCGCCGCCAGCGCGGCGGCGCGGCGGTGGTGCTGGGCGCGCTCTCGCCCCGCACAAGAAACGCGCAAGTTGCGCTCTATCAATCGGGCGACGTCGACTACCTGGTGGCTACCGACGCCATCGGCATGGGGCTCAATCTCGATGTCGATCATGTGGCATTCGCCAGCGACCGCAAGTTCGATGGTTACCAATTCCGTAAGCTCAATCCGGCGGAGCTGGCGCAGATCGCCGGCCGTGCGGGGCGTGCTACCCGCGATGGAACCTTCGGCACGACCGGACGTTGCGATCCGTTCGAGCCGGAATTGGTGCAGGCGCTGGAGAGCCACAGCTTCGAGCCGATCCGGATGCTGCAATGGCGCAATTCCGCGCTCGACTTCTCTTCGCTCGGCGCATTGCAGGCCTCGCTGGCGGCGACGCCGACTGAGCAAGGCCTGACGCGCGCGCCTGTCGCCGAAGACATTCTCGTTTTGGAACATGCCGCGCGTGACGAGGAGGTGCGGGCACTGGCGCAAAAACCGGCGACCATCGAGCGGTTATGGGACGCCTGCCAGGTGCCCGACTATCGCAAGATCGCGCCGGCGACCCATGCCGAACTTGTGGTGACCCTCTATGGATTCCTCATGCGAGAGGGTAACATCCCGATCGACTGGTTCGCTCGGCAAGTTGCCCTGGCCGATCGAACCGACGGCGACATCGATACCCTCTCCAACCGGATCGCGCATGTCAGGACATGGACGTTCGTCGCCAATCGCCCGGATTGGCTTGCCGATCCGGAGCATTGGCAGGGCGTTGCCCGCGCTATTGAAGATAAGCTGTCCGATGCGCTTCATGAACGCTTGGCAGAACGCTTCGTGGACCGCCGTACCAGCGTGCTGATGCGGCGGCTGCGAGAGAACGCAATGCTGGAAACCGACATCGGAAAGAATGGCGAAGTGACCGTGGAGGGCCATGTGATCGGCCGGCTCGACGGATTTATGTTTGCGCCCGAGGCATCGACCGATGCCTCCGAGGCCAAGGCGCTCAATGCCGCCGCGCAGAAAGCGCTGGCCGGCGAGATCGAGGCGCGCGCTACCCGGCTTTCACAAGCCGCCAACGACCAGATTGTGCTTGCCAATGACGGCGCCATGCGTTGGCTGGGCGACGTGGTCGGCAAGCTCACCGCTGGCGACGATACCCTGCGTCCGCGCGTTCGCATCGTTGCCGACGAGCACTTGTCCGGACCGGCGCGCGAAATGGTGCAGACCCGACTCGACCTTTGGCTCAAGACACAGATCGAAAAACTGCTTGCGCCGCTGTTCTCGCTCTCCGCCGCCGACGACGTCACCGGCATGGCGCGCGGCGTCGCGTTTCAGCTGGTCGAAGCGCTCGGCGTGCTGGAACGGCAGAAGGTGGTGGAAGAGGTCAAGGGGCTTGATCAGCCGGCGCGCGCATCGTTGCGCAAATACGGCGTCCGCTTCGGCGCCTATCACATCTATCTGCCTATACTGCTCAAGCCGGCGCCGCGCTCGCTGGCGACCCAGCTGTGGGCGCTCAAGCACGAGAGTCCGGACGCTAATGGCGTGGGCGAATTGCTGCATCTGGCGGCGAGCGGGCGCACCTCTATCCCCGTCGACAAGGAGACGCCGAAACCGCTCTACCGCACCGCCGGCTACCGAGTGTGTGGCGAGCGCGCGGTGCGCGTTGACATCCTGGAGCGGCTCGCAGACCTCATCCGCCCGGCGCTGTCCTGGCGCGAAAGCGCGACCGGTCCGAAGCCGGACGGCGCCTTCGACGGCCGCTCGTTCACCGTCACCGGCGCCATGACCTCGCTCACCGGCGCCTCCGGCGAGGACTTCTCCTCGATCCTGCGCTCGCTCGGCTATCGCATGGACCGGCGGCCCAAACCGGCGGAGCCGGTAGAGGTCAAGCCGTCGGAGCCGGGCGCAATGTCGGTCGCGGATGCCCCGGCGCCGGCCGAGGCCGAAACCCAACAGGGCGCGCCGGTCGAGGCTCCGCCGCCTGAGTCGCAGGCCGCGCCGCCCGTTCAATCGTCGATAACCTTATTGCCTGAAGCCGAATTCCTGGCGCAAGCCGGTGAAGCGCCGGTTGCCGAACCGGCACCTGCCATAGCACCGGCTGAACCGGCGCCAGAACAAACCGCTGGTCCTGCGGCTGCTGCTACCCCGGCTGATGCGGCGGAAGCCGCAACCACGACCGAAGCTGCGACCGAACTTGCGGCCGAAGAGCCGGCCTTCATCGAAGTCTGGCGGCCGGCCGGGCGCTCGGAGCGGCGTCCTCATAGGCCCCGCCGTCCGCCCCGTCCCCAGCAAGCTGTGCAGGCAGCGGCGCCCGCCGCGGGCGGCGAGGCCGCCGCCGCTGCGCCGGCAGCAGAGGCTGCGGCGCTGGCCGAGGGTTCTGAGCCGTCCGGCAAGCCGCGCCGCCATGGCCGGCCGGATGGCGCTGACAATCAGGCCCGCCGTGCCCGCCACGACCGCCAGCAGCGCGCCGATCGCCAGCAGCAGCGCGGCGAGCGCCAGGGAAATCGTCAAGATAGCGGGGCGCGCCGCGACCGCCCGCGCCGCAAGCGCGACGACGGCCCCGACCGCGCCGAGCGCGAGCAATATTACGCCAAGCCTTATGGCGCCGGTGGCGAGCGCCGCGACAAGCAGCCAGATCCCAACTCGCCCTTCGCCAAGCTCGCCGCCCTCAAGCAGCAGCTCGAGCAGAACGGCAAGGAATCCTCTTGACGCCTGCGCCGCCGGTCTTGGAGCGCCAACGCGTCGACAAATGGCTCTGGCACGCGCGCATCGTGCGCACCCGCAGCGATGCCGCCGCGCTCGCAGACGCCGGCTATGTGCGCCTCAACGGCAAGCGCATCGGTGGGCCCAGCCAGCCGGTGCGAATCGGCGACGTGTTGACGCTGGCGCTCGATCGCTCGGTGCGCGTGCTGCGCGTGGAGGGCTTTCGCGAGCGGCGCGGAGCCAGCGCCGCTGCCCGCGCGCTTTACCGCGAATTGACAACGGGTTCCGGTGCCCGGGCCAGCACCTGGGGCGCTGATTCGCGTAAAGTCGCGCCACCCAAAACGGAGGCAGATTGAGTGCAGGCCCGGGGAACTGGCGCAGCTTGCGCCCCATTTATCCATACGTTAGGCAGCGCTGCTGCTGAATTCGGTCGGAGCCTTGGATGACCTACGTCGTCGTCGAAAGCTGCATCAAGTGCAAGTACATGGACTGCGTGGAAGTGTGTCCGGTGGACTGCTTCTATGAAGGCGAGAACATGCTGGTCATCCACCCGGACGAGTGCATCGATTGCGGGGTCTGCGAGCCGGAATGCCCGGTCGATGCGATCAAGCCGGATACCGAGCCGGGCCTGGAGAAGTGGCTGGAATTGAACACGGAATACGCCAAGACTTGGCCGAATATCACGACAAAGAAGGATGCACCGCCAGACGCCAAGGACTGGGACGGGGTGCCCGACAAATTCAAGAGATTCTTCTCGCCCAAGGGGGGCGAGGGCGATTAGACCGGCCCGGTCGGGAACCGGCTACCGCCCCAGGAAAGCCCGGAATTAACCGATCGGCGAAAATCGCATATTTTTTTCGCAAAATAGCGGTTTTGCGTCGCCATAAGGCTTTGATTTTGGCCAAAAATGTGCTATATAGACTAAATCATGAAGGATTTAGCCGCCAAAGCGCTCCCCCTCCCGGGAGCCTTATTTTTCGCGGCAGGGTTCAAAGGTCTTGGATAAGAGGGCGTGCGATCCACGCGTGAGCAGTGGCAGGAAAATCGCGTCATAAGTCGAAGAAAGGCTCTGCCGGCTCGGGCCGGAGGGCCAAAAAGTCTGCCGTAGCGCGGCGGACCTCTCATGCCCCGCGCGGCAGTGTCCGTTCGGGGGCCTCGACAGCCAAAATGGCCGGCAGCCGCAAAGGGGCCGGCGAAGGAGTTTTGCCCGGAATGACTACCAATAAGAAGACTACCCAGCGACAAGGCTTCAAGACCAATGAGTTCATCGTCTATCCGGCCCATGGGGTCGGGCAGATTCTGGCCATCGAGGAGCAGGAGATCGCCGGCGCCAAGCTCGAGCTGTTCGTCATCAACTTCATCAAGGACAAGATGACGCTGCGGGTTCCCACCGCCAAGATCGCTTCGGTCGGTATGCGCAAGCTGGCGGAACCGCCGCTGGTCAGGCGCGCGCTCGAGACACTCAAAGGCCGGGCACGCATCAAGCGCACCATGTGGTCGCGCCGGGCGCAGGAATACGAGGCCAAGATCAATTCCGGTGACATCGTCGCCATCGCCGAGGTGGTGCGCGACCTGTACCGCTCGGAGACCCAGCCGGAGCAGTCCTATTCGGAGCGGCAGCTCTACGAGGCAGCCCTCGACCGGCTGTCGCGCGAAATCTCGGCGGTGCAGAAGATCACCGAGACCGAGGCGATCAAGGAGATCGAGGCGGCGCTCGCCAAGGGCCCGCGCCGCGGTCCCAAGCCCGCCGACGAAGCCGCCAACGACGAGTCGACCGAGGAAGAGGCGGCGTAAACCTCTCGGACATACGAAAAAGCAAAAAGCCCGGCGGCAACGCCGGGCTTTTTGTTTCGCTCAGTTGTACAACACCACTTCTTGCTCGTTGTGGCCGGTATCGTCGGCGAGATCGGCGACGTCGCCGCGGATCATGCCGCTCACGACCTGGACGGAGGTCGTCCAGAAGCTGCCCGAGAGGAGTTGCAGGGCGCGGAAGTAACGGTTGGACATCGCCGTTGGCGCTGTGTACCGGCAGGTGACACCGAGCCCCTCGTCGTCGAGGTTGATCGTCTTGTGCCACATCCAGGCGGGGAAAAACAGGACGTCGCCCGGGTGGAGCTCGAACTCGTGGCGCGGCGCGTATTCGACCAGGGGGTAGGCCAAGGGGTCCCGCGGGCCACCCTCGGCGTCTGCGGCAAACTCCGCGAACCGCCGCATGCTATCGCCCCGCGCCGCCGGATAGAGCAGCCAGGAGTGTTCGGCCTCGATCAAGGACCAGCGTTTCGAGCCCGAAACCGCCATGTACCAGTTCGGGCTCTCCTCGCAGTGCCAGTTGGCGTTCAGCCCGGCGCCGAGTCCGAGGATCAGAAAGCTCAGTACCGGCTTCGACGGCCGGCCCATCACCCGGAAGTAGCCATTCGACCGACCGACCTCAAAGTAGTCGCGCAGCGTGGGGTTCTGATCGAGGAGCAATTGCTGGGGGATGTAGTTGCGCCGGCCGTCTTCGTGGATGGCGCGCAGCGACACCGAGATCATTTTCTGCGCCCGCTTATCCAGCACCTGCGACACGGTGTCGGGAAATCGGTAGGCCAGCGCCGCCAGTCGCCACTGGGACACGTCGGCCCCTGCAAACCCGCGCAGTACGCATGGTATGCCGCGCTTGACGTGCTCCTTGTAAAACCGCTCGGGCCGGATCTGGTCTGGCCGATACTCGGCAATCGCTTGGACGGGACCCTTGGGGAGGCCGCGCTCCTGGAAGCGTCTGCGGATCCGGCTGTAGACACGCTGCCGCGCCGGCTGGAGCGCGTCAGGGCGCCCGCTGAGTTGTCGCCAGAGCATGACGCCCTTCAACGCGAGTACGTTGCCGTAACCCAGCGGCAGTGTCGGCACCCCGCGCCGTCCTATCCGTTCGACCAAGAACGTGTGGAGAAACAGCTTCTGCTCCACCACCACCTGCCAGCCGACATACAAGGCCGTCGCGACCCAGCCCAGGGGCCGGGCGAGTGCATCGGACCCCGCGGTGAGCCAACCCAGCCTACGCCGAGCCACTGTGTCGGCGGTCGTCATCAGCCCTCTCGCCTACGTCTCCGTCGCCGCGTGTGCGACCATCTTAGTCCATGCCAGGTCCATGCCAGGCATCACCCGCGACACGCCCAGGTCGCGGTAGCAAGCATATCATCGGATGCCATCCGACCGCCCGGTTTTTTGTCATTGAATGCCAGGACGACCAGGCGGGTTGTCCGCTGAGCATGGCGGGCTACAATGCCGACCAAAATCACCCAGGCGAGCATTCAGGGAGCAAACGGTGACCGCCATTCGCGGCTATGTGGCGCCGACCACCGAGGCTGACGCCCTCGGCGTGCATTCGCTCGACCAGTTCGTGCTGGCCGTCCCCGACGCCAGCGTCGCGCAGGACTTCTACGGCCATTTTGGCCTCGACGTGCTGGCCAATGGCAACACGCTGGCGATCAAGACTTTCGGCCACGACCACCGCTGGGGTTCAGTGGTGGAAGGCGCCAAGACCAAGGCGCTGCATCATCTCTCATTCGGCTGCTATGCCGAGGACCTGCCGCGGCTGAAGACGCGTATCGAAGGCAACGGCATCAAGCTGATCGACCCGCCGCCTGGCTTCGAGAGCAATGGCTTCTGGTTCCGCAATCATGAGAACGTGCTGATCGAGATCAAGGTCGGCCCCAAAGTATCGCCCGATAGGAAGTCCGAAAGCCATTGGACGTCGGCGCCGGCCGGCACCGCTGGCGCCGCCACGCGGCAGAAGTCGCCGCCGGTGCGGCCGCGCCGGCTGTCGCATGTGTTGGTCTTCACCCGCGACATCGACGCCTCGATGGAATTCTATGCGCGCAACTTGGGCCTACGGCTGTCCGACCGCGCCGGCGACCTGGTTGCCTTCATGCACGGCATCCACGGCAGCGATCATCATCTGCTGGCGCTGGTGAAATCCTCCGCGCCCGGTTTCCATCATTGCAGTTGGGACGTGGCCAGCATCGGTGACATCGGGCTCGGCGCCATGCGCATGGCCGACAAAGGCTGGACCAAGGGCTGGGGCCTCGGCCGCCACGTGCTCGGCTCCAACTATTTCCATTATGTGCGCGATCCTTGGGGCAGCTTCTCGGAATATTCCTGCGATATCGACTACATCCCGATAGAAGAGCGCTGGCCGTCTGCCGACCACAAGCCCGAGGATTCATTCTATCTCTGGGGTCCGGAAGTGCCGCGCGAATTCACGATCAATTACGAAGGCGGCGAAAGCTAGCGCTGCTTACTCGACGATCTTCACTTCCTCGCCCGGCTTCACCCGGTCGTGCGGGCCCAGCCCGTTGAGCACGCGGAAACGCTCGAGCGCATGATCGGACACCGCCATCCGCCGCGCCAGTCTGGTCGCGCTGTCGTGGACGCCGACGGTGACTACTTTCATCCGCAGCGGTTTGACTTGCTGGCTTTCCTTCAGGCTCATGCGGCGGAAGGACAGAATCGACTCGCGGAACGATTGGTCGGCCTGTGCCGTCATGTTCTTGGCCGCGAAAATAAAGCGATAGACGTCGCTGCCGAAACGTACGGCGAACAGGCGGAACGACCATTGCTGGCCTCTTGCCGTTGCGGTTGCCGCTGGGAAACCGTTGACGGTGAATTTGGTCACGCTCGATGGATCCACATTATCCATCCAACCCGAGTCCAGATAATTAGGCAGTGATTGCTCGGCCGGCACGGTTACCACGTCCAGCCGCATTGCCTCGCCGCCGCCGGCTTTCAGGCCGAGCACCGCCTGCGCGGTGTTGTCGAGGCTAAATCCTGGCGGCGCCAGGAAGGTGAAGCCGAGCTTGGAGTGCAGGAAGCGCCGGCCGCGCACGAAGCCCTCGCTCGGATCCTCGCCATAGACCACCCCGTCGAGATCGCTGAGATACTCGTTGCGGTCACGTTCGCCGGTGCCCGGACCGCTGTACTGGCGGGCGTTAATGAGCGCGTTCTTCACCCGCTCCGGTGTCGAAGGATGGGCCGCGAGGAAGTCTGACGCATAGGCGTCGCCGCCGCGCTCGGCCGATTTGAGATCGGCGTTACGCTGCATGTCGGTGAGGAAGCGCGAAGCTCCATAAGGATCGAAGCCGCTGCGCGCCGAGATGCCGACCCCGATGCCGTCGGCTTCGAATTCCTGCGCGCGCGAGAAACTGGCGAGTGCGAGTTTCGACTTGGCAAGCGCCAGCGCGCCCATTTGTGGATCGCTGAGTACGTCGCTGACCACGTGACTGACCAGGGCGGCCTGCCGCGCCTGCTCCTCGCGGATTGCGGCATGGCGCGCGATCACGTGACCCATTTCATGCGCCAGCACCGAGGCGAGCTCGGCCTTGTCGTTGGCGAGCACGATCAGCCCGCGCGTGACGTAGAGATGGCCGTTCGGCAGCGCGAAGGCATTGATTGCGGGCGAATTGAGCAGAGTCACTTCATATTTCAGATTGGGCCGCTCCGATGCCGCCACCAGCCGGTCCACCATTTTGCTGATCATCGCGTGCAGCCGAGGATTATCGTAGACGCCGCCATAGGAGACGAGGATGCGCGCGTGCTCGCGCTGTTCTGCCGACGGCTGCTCCACCTGTGCGGTCGCGTGCGGCAGCGTCAGCTGCGGCAGTTGCAGCGAAATCTGTTTGTTGTCCGGCGTGCTGCTGCAGGCTGCAAGCCACAGGGCGAGCGCGATCGCGATGCCGCGCGTCAAGCCCGCCGGATGGCGCGCCGCCGTTGCCGTCATGGCCGCGTCTCTTGTGGTTGCCCCATGCCGCTGCCGATAAGCTCGATCTGCTCGGGGGCGTCCGCTTCGATGATCGGGCCGCGGCGCTGCTCAATAAAGCCGCGCACCCGGACGCGGCGGCCTGCGAGCTGCTTCAGCTCGATGCCCGCCGCGGCAAAAGCGCGCCGACGGCGCCGTGGAATGACGACGCTGAACCCTTCAGTCCAGCGCCGCCCGAAATTCATATAGATAATGCTGCCGCTCTCACGCACAGACAAGACCTTGCCTTCCACCAACGCAAAACGACCCCGTTCGCCCATAAGACGAGCGCGATTTTCGGCCGGCAAAAGGGCAAAATTGGGGTCACCCCAGAGCCCGCGGCGGCCGGCGCGCGCCTCCCGCTCGGCGGCTAGAAGCGCGTCGGCGCAGGCCTTGTCGCCGACGTGCGCCGACACCCGCGCTTCGCCCCGCGCGAGCAGAACCTGCTGCACGGAATCCGTGGAGTCGCCCGCGAAGGCGAAGGCAACGAGACGGCCATAACGGTCGTGATCGGGCCCTAGTTTTTCGAGGCGCAGCGGGCGGCCGGCGACCAAGTTTTGCAAGGCGGCGGCGCTATGAGCGGGAACCTCGATTGCCGCCAGGCGCAGTTCGCGGCCGTCGGCGAGCGTGAGCGTGCGGCCGTCGCGTACCATGGCGACGGTGGCCGTGCCGATTGTCGTGAGCGAGCAGGGCTGCTGGGCGGCTGCGCTCAACGCGGCAAGCGTCAGGGCGGGCGCAGCCAAGATGGCGGCAACCATTCGGTGCAGGCGGCTTGTCATGCGGCCGAATTGTCGGAATTTGACAGCGACCGCGTCAATACGGACCGTCTGAACCCGTGCGCCCCGCGCCCGGTTATGCTAGACGGCCCCGTTACGGTCCCGTAGCTCAGCTGGATAGAGCAGCGGTTTCCTAAACCGAAGGTCGGAGGTTCGACTCCTCTCGGGACCGCCATGATTCGTAGCGGTTTTTCACAAACGACAAGTTAGCCGGCCCAATCCAGCTTTATCTGCAAAAAAAGCGGCGTCGCGGGTCAGAGGCCGTGATCGGGGATGATGTGCCAGGCCACCAGTCGGTGCCAGACGAACAGAATAACCAGTGCGCCGATGGTTGCGCCAATAAATTCGGCGCCTTGATAGGGGTGTCGATAGAATCCGAAATAATGGCCAACAAAAGTTGTGAGGAATGCCCCGCCGATGCCGAGCACGGTGGTGAAAACAAAACCCTTGGGCGTGTTCGGACCAGGCATCAGCAAGCGCGCGATGGTTCCGGCAACAAAACCGATAAAAATAATGAAAAGCAGGACAGTCATCGTCGCCATCCCTTGTTTCATTAACGCGCGACTAAATACGCTCCCTCAAAGAGCCGCCCGCGTCAATGTCTGGCGCGGCGCCACTCTCAAACGTGGCTAGCTGTAGACCGGCTGCTGCGCTTTCGCTTCTGAGTTTTGATAAAATCGCGATAATCCGGGGGGGTGAAATCAAGCAGCGTCCCGCCCGATGCAAAATGCTCGATGAAGGCCATGCCGATCGCGTATGTGGCGCCGGCAGACAACGTCGGCATGGCCAGCGCGCTAACAACTGCTCCAGCTATCGGCACGCTCTTTACCAGGCTCGCGGCTCCCAACCCGCTGCCTGCCGGGATCATCGCTCCCGCAAGTGCGGCGATGAGCGCCTTGCCTCGGTTCGCCGAAAAGGGAACGTTGTAAATCTTCGAAATGCGGCGGAGCATTTGAATTTGGACCCCGCCGACGGTAGCCAGATCGACGAACGGCACCGGAATAAGTCCGGCGGCCCCACCCCACAAAGAGAAACGTTCGACCAACTTCTCCGCAATTGCACGGCGACGCTCAGGGGATGTCTCGGCCGCGTCAGGCGAAATCTTTTCTGTCGCCACGATCGCAGTACGCGCCGGCGCCGTTGTTGCCGGCCCGGTTGCATCCCGCATGGGGTCGGCTCCGCCCGTGTCCACGCCGGACGGCCTTATTGCTTTCGGGAGATTCTTTTTATTCATGGTCACGCCGCCTGTTTGAATCCGACAATGCCATCGACTTCATCAGCGATTGCGGCGATCTCACGCGCGGCGGTCCCTGACCTCGCGATGAGACTCGGCGTTGCGCCCCAGAGCCCCGCCTCCGCATAGGCAACGCGATTGGTCATTTCGCTCTTGAGTACCGGAAACCCGGCTTCGATCAATTCAGCACGGATGTGTTTGGCGATAACTGAGTCGCGCGTCGTCTGGGCGAGGACGCAGCGAAAAGTAGGCCGCTGGCCGCCGGCGCCCTCGATAAGGGAATTGAGCGTATCCAGCATGCGGTCGATGTCGAGCGGCGATGCCTTGACCGGGACAAGAAGAAAATCAGCCGCGGCGATGCAGGCCAATGTCGCCGGCGAGCGGAATCCAGGCGTGTCAATGACAACTGGGCAGCCCGTAGCGGCGAGATTTTGCGCGGTCTTCCAAGCGTTTTCCGATGCGTCCTCTACCACCGTTACGCCGCCGAGCGCCCGCTCGCGCGCGGCCAGCCGGGCGATCGAGCGTTGCGGATCGGCATCGATGATCGTCGAGTGACGGCCGCAAAGATGCCAATGCACCGCAAGGCAGCTTGCCAACGTACTCTTGCCGCTACCGCCTTTCATTGTCGCAACCGTGATGATTTGCCTCATCAGCCACCTGCCTTTCCGTCTAGCTTCCGTGCGGCGAATCGTTTGCAACCAATGCTATCGGATTTTTAGCTGGGATTCCCCGGATGACGCCCGAATCGGCGTGAATATTCGCGTTTTTTCCGGTTGGCCTGCAAGACGGAAAGGCG
>Ga0307417_10000037_pt1 | contig 50419 bp, 43 predicted proteins | sample SalMarWE160210MG_2_FD_202514 | JGI IMG/M metagenome (GOLD analysis project Ga0307417, IMG submission 202514) | Salt marsh sediment microbial communities from the Plum Island Ecosystem LTER, Massachusetts, United States - WE1602-10 | ecosystem: Environmental > Aquatic > Marine > Intertidal zone... | reverse complement strand
CATGCTGCGCTTCTCCTTCTGATGCTTGAGGCCCGTAACCACGGTGACCTCGTTTCACCATCAGCCTGAAGCGCAGCACCCACAATCTTCCACATAATTAACGCCAGCCGATTACCCCATCTAAGGGCCAACAAGAGAAGTTCGGCCGCTTACCGGCGACTGCCTGAAGAAAAGCGCGTTCAACAGTGGCGACCATTGAGGCGCACGTGATATGTTCTCGACCTAAGCAGGTTTTAACGCAGGGAAAGCACAATGACCAAGAAGATTCCCAATCCAATTGACAAGCATGTGGGCAGTCGCGTGCGAATGCAGCGGTTGATGCTTGGTATGAGTCAAACGACACTAGCCGACGCGATTGGCCTCACATTTCAGCAAGTGCAAAAATATGAGAAAGGCACCAATCGAATGGGCTCAAGCCGCTTAATGCAAATCGCGAATGTTCTGCAAGTGCCTCCCACATTCTTCTTTGAGGGCGCGCCCGGCCAACGCAAAGCCAGTGGCAGCGCACCGTCACCGACCTATGTATCCGAATTCCTCGCCACGTCAGACGGCATCGCGCTCACTCGCGCGTTCACGCGGTTGTCTAGCGGCAAGTTACGGCGAAGCATTGTGAACATCGTTAAAGAAATGGCAGGCGAGTGACCCTTGGCAACATGCGCTAGAACGGCGTCCATGCGCTTGCCGTGTGGCGTTTCAGTCGCTGCTGCAATCAATTCCGGTCTTCCCCCAAAGCAGGCATTCGTGAGCGCGGTCGGTAGGTCGGGTACCCCCGATAACGGACATCGGGTGATGCATCCACGTCGGTATTTAGCTTCATCTCCACTGCCCGCGAACCGAGTCTCCACCCGCGGCCTTCACAAAAGCCGGGAAACGGAATTTTCGCCGCCAGAGAAAAAGAGCGAAAATGCGGTAGGTGCATGCTTCGCCATCTCGCAGAGACTGCAAATGATTTCGGAGCATTTAAGCCAGATTCCCTACGCACCAGAACAGGGAATTATTTTAGCGGAACAGGGAATTTGGTGCGCGAACAGGGAATTTTATCAGGGTTAATTCGAAATCTTTGCCGGATGAGGTTTTCGATACACACAAGGGAACTTTATTGTGGTCGCGGTCTAATTGCGGACTTGTCGGTTAGCCGCTCTACAAAATGGCAGTCTTTCGCGCCACCCTGTTGGTTTGTGTCAGGTTAGCCGTTGTGGCGATGAGATCACTTTTCCAGGGTTGAGGATGTAATGCGGGTCCAACGCCGCTTTCAGCACGCGCATGAGACTCTGCTCGGCCGGCGAGAGCATCTGTTTGAGCGCATCTCGCTTGATCAGGCCAACGCCGTGCTCGGCGCTCACCGTGCCGCCGAGGGCCAGCGAGACCTCCGCAATGGCCGCGATCAAGTCGGGCCAGCGTGCCTCGAACGCCGGCACCGTCATATCGTCCGGCGGCAAGACATTGAAATGAATATTGCCGTCACCGAGATGGCCGAACGGTGCCGGGCGGCAACTTGGTATGATCGCAATGACTGCCTCGCCGGCGCGGTCGATAAATTCTGGAATTGCAGCCACCGGCACCGCGGTATCGCTCTTCAGGCTGCCGGGGGTTGCGATCATGGCCTCGGCAATTCCTTCGCGCATGCGCCAAAGGCTTTGACGCTGCGCTTCGCTGGCGGCGACGGTGCCTTCGACGACAATGCCCGCCCCCATCCCGCCTTCGAGCAGCGCATGGAGCGCGCCGTCGAGGTCGAAATAGCGGCTCGCGCTGTCGGCCTCCAATAGCAACAGCCAGGGCGTCTCCCGGGCCAACGGCCACCGTGCCTCTTGCCGGTGCCTCAGGTGTAGATCGACGCAAACCTTCGACATCAGCTCGCAGGCCGAAATCGACTCGCCGAGCGCCGCCCGCGCACGGGCGAAAAAATCGAGCGTCGCCGGGGCGGACGCAAAACCGACACAAGCAGTCGCGCGCTTGACCGGCGCCGGATGCAAACGCAAGGCCGCTGCGGTAATCAGCCCGAGCGTCCCCTCGCTGCCGAGAAAGAGCTGCTTGAGATCGTAGCCGGCATTGCTCTTACGCAGTGACGACAACCGCGACAGAACGCGGCCATCGGCCAACACGACTTCGAGACCCAATACCTGGTCGCGCGCCATGCCGTAGCGCAGCACATTATTGCCGCCGGCATTGGTCGAAAGATTGCCGCCGATCTGGCTGGAGCCGGCGCCGCCGTGATCGATGCCGATTAGCCGCCCCGCCGCCGCAGCGGCGGCCTGCACCGCGTGCAAGGTGCAGCCGGCGTCCACGATCATCACGTCGCCGACGCTATCTACGCTGCGGATGCGGCGCATACGTTCGAAGGAGACGATAATGTTGAGCCGCGCGCCCTGCGGCGTGGCGCCGCCCGCAAGTCCGGTGCCGCCGCCGCGCGGCACGACCGGCGCCCCGGCTAACGCGCAGGCACGGACCACCGCCGCCACGTGCTCGGTATTGCGCGGATGAACCACGAGGAGAGTCGGTTCCTCTGCCATGCAGGCGAGATCGCCGCGATACGGTGCGATGTCATGCGGTTTGTGAAGAACGCCCTCGGCGCCGGCGATGGCGCGCAAGGCCTCAATCAGCTCGCGCGTGCTGCGGTCGGTCATGGCGATCGTAAGATCCGGCGCAGGCCGGCGACCACCGCATCATTGTCCTCGCGCGAACCGATAGTGATCCGCAACGCGCCCGGCGCGTCCCGCCACGGCATCGGCAGCACGAAGACGTTCTCTTTTTCCAGAGCCGCTGCGATTTCGTCGGCCGGGCTCGGCGTGATGACGGTAACAAAATTGGCGGCGCTCGGCAGCGCGCGCAGGCCAAGACCGGACAGTGCGCCGGCAAGACGCTCGCGCTCACGCGCCGTATGATCGAGCAAGTCGGCGACGTAGTCGGTCTCCTCAAGCGCGGCACGCGCGCCGGCCAAGGCCACGGTGTTGATGGTAAAATTGATACGGATTTTGCGGTAGGCGTCCGCCAACTCGCGCGAACTGGTAATGCCGTAGCCGACGCGGGCCCCGGCTAGGCTGTAGGCCTTTGAAAAGGTGCGGGTCGAAATCCACGGCCCCTTGCGCCGGCTCAGCAGCAGCAACGCCTCCGGACCGCCGGCATGACGACCGAACTCGTAATAGGCCTCGTCGTAGTGAAGCAAGACGTGGTCGGGCAACTTCGCGATCAAGCGTTCGATCTCATCACGCGTCAGCATGCCGCCGGTCGGGTTATTCGGCGAAGCGACATAGACGAGGCGGGTGCGCGGCGTCACCGCGGCAAGCGTCGCGGCGATGTCGGCGACGCCATCTGCGCGTACCGGCACGTCGACGTAAACCGCGCCGCGCATGGCGATGATCTTGGCGTAGGTGACGAAGCCGGGATCGGGCGCAATGCCTTCATCACCCGGATCGAGCGCGAGCTCGCCGCTGGCGAACAGAAGCTCGTTGGTGCCGGCGCCGATGACGATGCGGTCGGCCGCAACGCCGAGACGCTGCGACAGCGCCGCCACCAGTTGCCGGCCGTCGTGATCGGGATAGCGGTTGAGGCCGGCCGCCGCCTGCTGCATCGCAGCCACCACCGCGGGCGCCGGCGCAAACGGCGATTCGTTGAGGTGCATGCTACGCACCGGCCATTGCGGCCCGAGGTCGAGCGGCGTGAACGCGGGCGGCACCGACCGCAGGCGCAGGATGCGCGAAACCGGAACGGTGTCAGCGGTGGGACCAGTCATTCGAATCATCCGAATTGCCCGGCGAGAGGCCGAGCACGTCGCCATCCGTGGTTACGCCGAGACCGAGAACGGTGCGGTTGGCATAGGCAAAATAGGAAATGACCTGATTGATCTCGAGGATCTGGCCATCGTCCATTCCTGCGGCGCGCATGGCGTCAAACGCGCGTTTCACATCGGCTTCCTGCTGCGGCGCTTGGGTCAGTGTCGTGGCGTAATGAAGCGCCGCGCGCTCCGGCGCGGTAAAGGCACCATCGAAGTCGGCGCTTTCCAGCGCCGAGCGAATGGCCATGGCGCGCGCGTCATCCTTGAGCAGCCGCCGCATCCCGGCGAAATGATGCTCGACGCAATAGTCGCAGCCGTTGAGCAGACTGACATGCACGCCCAGCGCCTCCAAAAGCCACTTCGGCGTGACATTGGCGGTATGGTGCAGCACATATTTGTAGAGGGCCATGTGGCCTTCCATGCTGTGCGCGCGAAGGCTGTGCGCGAGCATGATGTTATCGATATTGCCGTCCGGGTCCTTGATGCGGTCGTAGAGCGATCGCAGCCGGCCACTGGCGTCGGCGTATGGTATATGGCTGATCCACATAGGTATAACCTCTTTGAAATTACGCGGCGGCGCGGCTGACGAGTGGCGCCAGCGCGATATCGCCAAGCTGACCGGCGAGCAGCAGACGCTTGGCGGCGGCGATGTCGCCGGCGAGAAAGCGGTCGCGGTGGGTAAAGGGCACCTGCGTGCGCAACCGGCGCATCGCCTCGGTGAGCGGCGGCGATGGATTGAGCGGGCGGTGAAAGTCGACGCCTTGCGCCGCAGCAAGCCATTCGATGGCGACCACCGTCGCGGCGTTCTCGGCCATTTGCGTCAGGCGGTAGGCGCCGTGACATGCCATGGAGACGTGATCCTCCTGGTTGGCGGACGTTGGGATCGAGTCGACGCTGGTCGGATGTGCCAGCATCTTGTTCTCGCTGACCAACGCGGCCGACGTGACCTGCGCCATCATGAATCCAGAATTCAGGCCGGAGCCTTCGATCAGGAAAGCCGGCAGACCGGAAAGCGAGGCATCGATAAGCAAAGCCTGACGGCGCTCCGACAGCGAACCGATTTCGCACAAGGTCAAGGCGATGATGTCGGCGGCGAACGCCACTGGCTCGGCGTGAAAATTGCCGCCGGACACCACGTCTTTATCCTGCGGGAACACGAGCGGATTGTCGGTGACGGCGTTGGCCTCGGTCTGCAACGTCACGCCGGTAAAACGCAGATTGTCGAGGCAAGCACCCATCACTTGCGGCTGGCAGCGCAGGCAATAAGGATCCTGCACTTTCAACTTGCCGCAGTTGGCGGCGCGGATCGGACTGTCGGCCAGCAGCGTGCGGTAGACGGCGGCAACATCCTGCTGGCCGCGATGACGGCGCACGACCTGAATGCGGGCATCGAAGGGCGTTTCATTGCCACGGGCCGCCTCGACAGCCAAGGCGCCTGTAACCAAAGCGGCCTGCAACACGTCCTCAGCCGCGAACAGGCCGGCCAGCGCAAGCGCTGCCGAAACCTGTGTGCCGTTGATCAGCGCGACGCCCTCTTTCGGCGCAAAGGTCAGCGGCTGAAGCCCGGCCTTGGCAAGGCCCTCGGCTCCCGGCACTACGCGGCCGCCGATACGCACCTCGCCAAGACCGATCAACACAGCTGCCATATGTGCCAGCGGCGCCAGATCGCCCGAAGCGCCGACCGAACCTTTGGCCGGAATGCACGGATAGACGCCGGCGTTGGGGAGGCGCAGCAGAGCCTCGACGATCTCCCAGCGCACGCCCGAATAAACCTGCGCCAGCGCGGCGGCCTTCATGATCATGATTAGGCGGACTAGGTCGTCGTTAAGCAGTTCGCCAGTGCCGGCGCAATGGGAGAGGATGAGGTTGTGCTGCAGTTCGGCAAGATCGGCGGGATCGATGCTGATCGCGGCGAGCTTGCCGAAGCCGGTATTGACCGAATAGATCGGCCGTCCGCTTGCGATCAGATCGGTCACCGCCGCATGGCAGGCCGCGACCCGCTCGCGCGCGCCGGCCGCCAAGCTGACCTGCGGGGCTTCCCGCAAAATCTTGCGCCACACCGCAAGCGGCACGTCGCCCGGCACGATCACGATCTCGCCGGACGCCGCCACAGGCATTTCCACGTTCATGTCCTTCTACTCTTACGTTCTAACCCAACAGCAGCGCATCATCGGAAAGCTCCTCACCCTGATCGCGCTTGAACAAGGCCAGCAGGTCGGCGACGGTCATGGCGCGGCGGTCCTCGCCGAACACATCAAAGACGATCTCGCCACGGTGAAACATGACGGTGCGGTCACCGAACTGCAGCGCCTGCGCCATCGAATGGGTGACCATGACCGCGGTCAATTTCAGGTCAATGACGATCTGCTGCGTCAATTCCATGACGAAGGCCCCGGTCGTGGGGTCGAGCGCGGCGGTATGCTCGTCGAGCAGCAGCACGCGAGTGTTGCCGGTGGTCGCCATCAGCAAGCTAACCGCCTGGCGCTGGCCGCCGGACAGCAGACCGACCTTGTCATCGAGCCGGTTTTCCAGACCGAACTTGAGCAGCCTCAATCGTTCCGCGGTGCGTTCGCGCATGGCGCGGTCGATGGCGAAGCGGAAGCGCCGGGGCTCGGTACGGCCATAGGCCAGCGCGAAATTTTCCAAGATGGTGAGGTCCTCGCAGGCGCCCATCTTGGGGTCCTGGAAGACGCGGGAGATGAGACGCGCGCGCTTGTTGGTCGGCCAGCCGGTCACATCGGTGCCGTCGATGCCGACGCGACCTGCCAGCGGCGCGATGATGCCGGCGATCACGTTGAGCGCGGTCGACTTGCCGGCGCCGTTCGATCCGATCACGGTGAGAAACTGCCCGCTCGGCACCGTGAGATCGACCCCGCGCAGCGCGGCGGTCTCGAGCGGCGTGCCGCGGTTGAAAGTGACCACGATGTCGGAGAGCTCGATCATCGTTGCCCAATACGCCTCAACAGCCGACCCATGCCGGAACGCGAGGATTGGCCGACCAAAGTGAGCGCCACCAGCGCGGCGGTGACGAGCTGCACGTCGGAAGCCCGGAAGCCGAGCCAGTCGGCATTGAGCGCGAAGGCGACGGCGAAACGGTAAAGCAGCGCGCCGATCACGCAGGCGAAGGTCGCCTGCATCACCGTGCGCGACGGCAGGACCGCCATGCCGACGATGACCGAGGCAAGCCCGATGATGATCACGCCGATGCCCATATAGGCGTCGGCGGCGCCGAACACCTGCGCGAACAGCCCGCCGGCCATCGCGGTGAGCGCGTTGGCGATCCCGATACCGAGCAGTTTCATATGCCCTACATTGACGCCATTGGCGGCCGCCATCGCCGGATTGGCACCGGCGGCCCGCATCGACAGGCCGATGCCGGTCGACAGGAACAAATCGAGCGCGAATTTGACGGCGACGACCAGAACCAGGATCAGGATCGGCGACATCACGTAGCTCGGCGTGGTCCAGCCCTCGAACATGCTGAAGATGGTGGGCGAGCCGAGCAGCGGCTTGTTCGGGCCGCCCATGATCCGCAGGTTGACGGAATAGAGCGCGATCGCCAGCAGAATGCCGGCGAGGATATGGAGGATATTGAAGCGGACGTTGAGCCAGGCGGTGAGGAAGCCGGCGCAGAAGCCGGCTGCCGCCGCCGCGGCAGTCGCCGCCCAGGGATTCCAGTTCCACCCGACGATCAGCGTCGCCAGCACGGCGGCGCCGAGCGGAAAGCTCCCCTCCACCGTCAAGTCCGGGAAATCCAAGATACGGAAGCTCAGATAGGCGCCGAGCGACACCAGCCCGAATACCAAGCCGATCTCCACCGTGCCAAGGATTTCATAAAGCGACATAACGGCCGATCATATCGCCGGAATTGCGGCCAAACATGCACGGACGGGCCCGGCGCGGCGCACCGGGCCCGTTGCCAGCAAATTATGGGACGACCTTGGTCGCGCGCTTGAGCACGGCATCCGGGATGCTGACGCCCATGGCCGCCGCCGAGCCCTTGTTCACGACAACGACATTGTCGGGAATCTTCTCGTAGGCGATCACCGCGTCGATTTCGCCCGGCTTTTTGCCATTGAGCACCTCCGCCACCATGTGACCGGCCAGCATGCCGACCTGGGTGTAGTTCAGGCCGACAGAGGCGATCGCACCGCGGCCGACGCCACGGGTCTCGCCGGTAAACACCGGAGTTTTGGTTTCCTTGCCGATCTTGACCACGGTCTCCAGCGCGGCGACGACGGTCGTGTCATTCGGCACATAGATAGCGTCGACCTTGCCGACAAGCTTGTTGGTCGCCGGGATCACCTCGTTGGTGGTCGGCGCTGCCACTTCCACTACTTCGATGCCGAGCTTCTTACCCTGTTCCTGCACCCAGCCGAGCGTCGCCTTCGAGGAATCGAGACCCGGATTATAGACGAAGCCGAGCTTCTTCAGCTTGGGCACGATCTCCTTGAACAGCTTGAGCTGCGCCTCGATCGGCGCCGCATCCGACACGCCGGTCACGTTGCCGCCGGGCTGCTTGAAGTGCGCAATAAGCTTTGCCTTGATCGGATCGGTGACGGTCGCGAACACGATTGGAATGGTCTTGGTCGCCGCTGCCACGGCCTGCGACGTCGGCGTGGTGATCGGCACGATCACGTCGACGCCTTCGCCGACAAATTTTTTGGCGATCTGCTGCTGAGTCGGCATGTTGCCGTTGGCGTTCTGGTAATCGATCTTGAGGTTCTTGCCGACGACGAAGCCCTTTTCAGCGAGACCCTTGATCACGCCATCCTTGGTTTCGACAAGCTGCGGCACTTCGACGATCATCGTAATCGCGACCGTCTTCATATCGGCCGCCGTAACGGGCGACATCGTCACCATCACGCCCAAGCTGGCGCTCAGCAGCACGGCATTGAGTGTAACGGACCTGCGCATGACATCCTCCACTGATTAATCCTCCGAGGAACGCATCTCCGGCGCGGACGCGTTGACGAGCGGGACAAAGGTACAAAGAGGCCCTTGCCATATAGTGAGCGTCTGTTCCACAATTGGAGCAATGAACATGGACGCTGTCAACACCTCCGAGCGCAAACCGGTCCCGGCGCCGCAGGGGGTCGGTCTCCTGGTCAAGGCTTTCCAAATCCTCGACTTGTTCACGGAAGAGCGTTCGGCCTGGACGCAAAGCGAACTGGCGAAAGAAACCGGCCTTGCCCGCTCGACACTCAGCCGGCTAGTACGCTTTTTGTGTGCGCGCAGCTATCTGATGGATCAGCGCGGCCGCTACGTCCTCGGTTTTGCTGCCATCGACTTAGGCCGCCGCGCTCAACTTCAGTTCAATCTGGTCGATCTCTGCTACGACCTCTTGGAAGAAGTCGCTCAGATTACTGGCGAAACTGCCATCCTCACTGGGCTTGACGAAATCCGGAGTTGTGTCGTCTGTCTCGCGCAAATTCCGAGCCGCCACGGCGGCCTGCGTGTCTTCGAGAACATCGGGAACACTTATCCCCTCTACGCGGGCGCATCGTCCAAGGCTGTGTTTGCCTTTCTGCCGGATCAGCAAATCGCGCGCGTGCTTGCGGGTCCGCTCACGCCCGTCAATCCGGCATTCAAGATCAATGCCAAGAAGCTGCGCGCGCAAATTGCCGATATCCGCAAGAAGGGATATGTAGTGACCAGCGAGGAGACGTTTCCCGGCGTCACCGGTGTCGGCGTGCCGATCCTGACGCCGCGCGGCCATGCGCTCGGCTCGATGGCGATCGGCGGACCGCTGCACCGCATGGACGCCAAGGCGGTCGCCCATTGCGCGGACCTGCTGATCGACATCGGCCGCCGCGCCGCCGCCCGCATCGCCGGCGTGCCGGCCGGAGCCGGCGCGTGAGCGCGTTGCCGGCAACCATGCGGGCCTGGCGGTCCGCCGATCCGGGCCTGAGCGCGCTCGCGCTCGCCGATATCCCCTGCCCGCACCCGGACCCTGGCCATGCCGTGATCCGGGTCGAGGCGGCGGCGCTGAATTTCTCCGACCTCTTGATGATCGACGGCCGTTATCAGATCAATCCGCCGCGGCCCTTCACGCCCGGGCAGGAGGTTGCCGGCACGGTGATGGTGCCCGGCGAAGGCTGCAGCTTGCTGGCCGGCCAACGCGTCTGCGGCAAGGTGAACTGGGGCGGCTTCGCCGAATTTGCCGTGATGCGCGGCGATATGGCGATCGCGATTCCGGACGGCATTGCGGTGGAAACCGCCGTGGCGCTGCCGATCGCCTACACCACCGCGATGGTGGCGCTGACCGAGAGCACGCAGACGGCGACCAGCGAAACCGTGCTGGTGCTGGCGGCGGCCGGCGGCGTCGGTCTCGCCGCGGTCGAAATCGCGCATGCGCTTGGCGCGCACGTGATCGCCGCCGCCGGCAGTGCTGAAAAAGGCGCCATGGCGCGTGAACATGGCGCGGACGAAGTCGTCGACTACAGCGCGGACGGTTGGAGCAGCAAGGTCAAGGCGCTCACCGACGGCCGTGGCGTCGACATCGTGGTCGACCCGGTCGGTGGCGCGGCAACCAAGGAGGCGCTACGCGCACTGGCCTGGAAGGGCCGGCTGCTGGTGGTCGGTTTCGCCTCCGGTGAAGTCCCCGCCATCCCCGCCAACCGGTTGCTGCTCAACCGCGCGGCCGCGATCGGCGTCTATTGGAACCATGACCGCGATGCCGAGATGGTGGCGCGGGTCACGCAAAGACTGACATCGATGCTCTCCGCCGGCGCGATCCGCCCGCACATCGGCGGCACCTTCCCATTCACCGAATTGCCGCAGGCCCTCACCGCACTCGCCGAACGCCGCAGTACCGGCAAGGTGATCCTGACGCTCGCCGACAAGGATGCTTCGTCATGACCGGGCTTCCGCCGCATCTGTTCGAAGGCATCAAGGTGCTCGACCTTACCCGCGTGATGTCGGGGCCGTTCTGCACCTCGATGCTGGCCGATCTCGGCGCCGAGGTAACCAAGATCGAGATGCCGGGCTTCGGCGAAGAGGGCCGCCACTTCGCCCCGTACGTGAATGGCGAAAGCACCTATTTCGCCTTGCTCAACCGCGGCAAGCAGAGCGTCACCGTCAATCTGAAGGCACCGGAGGGCGTCACCTTGATCCGCGATCTGGCGCGCCAAGCGGACGTGCTGGTGGAGAATTTCCGCCCCGGCGTCATGGATCGGCTGGGCCTGAGCCCGGCTACGTTGCAGGCCGACAATGCGCGCCTGATCGTCGCCTCGATCTCCGGCTTCGGCCAAACCGGCCCGTTCGCAGACTGGCCGGCTTTCGATCTCGTAATCCAGGCGATGAGCGGCTTGATGAGCGTCACCGGTGAACGCGGCGGCCGCGCCACTGCTGTGGGCGAGAGCATAGCCGACGTCGCCACCGGCATGTTCGCCGCCTGGGGCATTGCGGCTGCTCTGTACGACCGCGAGCGCACCGGTGTCGGCCGAAGGCTCGAAGTCGCTATGCTCGATTCCGTATTTTCCATGCTGCTGACCGGCCTGTCGCGCCGGCTATTCACCGAACGGTCGACACAACGCGTCGGCAACCGCCATCCGGAGACCTATCCGGTCGACAGCTTCGCCACGAAGGACGGCGATATCGTGCTGGTCGGCTTTTCCAACGCCATCTTCCACAACATCGGGGAAGCGATCGGACGGCCCGAGATTGCCGACGATCCGCGCTTCAAGACCAATGCCGACCGCAACACACACGAAGACGAACTGCGCGCGCTGATCGCGGCGTGGACCGCCGCTCTCACCCGCGAAGAGGCGCTGGCAAAACTGCGCGAGGCCGACGTGCCGGCCGCACCGGTCTGGTCGCTCGACGATCTGATCGCCAGCGGATATCCCGCTGCGCGCGGCATGCTGCAGCCGGGCAGCAATAGCAAGCTCGGCGACATTCACCTTGTACCACAACCGGTGCAGTTCGCAGGTGCCAAGCGGGTCACCGACATGGTCACGCCGACGCTCGGCGAGAACACCGACGCGGTATTGGTCGAAAAGCTCGGGCTCGATGCGCCCGGCTTGGCCCGCCTGCGCAGCGACAAAGTAATTTGATCCGATAAGACGCGCACGAGGTTTTTTAAATGTCCACAGTTCACCAGCCAATTCGCAACAAACGCACCGTGCGCGCACCGCGTGGCAACACACTGACCGCGCGAAGCTGGCAGACCGAGGCGCCGCTACGCCTGCTGATGAACAATCTGGACAGCGAAGTGGCGGAGCGACCGGAGGAACTGGTGGTCTACGGCGGCATCGGCCGCGCCGCGCGCAACTGGGAAGCCTTCGACCAGATCGTCGCCGTGCTCAAGGAGCTGAGCGAGGAACAGACCTTGCTGGTGCAGTCGGGCAAACCCGTTGGGGTATTTCCAACCCATCGCGGCGCGCCGCGCGTCATCATCGCCAACGCCAACCTGGTGCCGAACTGGTCGACCTGGGAACACTTCAACGAACTCGATCGCAAGGGCCTGATGATGTATGGCCAGATGACGGCGGGCTCCTGGATCTATATCGGCTCGCAGGGCATCGTTCAGGGCACCTACGAGACATTTTCGGAGATCGGCCGCCGGCATTTCGGCGGCAGCCTGGGCGGGCGTTGGTTCTTATCCGGCGGCTTGGGCGGCATGGGCGGCGCTCAGCCGCTGGCCGCGACCATGGCCGGCGCGGCGATTTTGGTGGTCGAATGCCAGCCGAGCCGCATCGAATTCCGCCAGCGCACCGGCTATCTCGACAAAAGCACGACCAGCCTCGACGAAGCGCTCGCCATTATCGACGACGCCTGCAAGGCCAAGCGCGCGGTCTCGGTCGGCCTGCTCGGCAATGCCGCGGAAGTCTATCCGGAAATATTGAAGCGCGGGCGCGTCCCCGACGTGGTCACCGATCAAACCTCGGCGCATGATCCGATCCACGGCTATTTGCCGACGGGCTGGAGCGTGGAGGAATGGCAGGAGCGCCAAGAGCGCGATCCGAAAGGCACCGGCGAAGCGGCCAAGCGCGCGATGGCCGAGCAGGTGCGCACCATCCTCGCCTTCCAGGAGAAAGGCGCCATCGCGCTCGACTACGGTAACAATATCCGCGCCATGGCGCAGGAGATGGGCGTCGGCAACGCCTTCGATTATCCGGGCTTTGTCGAGGCTTACGTGCGGCCGCTGTTCTGCGTCGGCAAGGGGCCGTTCCGCTGGGTGGCGCTATCGGGCGATCCTGAAGACATTTACCGCACCGACGCCAAAGTGCGCGAGTTGATCCCCGACGACCCGTTCCTGCACAATTGGCTCGACAAAGCGCGCGCCAATATCAAATTCCAGGGGCTGCCATCGCGCATCTGCTGGCTCGGGCTCGGCCAACGTCATCGTGTCGGTCTTGCCTTCAACGAGATGGTGGCGAAGGGCGAACTGAAGGCGCCTGTGGTGATCGGCCGCGATCACATGGATTCCGGTTCGGTCGCATCGCCCATGCGCGAGACGGAAGGCATGCTCGACGGCTCCGATGCGGTGTCCGATTGGCCGATCCTCAACGCGCTTCTGAATTCGGCTTGCGGCGCCACCTGGGTGTCGTTCCATCACGGCGGCGGCGTCGGTATCGGCTATTCGCAGCATGCCGGCATCGCGCTGATCGCCGACGGCTCGGCGGACATGGCTGAGAAGATCGGGCGCGTGTTGTGGAACGATCCCGCCACCGGAGTGATGCGCCACGCTGACGCTGGCTACCAGCTTGCGCGCGATTGCGCGCGCGCCAACGGGCTGTGGCTGCCTATGCTCAAGTAATCAACGGCCGCGGCCGGCCGGACTAAAATGTGCCAGCAAGTGGTGCCGCTCGCCCGGATAAGTAAGCGTCACCTGGGTGATCGGTTCATCTTGCAGCCAGGTTTCGCGCTCGACCATCAGACAAGCGGTGCCGCGCGCGATCTTCAAACAGCGCGCAGTGCGCGCATCGGCATTGACCGCGGAAATGCGGTGTCGCGCGCGGCTCCAGGGCATCTGCGCCAGCAGCCAGCTTCCCGGCGGCTTCGTACTGAAATCCGCTTCAGCCGCCACCGGTACCGTTGCAAGATTGATCAGCCGATCTTCGGCGGCGAAGGGCGCGCCGGCGACGTGGTGGATCGACCCGAGCGCCAGGATCGGTACGCCTTTAGCGACATCGAGGCGCTCGGCGTCGGCCGCCATCGCCTTGCGCAAAGCGCGCGCCGTCAACTCGAAACGATAGACCTTGCCGTCGCGTTTCGCTTCCGCCTCGAGGTCGTGAATTTCGAGAATCGATTCTTCTGTCGTCGGCGTGGCGACAAAACTGCCGGCGCGCCGATGACGCACGATCAGCCCGGCAGCCGCCAATTCGCTCAGGGCCTTGTTGACCGTCATGCGCGCGCAACCATAGCGCGCAACCAGTTCATGTTCGGACGGGACCTTGTGGCCCGGCGGCCAGCGCCCACTCAGAATGGCGCGCTCAAGGTCGCGGCGGATGGCGGCGTAGCGCGGCAGCACGCTGCGCATGCGGGGCGCGCGCATGTTCATGTATTGAGCAGCCGCTTGACGGCTGCGACATAGCGCCGGGTGACGGGCTCATGGTCGTGATGGCGGCCATCGACAACGACGCGCTCGCCGCCGATCAGTACCTCGCGCACCGCCGCGCGTCCGGCAATGAAGATCCAGGCATCGAGCCAATGATCGTCTTGCCCGACCGCCAGATCGGGATGACCGGCATCAAGCAACACGATATCCGCGCGTTTGCCGGTTTCGAGCGCGCCGACCGGCCGCGCGCAGGCTTGGGCGCCGCCGGCGAGCGCCGTCTCGAACAGCCGGCGGCCGACCGATTCACTTTCAAGCGATGCCAGCACATTGCGCGCGCGCAAGAACAAGCGCTGGCCATATTCGAGCTGGCGCAGTTCTGCGGTGGCGTCGATCTGGATGTTGGAATCGGTGCCGACGCCGAAACGCCCGCCGGCGGCGAGATAGCGTGCACCGTCAAATATGCCGTCACCTAACGAGGCTTCGGTAAGTGGGCACAGGCCAGCCACCGCACCGGAGCGCGCCAACGCTTCGGTTTCGCCCTGCGTCATGTGGGTGGCGTGGATCAGACACCAGCGCGCATCGACCTTCGCATTATTCAAGAGCCATTCCACTGGACGCGCACCAAGCGCGGCGACGCAGTCCTCGACCTCCTTCACTTGCTCGGCGGCGTGGATGTGAACCGACCCAACCGGACAGGCTGCCACGATGTTGGCCAGCGCTTCCGGCGGCACCGCGCGCAACGAATGTGGCGCGATGCCAACACGCGCGTCCGGCAGGCCGAAGGCGATCTCACGGGAGCGCACGACCAATGCGAGGAAACGATCAGGTTCGTTGAGAAAGCGCTTCTGCCCTTGCGTCGGCGCCACCGCGCCGAAACCGCCCGTCATATAAAGTGACGGCAGCAATGTCAGGCCGATACGCGTTGCCTGCGCGGCGGCGGCAATGCGCGCGGCCATCTCGCCGAGATCGGCATAGGGTCGGCCATCCGGACCGTGATGCAAATAATGGAATTCGGCCACCGTCGTGAAACCGGATTCCAACATCTCCTTGTAGGCGAAGGCAGCAATCGCCTCGACGTCGTCGGGCGTGAGCTGCGCGAGGAACCGGTACATCACCTCCCGCCACGTCCAGAAACTGTCGTTCGCGGGTCCGCGCCGTTCGGCAAGACCGGCCATCGCGCGTTGAAATGCGTGGCAGTGCAGATTGGGTAGGCCCGGCACGGCTATTCCGGTGTGGTGCTCGGCGCCCTCCCCGCGCGCGTTCGTCTCAACCGAGCGGATCGCACCGTCCGCGACGCCGACGCGCACGTTGCGCGCCCAGCCGTCCGGCAACAGCGCCTGCTCGAAAAACAAGGTCCGCGTCACACCGCACCTCTGCCGCGTCGCCCGTCGTTGGCGAATCCAGAATAGACAGGCTCCGACTAATTGTATAGACAATTAAACAGGCCAACCGGCGAGGCCCCATGCGGTTCGACACCATCTGGCTCAACGCGCGCCTGGCGACGCTCAACGCGTCATTGCCAGGGCTCGGCCTCGTCGAGCATAGCGCGGTGGCAGCGGTAGACGGCAAGATCGCCTTCGCCGGCGCCATGAGCGACCTGCCGACGGGCTGGGATGCGCGCGAGCGCGTCGAGCTCGACGGACGCTGGATCACACCCGGGCTGATCGACTGCCATACCCACATCGTGCATGGCGGCGACCGTGCGCTCGAATTTGAGATGCGGTTGGCCGGCAAGTCGTACGAAGAGATCGCACGCGCCGGCGGCGGCATCCTTTCGACCGTACGCGCGACGCGCGCCGCGAGCGAAGACGACCTGGTCGCCGGCGCCCTGCCACGCATCGATCGCCTGCTAAGCGAAGGTGTCACCGGCATCGAGATCAAATCCGGCTACGGCCTCGATGCCGAGAGCGAAACCAAGATGCTGCGCGCTGCGCGGCGGCTCGGACGCGAGCGCGCCGTGAGCGTCGCGACCTCGTTTCTCGGCGCCCACGCTTTGCCGCCGGAGGCGAACGGAGACCGTGCCGCCTATATCGAGGCGGTCTGCGCGGTGATTCCGACTTTGAAAGCGCAAGGTCTCGCTGACGCGGTCGACGGGTTCTGCGAGGGCATCGCGTTTTCTCCCGACGAGATCGCCAAAGTCTTTGCCGCGGCGCGCGCCGCCGGGCTGCCGGTCAAACTGCATGCCGACCAGCTCTCCAATCTGCATGGTGCCAGGCTCGCCGCCGAATTCAACGCGTGTTCAGCCGATCATCTCGAACACACCGACGAGGACGGCGTCACCGCCATGGCGCGCGCCGGCACGACGGCGGTGCTGCTGCCGGGCGCTTTCTACGTGTTGCGCGAGACGCAAGCCCCGCCCATCGCAGCGCTGCGCCAACACAAGGTGCCGATCGCAATCGCCACCGACTGCAATCCCGGCACCTCGCCCATCACCTCGTTGCTACTCATCATGAACATGGCGGCAACGCTGTTCCGTCTCACGGTCGATGAGATTGTCGCCGGGGTGACGCGCGAAGCTGCGCGCGCGCTCGGCTACCACAACACGATCGGCACGCTGGAAACCGCCAAAACTTGTGACCTCGCCATCTGGAATATCGAACGCCCGGCCGAGCTTGTTTACCGCATCGGCTTCAACCCGCTGCACCAGCGGGTGTGGCACGGCGCCTCAAGCTGAAGAAGGACCAGTCCCATGTCGAACCGTCTCGACAACAGCCGCAACATCCGCGCCCCGCGCGGCACCGCGCTGAGCGCCAAGAGCTGGTTGACCGAAGCGCCGCTGCGCATGCTGATGAACAATCTCGACGCGGAGGTCGCGGAAAAACCCCATGAGCTCGTCGTCTACGGCGGCATCGGCCGCGCCGCGCGCGACTGGGAGGCGTTCGACCGCATCGTCTTCTCGCTGCGTTCGCTCGAAGCGGACGAGACGCTGCTGGTGCAATCGGGCAAGCCGGTCGGCATTTTCCGCACGCATGAAAACGCGCCGCGCGTGCTGATCGCCAATTCCAATCTGGTGCCGCATTGGGGCACCTGGGAAAAATTCCACGAGCTCGATCGCAAGGGCCTGATGATGTACGGCCAGATGACCGCCGGCTCGTGGATCTATATCGGCTCGCAAGGCATCGTGCAGGGCACCTACGAGACCTTCGCCGAGATCGGGCGGCGCCACTACAACGGCGACCTCAAAGGCCGCTGGATTCTGACTGCCGGGCTCGGCGGCATGGGTGGCGCGCAACCGCTGGCCGCCACCATGGCCGGCGCCTCGCTGCTGGCCATCGAATGCCAGCCGAGCCGCATCGAGATGCGGCTGAAGACCGGCTATCTCGACGTGCAGGCGCAATCGCTCGACAACGCGCTCGGAATAATCGAGCGCGCCTGCAAGGAGAAAAAGGCGCTCTCGGTCGGAGTGGTCGGCAACGCCGCCGAGATAGTGCCAGAGCTGGCGCGTCGCGGCATCAAACCAGACGCCGTCACCGACCAGACGTCGGCGCACGATCCGCTCAACGGTTACTTGCCGGCCGGCTGGACGTTACAAGAATGGGAAGACCGCCGCACGCGCGATCCCAACGGCGTCGAGAAAGCGGCAAAGGAATCCATGGCCGTACATGTGCGCGCCATGCTCGACTTCTGGCGGCGCGGCGTGCCGACGCTCGACTACGGCAACAACATCCGCCAGATGGCGATGGAAATGGGTGTCAGCGGCGCCTTCGAATTTCCCGGCTTCGTTCCGGCTTATATCCGGCCGCTGTTCTGCCGCGGCGTCGGCCCGTTCCGTTGGGCGGCGCTGTCCGGCGATCCGGAGGATATTTTCAAGACCGATGCCAAGGTCAAAGAGCTGATGCCGTACGACAAGCATCTGCACAACTGGCTCGACATGGCCAAGGCGCGGATCAAATTTCAGGGCCTGCCCGCGCGCATCTGTTGGGTCGGGCTCGGCGACCGCCATCGCATCGGCATAGCCTTCAACGACATGGTAGCGAGTGGTGAATTAACGGCGCCCATCGTCATCGGCCGCGATCACCTCGACTCCGGTTCGGTGGCCAGCCCCAACCGCGAGACCGAGGCGATGAAAGACGGCTCCGACGCGGTGTCGGACTGGCCGATGCTCAATGCACTTTTGAGCTGCGCCTCCGGCGCCACCTGGGTGTCGCTGCATCACGGCGGCGGGGTCGGCATCGGCTATTCGCAACACGCCGGCATGGTGATCGTCGCCGACGGTACGCCGCAGGCGGCCGGCAAACTCGAGCGCGTTTTGTGGAACGATCCGGCCAGCGGCGTCATGCGCCATGCCGACGCCGGCTACGAGGACGCCATCGCCTGCGCAAAGAAATTCGAGCTGAAGCTGCCGAGCCTCGGCGCATAATGGGAAGTCCGCTCGTCCCCGTACTCGGGTCCAGCCTTCGGCTGGCCCGAGCACAGGCTCCAGCGGGACCCAGGAGTGAAGTTTGCCGGCTTTGCGAGTGCCGCTCCGGATTCCCGCTTACGCGGGAGTGAGCGGAGTGCGGCTCGACGCTATCCCAATCCCTTCGCCACCGTCGTCGACAGGCCGGTCTCTTCGGCGCTGGCGACCGCGATGTCGTAGCCGGCATCGGCGTCGCAATAGTCGCTGGCGATGCGGCGGTCGAGTCGGCGCTGAGACCACTTGCCGAATTACATGCAGCAGTTGCAGCGCCCAAGATATGGCTTCATCAGTGGATCCGCCAGGCACTTCGTGTAGGCGGCGTGCAGATAGGGCGCCATGTCCTGCGCGGCGGGCATGCCGCCCAGCACCTTCGCTTTGATAGTCGCAACGCGATCGGAAATTGCACTCCGAATTCCGGGTTCGTCCACGGTCACGATACGTCCGTGGTCAAGCACGAGTTGCCCACCCACATATGCGCTCTCCAATGCCCTCGTCGTATCCACAAATGACAGATGTACCGCCACGTCATTGAGCGGCACGAACGCGTCGGCGCTCAAGTTGAAAACAAGGATATCGGCCTGGCATCCGGCTTGGAGCGAGCCGAGCGAATCACTCCGACCAAGCGCACCCGCGCCACCGGCGGTCGCCATGGCCAGGCCAGTCCGAGCGTCGGGCCAACGGCGATAGTCGTGCGTCGCCATTGTCTGTAGGAGAGTTCCCCATTTCAACGCCTCGAACATCGAACAGCCGTCGTTGGCGTTGTGGTTGTCGGTTCCCAGGCCGACCGTGATGCCTCGCTCCAACATTTCAACGACCGGAGCGATGCCGCTGCCGAGCTTGAGATTGCTCGCCGGGTTGTATGCAATTGCGGCGCCGCTCCTCGCCACCCCATCGAGGTCGTCCGCCGACATCCAGACGCCGTGCATGAGCACGGCATTGGCCGGCAGCGCCCCGATTCTTTCCATATAGGAGACCAGAGAGCAGCCGTAAAAATAGGGGCCCGACATCGCCTGGACGCGTGTTTCCAAAACATGCGTTAGAAACGGCAGGCCGAGGCTGCCGGACAACTGCGCCGCTTCCTGCTGGAAACGCTCGCTGCAGCGTTGCGGGCCGGACACGGAAATGGCGGCGCGGACTTTCCCCGTCCAGCGCCGCGCAAGGTCGCACCATTTCGCAAGCATTTCCTGAGGCTGGCACGCCGCCGTCTGTCCGGGTCCCTTGAAACGGTCGGGGAGAAAATCGTCCAGGTACGGGATGGTCTCGTGTGCCGGTCGATCAGCGTAGGCTATGCCGACGCTCGCGCGCAGCCCCAGATCATCATAGGCTCGAAAGACGGCGTCAATAATGTCATGATCGAGTTGCAGGCCGAGGTGGACATCGTCAAGCACCGTGGTGGTGCCGCCACGTAGAAGCTCCATCCCGCCAAGTAGCGTTCGAAGATAGGTTTCCTCGGCGGTCCAGCCTCGTCCTACCGTCGGTGGATTGTAAAGACTCATCCAGAGCTCGAGCGGCAGTGTCGAAAAGCGGCCGCGATCCCATCGATCATGGGAGTGGTAATGCGTATTGACGAGGCCCGGAATGAGAAGCTTGTCGGCAGCCGCCACCACACGCTGGGCGCCATATTGGCTCGGATCGAGGTCGGGACCGACAGCGACAATGCTGTCGCCGTCAATTACAATGTCACGAATGATGGCGTCATCGCGGGCGTCCGTCATCACGAGGCCGCCCTTGAGCATCCAGGGCATCAGCGCCTCCAGGTCAATCGCCTCGCCGTTTTGGACCGAAGGTTGCGTCGGCCGACCACCAAAGCGGAATTTGGATCGATTCGCCGGTCAGCGGCCCACGACCTTCCGCCACCCTGCGCGCCATTGGATATCCCGCTTGGGCGTAGCGGACGATACCGATGCCGGAATCCATCGTGAGGCAGGCTTCCAGCCGCAGGTCGGCCTCCTCACTTCCGTCTGCAATCATCGTAACGCCGGTGTGAACCGAGATACCCATGGTGCCATTTGCCTGAATTGCAACCAAGTCGGCCATGCCGGCGGTATTAAGAAGCGCGTTGAGATAGGGCCAGTCGGAGATCGCGTCCGAACCGTCAATCATCCCCTCTGTCTCAAAAGCCGGGTTGGCGATGGAGCCGCAATCCAGATTGTCGCGCGAGAAAGCCACCGGCCCGTTGAGCGTCCCGTTGCGTACGAGAGTGTTCGCGTTCAGTCCAAATGTCTTACGTTGACCAAACCCAAGGAAGCAGACGCGCGCCGGAAGTCCCTCCACCGGAAGCTTCGCCCGCGCGCGAGGAATCCAGCGTTGGACGATGGGATCGCCTGGAAAGAGTTCTAGCGCAAGTTCATCCAGCCGCGCCTGGTCTGCCCGATCACCCGAAATGCACGTCCAACGAAACGGGCCGCGACCCTCCAGGAACATCGGACGGACGTAGCGGGCAATGCAGCCCGGAAGTCGGAACGCTTCCTCGCGGCTCATGCCGGCATCAACGCATTCCTTGCGAATGAAGGTGCCATATTCAAACACGACACAACCAGCATCTCTCAAATTATTGAGCGCTCGCAACATACGGATCATCGTTGCGCGCGAGCGGGCCAGGAGCGCATCGCGATCGCTTTCGCGCAACGACGCGGCCTCTTCCGGCGACAGGCCCGACGGCACCAGTGCGAACGGATCGTGGCACGGGCACATTTCGGTAACAATATCTGGTTTCCAGCCGAGCGCGAGCGCTTTTTCAAGCATGTCGCACATGTTACCGTGCACCGCGATGGCGAGCGGCCGGCGCTGCCCTTTAGCCTCTTCCGCTAGCGAGATCGCCTGCGCAAGGTTGTCCGCGCGCACGTCCGCAAAACCGGCGGCAATTCGTTTTTCGATCGTATCCTCACGCACCTCGACGCAGACCGTCACACCGCCGTGCAACGTCATCGCGAAGGGTTGCGAGCGTCCCATCCCACCCAGTCCGGCGGTGAAAAATATTCGTCCTGCGAGATCTCCGGCGAAGTGCTCATCCGCAATCAAACCGAGCGTCTCGAATGTGCCTTCAACAACACCCTGGCTTCCGATATATTGCCACGGACCGGCCGTGTAAGATGAGAAGGTCGTCAGGTTCCTCTCGACGAGTTTGTAGAAGCTTGGCCAGTCCGCCTTAATGACATTGGTGTTTGCCATTACCACGCGTGGCGCCAGCCGGTGGGTCTTGAAAACTGCTACCGGCATTCCTGCCTGCACCGCAAGCGTCTCATCATTTTCCAGTTCCTTCAGCGTATCCACAATCGCGTGGTAGCTTTCCCAATTGCGCGCCGCCTTGCCAATTCCACCATAGACGATGAGATTTTCGGGACGCTCCGCGTTCTCCATGTTGTTCTCGAGCATACGTAGGATCGATTCCTGGCGCCAACTTTTGCAGCGCAGTGTGGAGCCACGCTCGGCCTTGACTTCATTGAGGATCGTTACGGAACCAATGGGCATGCAAGTATCCTCTTGGTTGTTGTTAGGGAGCGGCGACGCCTGCGATCATCGCATCGATCAGCATCGCACACCCAGCAGAAAGGAAAATCGGAGATACTCGCTGCGGTACCAAGGTGGAGCAAGAAATACGGCCGGCGAAACGACGTCATACGGCAAACTCAATCAGTTGATGAAGCGCACTCCTGCGCGGTGGCGAAGTCATCTGTTGTGTCAATCAATGGCCAGCACAGCGCCTGCTCTATTCCAGCCCCTTCGCCACCGTTGCCGAAAGGCCGGTCTCGCGCGCCCGCTCGATCGCGATGTCGTAGCCGGCATCGGCGTGACGCAGCACCCCAATGCCGGGATCGCCGTCGAGCACACGCCTGAGCCTCTCTTCTGTTTCCGGCCTTCCGTCTGCAACGATGGTGACGCCGGCGCTGACGCCGCGGCTGCCGAGCCCATGGATCGCCACCAGATCGGCGCCCGATGAGCAATTCAACAGCGCGTTGAGCATCGGCCAATCGGCGATGGCGTCGGAGCCGTCGCGCATGTTCTCGGTTTCCCGGTGCGGCATCGCCGCCGAACCGGAATCGAGGTGGTCGCGGGTGAAGGCAATGGGCGCGGAAATCTTGCCTCTCGCCACCGCTTCATTGACCATGAGGCCGAGCCGGCTGCGCTCGCCGAGGCCGAGCCAGCCGATGCGCGCCGGTAGGCCGGTGAAATGTACGTGCTCGCGCGCCTTCTCGATCCACGAAACGATCGGGTGGTTCGACGAGAACGAGTTCAGGATCATGTCGTCGATCGTATAGATATCCTGCGGATTGCCCGACACCGCGATCCAGCGGAACGGTCCGATGCCCTGGCAGAACAGCGGACGGATATAGAGATCGACGAAGGAGCGCATGGTGAAGGCGTCCTCGACGCCAGCTTTCTGCGCCTCGGCACGCAACTCGTTGCCGTATTCGAACACGACCGAACCGCGTTTGAGGAAATCCAACATAGCGCGCACATGCGCGACGACCGACCGACGCGCCAATTCGATAAGCTTGTTCGGATCGCTGGCGCGCATGGCGCGCGCCTCTTCGACCGACAATTCGACCGGCACATAGCCTTTCAGCGGATCGGGAAAAGTCTGGTCGGTGACGATGTCGGGCACGATGCCGCGCGCGGCGATCGCCGGCAGCACCGCCGCCGCGTTGGCGCGCAACGCCAGCGCCAGCGGACGGCGCGCGTCGCGGGCGGCAAGCCACATCTGAATGGCGTCATCGAGATTGTCGGTTGAGGCGTCGCAATAGCCGCTGGCGATGCGGCGGCTGATGCGCGCCTGATCGACCTCAACCACCAGCGTGGCGGCGCCGGCAATCTTGCCGGCAAGCGGCTGGGCGCCACTCATACCGCCGCAGCCCGAGGTCAACAGCAGCCGGCCGGCAAGCGTGCCGCCGAAATGCGTACGCGCCGCCGCCATGAATGTTTCGTAGGTGCCCTGCAGGATTCCCTGACTGCCGATATATTGCCACGCGCCCGCCGTCATGCCGGGCATGATGGTGAGGCCCATGTCGTCGAGCTTACGGCGGTTTTCCTCGTCGCTCCACGCGCCGACGATGTTGCCGTTCGCCATGATCACGAGCGGCGTCGTGGTCTGTCCGGGAAAAACACCGATCGGCTTGCCGGACTGCATCACGAAGGTCTGATCCTCGCGCATGGTCGAGAGCGTGGCGACGATGCGGTCGAAGCTTTTCCAGTCGCGCGCCGCGCGCGCGATCGACATATAGATGACGAGGTTGTCGGGATCCTCGGCGTTCTCCAGGTTGTTTTCCAGGAGCCGCAGGATCGCCTCCTGCCGCCAGCCCTGGCAGCGCAATGCGGTGCCGCGTCCGGCCTTCACCTCTTTGCCGCGACGAACGGGAATGGTCATCGCTCAGGCCTCCTCGATCATGGGAACCCAGCCCGGCTGCGCCTTGACGCGCGCGAGCCAAGCGTCGATGGCCGGGAAGCGGGTCATGTCGTAATCGCCCTCGGATGCCATCGACACGTAGGGAAAAACGCCGAGATCGGCGAGCGTGTAGCGGTCGTCCACCAGCCAGTCGCGGCTTTTGAGCCAGTCATTGAGCCTTTCCAGCGCCGGGTAGCCGATCTCCTGAAAGAATTCGATCTTGGCCGCCATCTCTCCGGCGATGCCGCGCAGACGAAAGAAGCGCGGATAGGCAAGCGCGCGCAGAAGATCGGCCTGCTCGAAGAACAGCCAACTCGTCACCTCGGCGCGCAAAAAAGGATCGTCCGGCAAAAGCGGCGAGCCTTCCGCCAGATGCAGCATGATGGCGCACGACTCCACCAGCGTGCGGCCGTCGTCGAACTCCAGCACCGGAACGCGGGCAAACCGACTCTTGGCGCGGAAGGTCGGCTCCTTGGCCGCGCCCTTGGCCAGATCGAGGGTGATGCGCTCGAACAGAATGCCGAGCTGCTTGAGCAGAATGCGGACCTTCCAGGCATTACCGGATAGCCGGCTGTCGTACAGACGCAACATGTGACTGCGTGCCTTCTGCTTTGCTTCCGAGATAAGAGCGCAGGTCGACGCCCATGGCCTGCTCCACTTCGGGGAAGACCGCGGGATCGAGCGCGCCCTTGCCGACCGGAAGCTTGGAGCGGTGCGCGACGATAACCGCGACTTCGCTGCCGGCCGGCAATTCGGAGATGGCGACCGGATCGCCGGTCTTTGTATCGAGCGTACCGATCATGTCGGGAAACGTCGCGACGCGTCCGCCATCGACATCGGCGGTCATGTATTCGTTGTAAATGCCGAGCACGACCGTGCTCTTGCCATCGCGCACGGTCATGGTGCCGAGGTCAAAGCCGCCGCCATAACTGACCGTGTTCTCGATCACCTTGCCTTGCATTAGCAGCCGGCCTCCAAGGAAGTCGGCCGCCGCGCTTACGCGATCGGCGCCATCGGCCCGCAGCATGGCGCGGCCCAACTCGAGCTGGAAAGTGATCGCGCCGGGTGCGCCGTTTTCGGCAACAAAGCGGGCGGCAAGCGGTCCGCGCGCGGCATAGATCAGGCCGCCATTGGTCACCGCGGCCTGGCGCATGACATTCGATGTGCGCACGATGTCGCCCTCGGCCGTGAAGGCGATCGGTTTTCCGTCTTTACCGGCGCTGCAGGCGACCTGGATGATGGAAAGCTCAAGCCGCGAGGCCAGGCCCATGCCGCCCATTTTCACGGTCGGATGACCGCGGCCATTCGAGGCTGTATCGACATACGGCAGCCCGAGCGCGGCGGCGACCAGCCACGCGTTGAAGCCAGGCACGTGGCCGCAGATCACACCCTGCGGCGGTTGTTTGAGCATGGCGATCAAGCGCCGCGCCGCATCGATTGAATCGCGCGGCATCACCGGCCACTTGGCGAAGCCCGGCGCGCCGATGGCGGTGGCGGTGATAATCGGCGCTGATGGATCGAGCTCGTCGAGCGCGACAAAACGCACGCCGCCGTAATCGAGCGCCATGCGGCCGAGCGCGCGGCCGCGCGCCACCGCCGCCTTGCCGCTGCCGCCGGCCGACAGAAACAAGCCGCCGATCAACGCCGGCTCGATATCGTCCACAGACAAGGGGCGTGCCATTTTCTTGATCTTCTCCTGTCGGGCGCTTCTATGCGCCCTCGCTTACGCCGAGGAATCGCGCAAACAACGAACCGGTGGATTTTGCTTCCGCCGCCGTACCTTGGAAAACCTGCGCGCCGGACGACAGCACGCAGACCCGGTCGGCGACGTCGAGCGCGAGGGCGGTATTCTGCTCGACCAGCAGGATTGTGAGACCCTCCCTCTTGAGCTTCATCAGCGCGCCCAGGCAGATATCGACCATTTTCGGCATCAGACCGAGCGACAGTTCATCGACGAGCAGCAGGCGCGGCTCGGCCATCAACGCGCGACCGATGGCCAGCATCTGCTGCTCGCCGCCGGAGAGCGAGCCGGCAAGCTGGCCGCGCCGCTCAAAGAGGAGCGGGAAATAGCCGAACACGCGCTCGCGCTTGGCCGGGTCGCGGTCGGCCGGATACGCATAGCCGCCGATGGTGAGGTTTTCTTCGACGGTCAGGTCGGAGAAAAGCTGGCGGCCTTCCGGCACCAATGCAATGCCCAGTCCAACCCGTTCGATCGGGCCGCGGTTGGTAATGTCGCTGCCCTCGAGCAGGATATGGCCGTCGTGGATATCGACATGGCCCATGATCGCCATCACGGTCGAGGTTTTTCCGGCACCGTTGGGCCCAAGCAACGCGAAGACCGAACCTGTGGGCACCTCGAAGCTGATGCCGTGCACCGCGCGCACCGAGCCGTAGCCGCAGATGAGATTGTCAATCTTCAGCATGGGCCCCTGCTCCGCTGCCGACATAGGCTTCCCGAACGGCCGGATCGGCCATCACCGCCAAGGGCTCGCCATCACCGATCACTTTTCCATTGTCGAGCACGACGAGGCGGCGGCAATTGCGCATCACCTCTTCCAGATTGTGCTCGATCAAAACGACGGTAAGACCCTGCGCATTGACCGCGCCGATGGTTTCAATTTGCTTGGCAGCTTCCACGTTGTTCAAGCCTGCCAGCGGTTCGTCGAGCAGGATCACGCGTGGCTCGACCGCAAGCGCGCGCGCCAATTCGAGGCGCTTCATCTTGCCGAGCGGTAGCGAGCCAGCGAGTTGGCCTTCGGTGCCGGCGAGCCCAACACGATTGAGAATCCCGGCGGCGCGCTCGCTCTCCGCGCGGCGGTCGACCTGCAACATGGCGGTCAGCGGATTGGCGGTGCGACGAAAGCCGGCGGCGAGCACGACATTGTCGAGCACCGTCATTTCACGGAACGGGCGCACGACCTGATGTGTCACCGCGAGACCCTTGCGCACGCGCGTCGGGGTGGAATCGTGGGTGATATCGGAGCCCACGAGAGCAATCGCGCCGCGGTCGGGCCGCAACGCGCCGACGACAATGCGAATCAGTGTGGTCTTGCCGGCGCCGTTTGGCCCGATCAGGCCGACGAAGTCGCCGGGCACGACGGACAAGCTGACGCCGTCGACCGCCTTCACGCCGCCGAAGCGGATGGCGACATTGTCGAGTTGCAAAGCCGGCGTCATGGCTTGCGCGCCTTCCACGCCAACCGGCCGACTAGGCCGGCGAACCCGCCCGGCGCCAAACGGATCACCAGCACCAGCAATCCGCCAAACACCAGGAGGCGGTAGTCGTTGACGAAGCGGATCGCTTCCGGCAGCAAAGTGAGCACGATCGCCGCGAGTACCACGCCCCAGGTCGACCCGATGCCGCCGATCACCACCATCGCCATCAACATCACCGACAGGATGAAATCGAAAGCGTCGGGTACGATGAACTGGGTGAAGAAGGTGTAGAGCCCGCCAGCCAGGCCGGCGAGCGCGGTACCGAGGCCGAAGGCGGCGAGCTTGTAGGCACCGGCGCTAATGCCGAGGGTCGCGGCGGCGTCCTCATCCTCACCGACCGCGCGGAACGAAAAGCCCATCCACGAGCGGTTGACGTAAAGACTGAAGGCGACCGTGGCGCCGGCAAACAGCATGATCAAGATCATATTGCCGTTGGCGCCCAGGCCGGAACCCGGAATATTGCTGATGCCCATCTCGCCGCCGAGCCATTGCTGCTTGCGCACGATGCCGGTGAACAGGAAGTTCACGCCGATGGTGGTGATGGCGAGAAAATCGGTGCGCACACGCAGCGACGCAAAGCCGACCACAATGCCAAGCCCGCTGCCGACAAGCGTTGCAATGACCAATGCGAGCGCCGGGTTGCCGATATTGACCATGGCAAGCGCTGCAGCATACGCGCCAGCGCCATAGAAGGCACCGTGGCCGAGGCTGATCTGGCCGCAGAAGCCGCTGATCATGTTGAGGCTGACAGCCAGGATCACATTGATCCCGATCACCGAAACGACACTGATCTCGTACGCGCTCATGTCGTGCGCGCTCCGGTGAACCCCTGCGGCCGGACCATCAGAAGCGCGATCAACGCGAGGAAGGCGATGGCGTCGCGGTCGAGCCATTGGCCAATGAAGATGGTGCCGTAGGCTTCGACCAGTCCCAACACCATGCTCGCGATCAGCGTGCCGCGCACGCTGCCGAGACCGCCGAGCACGATAATCGCCAGCGCCTTGTAGCTGACCACGTAGCCGATGCCGGGATCGACCAGGTTGTTGAGCTGCGCCACCAGCCCGCCGGCCACGGCCGCCAGCGCCGAGCCGAGCGCGAAATTCAGGTAGCGGACGCGGATGGCGTCGACGCCGAAGCTGGCGGCGATTTTCGGCCGCGACACCGTCGCCCGCCAGGCAACGCCGATGCGCGTGCGGGTGGTGAACAGGTGCAGGCCGCCGAATATGACCACCGCTGAAACCACCATAGCAATCTGCACCGCGTTAACGCGGACCCCGAGCAGATCGAAGGTCATAAAGCCATAGATATTGTTGTGGAAGATGACGCCCTGCTCGCCGAAGGCGATGCGAAAGGCGTCCTGCATCAGCACCAGGAGCCCGACCGAGGCGATCATCGGCACGTCGGGCCGATAGCTCAGCAGCGGCTCGTAAAGCAGCCGATAGATCGCCATGCCGAACAGCGGCGTGATCAGGATAGACGCGACGAAGCCAAGCCCGATGCTGCCGGTCGCGTTGGCGACGAGAACGGTGATGTAGGCGCCAAGCGCAAACACCGCCGCGTGCGCGATGTGTAAGATTCGCAACAGCCCGTAAACGAGCGCAAGCCCCACCGCCATCATGGCGTACATGCACCCGAAAGTGACGCCACTTACAGCGAGGTCGACGTAGTACACCCGATCATCCCTAAAATAAGCGGGCGGAGGGCATCACCGTTCCCCGCCCGCTGACGCTATCGTTATTTCTCGGGCGGCGCGAATGCGGCAAGATCGTCGAGCGTGGCAAAGTACTTGAACGTCTTGTCTTTGATCACGTTCACGCTGATCGGCAAGATGATCTCGTGCAGGCTGTTGAAGCCGATCAGGTTGCCCTCCAACATGGAGAAGTTCTTGGTCTTGGCGAGCGCGTCCTTCACTTTTTCCGGATCGGCGGCACCGGCCCGCTTGAGACCGTCGGCCATCAGCTTGACCGCCGAATAGGTGACAGCGGCGACACCTTCCGGCGGGTAGCCGGCACGCTTGGAGAACGCGGCAAAGAACTTCTGCAACGTCTCATCCTTCCGCGCGCGGTCGAAGCTGTCGATGATATATGTGCCCTCCGACGCCGGCCCCGCGATCTCGATGAACTTCTGCGAATCGAAAGCCTGCGAGCCGATGATCGGCGCCGTAATGCCGGCGGCACGCAACTGCGCCACCAGCGGACCGGCGGTGAAGAAATATCCGGTTGCATAGATGCCTTCCGGATTGTCGCGCTTGACGCTGGCGACGATCGAGCCGAACTGACGATCCTTCAGCGAGTAGCTGTACTTGTTGAGCACCTTCACGCCGTATTTGGGCGCAGCTTCGATGAAGCCATCCATGGTCGCCTGGCCGTAATCGTTGTCCATGGTGATGGCCGATACCGTCCTGAGCTTGAGGTTCTTGCCGACAAACAGCGCGGCGGCACGCCCCTGCGGCGGACCGAGATGCACCAGACGGAAGACATGATCGCCAGCACGGGTAATGTCGGGATGCACGCCATAGGCGGAGATCATTACGACGCCGGCCTTCTGGAACACTGGCGCCGCGGCGCGGCCGGAGGCGGAATAGCTGCCGTTGACCACGAACTTCACGCCGTCTTCGCCTATCAGCTTGTTGGCGGTGAAGATCGCCTGGTCGGACTTGGCCTGGTCGTCATAGCTGATGAGCTCGAGCTTCTGCCCGAGCACGCCGCCGGCGGCGTTGATGTCCTTAATCGCCATTTCGGCGGCGAGCTTTGCCGACTTGCCGTCGGTGGCCGCAAAGCCGGTCAGCGGCGCCTGAAAGCCGATCTTGATTTCGGCGCGGGCCGGCTGCGACACCGCAATTCCCAACGCGACGGCGGCCACGCCCAACAACAAGCTCTTGGGTCGCAGGAACGATCTCAACTCTCGATGCAACATGACGCTCTCTCCATCAGTGAGGACGGGGTTTGGTTTCTTTCGATTGCGGCGTAATCACCTGCGCGCGCAGCAGGTCGCGGGCACGTTCGAGCGCGGCTTCGGGCGGCCGCGCGCGCCGCCAATCCGGCCGGTCGCCCGCGCGCCGGGTGGCGTCGATGCCGAGTTTTGTCACGGCGCCGTCTTTTTCGAGCGGCTCGGCGCGATCGGCGCGCGCATTGGGGACGATGACAAAGTCCCGATGCGGCTGCATCCGCGTCGCCAAGGCCCATTCGACGGCGATCGGGTCCCAGGGGTCGATGTCGTCATCGACGACGATGACCTGCTTGATCAGGCTGACCGCCGCGAAGACGGCAGCAATCGCCTGTCGCGCCTCGTCCGCGCGCGGCGCACCAAGCGCGACCACCGCATGCAGCCGCCCAGCACCGCCAAGACCGACGGCGATTTCCTTGACCGAAGGCACGCTGGCACGCACGGCGTGCACCAGGCCGGCCGCGATGGCGACACCGCCGATCAGGCAATGCTCCCGGTGATAGCCCGGAAGAATGACTTGAAAGAGCGCGTCGTGACGTCGGGTCAGATGCGAGAAGGTGGCGACGATACCGGCGCCATAATTTTCATACATGCCGTGAAATTCGCTGACCGGCCCCTCCTGCACCACGTCACCGGCATCGAGCGTGCCCTCAAGCACGCATTCGCAGTGGGCCGGCACCAGCAAATCCGAATCGAGGCAGCGCGCGGCTTCGACCGGCTCGCCGAACAGCGCGCCGGCGATCTTCAGCTCATCGTTGCCGAGGCCGAGATAAAGACAGGACGCAATCAGCACCGCCGGGTGATTGCCGACGGTCACTGCAACATCGAGCTTCTCGCCGCGCGCATGCGCGGCGCGCGCCAGCACCGCAAGATGATGGTTGGGCGCGATGCCGACGAAGGCGCGATTGCCGCCGAGCGGCATCACGCGCGCGATTGAGAGGTTGGCGCGGCCTGTCACTCGGTCTTTGGCGACGATGGCGCCGGCGGTGATGTAGGACCCTTGCTCGTGTTCGAAGAAGCGCGGGATCGGCAGCTCTTTGCCGAGCACCGGATCCGCGACGATCTCTTGCTGGCAGGGGGGCGACACGACGATGCGGTGCTCCAGCGGGTGGTCGATGGCCGCGACGATTCTGATTTGCATGTCAGTGGGCGTCGCGCCGAGCCCCGCCGCGATCCGCGCCATTGACGTCAGCACATTGCCGACGACCGGCATGCGATGCTCACGCACGGCGTCAAAGCGCAGCGCCAAGCTGCCGTCAGCCTCAGCGAGGCAGGCGGCGATTTCGAATTCAAGATCGACGGGCTCTGTGATGGTATTCAGGTCGCCGGCCTCGCTGAGGACCGCGAGGAACGCACGCATCGCCTGCGGAGATATTTCCGCTTTTGCGCTCATGGCATCCTTCGCTTGCAGGCCAGCGGAGCCACGCATCGGCCTATCCTGTCGATTGCCGGTTGTGGGCGGACCGTCCCGGAGCGGTCTACCCGCAACAATCCTATCGGCCACTCCGCGGCGGCGCACGCGCGGGCCGCAAGAACATGGCCATAGGCAAAACCGAACAGCCGCATGACGCGGCAGACGCCGCCCGCTATGCTGCCACCGAGGCAGGGCCCCGATGATCGAGTTGCGCACTCTCGGCTATTTCGCGACGGCGTGCCGATGCGACACGCTGGCGCGCGCGGCCCATGAGCTCGGAATTGCCCAGTCGACCCTAAGCAGCACGCTGAAGGCGCTGGAAGAGGAACTCGGCGTTCCTTTGTTCCGGCGCGTGAACTACGGCCTTTATCCAACAGCGGGGGCGCGCTGGCTGATGCGGGTCGCCGAGCCGCTGCTCGACAGCGAAGCTTTCGCCCGGCGCTGGATCGGCACGACGCCGGCGCGCCCGGCGCGCCTGCTGACGGTCGAATTAGCGCTCAGCTTTACCATCGGCGGCGTCGGCGATGCCGTCGAACGCGCCATCGAAACCCTGGCCGCCGAGCGAACGGATATTTTCGTCGATCCGGCGTGGGTCGACGAAAAGGATTCGCCACGCGTCGGCGGGCTCAGCGAAGCTTGGCCCGGCCTGACCGGCAGCCGAATCGTCATCGGGCTCGCGCCCGAACGGATACGCAGGCAAAGCCGTGCCACGACGCTGCTCACCGATCGCTGGGTGTTTGCCTGTCGGCTGCCGGCCGGCACCACCAAGCCGGCAAGCGCCGCCGATCTCGCCGCCGGCCGGCTCGTCGTGCCGGCGCTGGCGCCGGCGCTGATCGAACAGGCCGACCGCTATTTCGCGCGTCACAAGATGAGTGGTGTGCGTTTCGTCAACGAGCACCCCGGCGAGCTGCCGCGCCTGATTGACGACTATCCGGACGCCGCCTTGTTCGTGCCGGAAAGCCTGATTTCCCGCCGGCTCGGCTTCCTGCGGGTGAAGACCGTCGCACTCGCTACCCCGCTCGCGATCAATATCGTCGCGCGCGCGCCGGCGCCCAGTACCGTAACGACAATATTCATCCGTCATTTGAAGCGGGCACTCGCCGGATCCGGGCGCGTAAGCCCGCGGCGACCGAAAATCAGTCTGCGCCAGATGCATTATTTCAACATGGTGCATCGCCTGCACCGCGTCTCCGCGGCCGCCCACGGCGCCAACGTGACGCAGCCGGCGCTTAGCGAGCAATTGCACAAGCTCGAGCACACATTGTCGGCCAGGCTGTTCGAGCGGCGGGGCGACGGCGTCATCCCGACCGCGAACGGCGACCGTTTCGCCAAAGTGGCTAAGGCGATCGAGACTGGTTTCCGGCGAGTCACCGATGGCGACGCCGCCGCCGCGGCGCCGCTGCGGCGGCGTATCACCGTCGGCATCCTGCCTTCGGTGAGCCAGCACGGCCATCTGGTCAACCGCATCACCGAAGCTGTGCTCGGCGTGCAGGTGCGGCATCCGGCCTTGAAGCTGGTCGTGCGCGAGGCGCCGAATGGCACGCTGCAGGACTGGGTGATGCGCGGGCTGGTCGGCGTGGCGATCGTAGAGACCGGACTGCCACACATGCCGCGCCTGCCGCTCGGGTCCTCGGAAAGCCTCGCCGCGGTGGTACATGCGCGCTTCAACTTGTTGCCGGCGGGGCCGGTGAAATTCGCCGACCTCGTCCGCCTGCCGCTCGCTTTGCCGACCAGCCATTTCGGCTTGCGCCAATTGGTGGAAGCAGCCGCCGAGGAGCGTGGACTTCGCATTCAACCTTTCATGGAAATCGACGCGCTGACCATGGTCGCGGCCGTGCTGGCGCATGCGCCGGTTTGCACCGTGCTGCCGCCTTCCGCGGTGCTTCGCGAAATGTCGGAAGGCGACTTGGTCGCGCATCCGATTGTCGATCCGGAGATCGTGCGACGATTGTTCGTGATCTATTCCGGCGAACGGAGCTTGAGCGAGCCGGAGCGCGATCTCGTCAACACGCTGCGCGATCGGTTGTCGGCAGCAAAGGAATCCGAATGGACCGGGCGGCCGCGCTAATCACGAAAGCCGAAAGTGCCGTAGGCCTTTCTTCTCGGCCTCGTCGAGCGCATCGGGATAGCCGGCGTCGGCGTAGCGCATGACGCCGAGACTGGTGTCGTTGGTCAGGGCGAGATCGAGACGTTCGTCCGCTTCGCTCGTGCCGTCGGCGATAACGGTGACGCCAGCGCTGGTCATGTAGCCGGAATAGCCGCCGCCGCCGGAATGGATCGCCACCAGATCGGCCTGTGAGGCGCACATCGCCATGGCGTCGAGCAGCGGCCAATCGGCGATGGCGTCGGAACCGTCGCGCATGTGCTCGGTCATGATGTTGGGATGCGCCATGGCGCCGGCGTCGAGGTGATCGCGGGTAAAAGCGATCGGCCCCGACAACGTGCCGTCGCGCACCATGCGGTTGACCGCGCGCGCCAGCGCCGTGCGCTCACCATGACCGAGCCAGGCGATACGCGCGGGTAGACCTTCGAACGGCACATGTGTGCGCGCTAGCGCGATCCAATTCGCGAGGATATTATTGTCGGCGAAAGCCTCAAGCAGATAATCGTCGATTTTGCGGATGTCCTCGCGGTCGTTGGCGAGCGAAATCCAGCGGAACGGGCCGATGGCGCGCGCGAACAAAGGCCGCAAATAGGCTTCGGTGAAGATCTGAATGTCGAAGGCATCGGCCACGCCGCCTTCGTGCGCCTGCGTGCGGATCAGGTTGCCGTTGTCGAAAACGACCGCGCCGGCGCGTTTGAAGCCGAGCATGGCGCGTACGTGGCGCACGATGGTGGCGCGGCTTTCGTTCATCAGCGTCTTGGGATCGTCCAGCCGCATGCGGCGCACCTCGGCGAGGCTGCGGCCGGCAGGCACGTAACCATAGACGAGATCGTGGGCCGAGGTCTGATCGGTGACGATGTCGGGGATGACACCGCGCGCGAGCAGCGCCTCGTAGACATCGGCGGCATTGCCATGAATTCCGATCGATGTGGCGCGGCCCTCGCGCCGCGCGGCATCTATCATGGTTATCGCCTGGTCGAGATCGTCGGCACGGGCATCGAGAAACCCGTTCGACATGCGCTTGGCGATACGCTCCTCATCGATTTCGACACAGAGAATGACGGCACCGGCCATGCGCCCGGCCAGCGGCTGCGCGCCGCCCATGCCGCCGAGCCCGGCCGTCAAGATAAAACGGCCCTTCAGGCTGTTGCCGAAGTGGCGTTCGGCGATGCGCATGAAGATTTCGTAGGTGCCCTGGATCACACCCTGCGAGCCGATGTACTGCCAGTCGCCTGCCGTCAGTCCGCCCCAGCAGATCAAATTTTGCTTCTGCCATTCATAGAAGTTCTCGGCCTTTGCCCATTGGCCGACCATGTTGCAGTTGGCCATGATGATGACCGGCGCCTTGTCGTGGGTCTTGATCAGGCCGATCGGCTTGCCCGACTGCACGATCAGCGTTTCGCCGTCGATCATGGTCTTGAGCGTCTCGACGATCTTGTCGTGTGACGGCCAGTCGCGCGCCGCCTTGCCGAGCGCGGCATAGACCACGAGATTGGCCGGATCCTCGCCCACCGCCAGCACGTTCTCGAGCAGGCGCAACAGTCCTTCCTGGCGCCAGCCGCGGCAGCGCAGATTGGAGCCGGAGGTGACGGTGAAGCGCCGGTCCATGGCGGATCACGCCAATGCGTAAGACGTGATCGGAATGCCGAGCGCCGCTTCGCAGACCGGATAAACGCTCGGGTCTTTGACTGAGGCGCTGAGCGGTAGATGCGTCTTGTCGATATGGAAGACCGACAGCGTCATGCCCTCGCGCAAATGTCCGACGCTGACCGGCTTGCCGTCGCCATCCAACGTCGTGATCACATCCGGAAAGGTCGCCAGCCGCGCGCCTTTGCCGTCTTCGACCGCCATGTATTCGTTCATGACGTGTAGAACGAGATCGCCCTCGCCGGCGCGGATCGTAATGGTGCCGATATCGAAGGCGGCGTCGGTATAGGTGACCGCTTTGCGGCTGACCGTACCCTCGCCCAGAGTGCTGCCCGAGGTAGTCTTGCAGATTGCGTCGATCACGGCGCGGCCGCCCTTGGCTTCCGCCGCCATGATGGCGTGGCCGAGCGCCAGCGCGCGTGAGATGCCGCCGAGCGCAGCGTTCTTCTTGACGTAAGACGCCCGCACCGGGTTGCGGCATGAGGCGATGAAACCGCCCGACATATCCGCCGCCTTGCGCAGGATCGGCGATACTTTCGCCGTAGCGCCGCGCACCACCAGCTCGATGTAAGAATGACTGTCGCGATGGCCGCCGACTGCGACCTGGATAGTCGGCTCAGGGCTCGCGGCCATGCCGATCGAGCCCATGTCGCCGGTCGGATGGGCACGGATGTCACCGACGGCGTCGATGACCTTGGTGCCGAGCATTGCGCCCGGCAGCCACGCATTCATGGTGCTCGACATGCCGTTCTGCCCGATCATCAGTCCGTAGAGCGGCGCGCCCAATTCTTCCTGCAGCATCTCGACCGCCTTGACGTAGTCGACGCCGAGCATCTGCCATTCGGTGGTGCCGGCCGGCGCGCCGATGGCGGCGGCGGTGGCGATAAACGCGTCGTCGGGCACCTCGTCCATGGAGACGAGTTCGGGCTGACCGAGGGAGACCGCGGTGGTGCCGAGCATGCGGCCATGGTCGGCCCAGCCGCCGCCGCCAGCGGCAAAGATCGAACCGCCGCGGATCGCCGCTTCAACGTCATCCAAGCCAAGGATGCGCCCCATTCGCTTAATCCTTTTTTCCTTTTTGCAGCGACCGGTCGAGCGCTTTGACCGCCTGCAAGATGACGGCGGCGCCGGCGGCAATTTGCTCGCGGTCGGACCATTCTTCCGGCGAGTGGCTCTTGCCGCCCTTGCACGGCACAAACACCATCGCCGATTTGCAAATGCGGCTCATGAACGCCGCGTCGTGACCGGCACCGCTGGCAAGGTCGGTTTCGCTCAGGCCCAGTGTATGCGCGCCTTCACGTAGCGCTTCGCGCAGCATCGGATTGCAAGCGACCGGTTTGCCTTCGGACAGCGTCGTCAAAGGCGACCGTTGCACCCGCGCCGCAGCGGCATGCGCCGCGCTTTCGCGTTCGACCGCTTCAACAAAGCGTGCCGTCAGCGCCGGATCGGTGGTGCGCGCGTCGATCACCAGGCGGCAGTGGCCGGGAACCACATTGGCGGCGCCGGGCTCGACGGTGAGAACGCCGACGGTGGCGACGAAGTAGTCCTTGGCTTCACCCGCCAATTGCTCGGCGATGCGGCGCACGGACACCACCGTATTGGCGGCCGCCACCAGCGCGTCCTGGCGCAATTGCATTGGCGTGGTGCCGGCATGATCGGCGGCGCCATCGAGGACGATTTCGATCCGGCGGATGCCGACAATGGAGGTGACGAGGCCGACATCGAGCGATTGCGACTCGAGCACGATGCCCTGCTCGATATGCAATTCGAGAAATGCCCTGACGTCGGAACGCTTCGCCTCGGCGAGCCGCTCGGGATCGCCGCCCACGCGGCTTAGCGCGTCGCGCAACGTCTCGCCGCCGGGCTCGCTCAGGTTGAGCATCGATGCTTCGAGCGCGCCCGACATGCCGCGGCTGCCGACGCAGGAAAGACCGTACTCGCTCGGCTCCTCGGCGAGAAAGTCGATAACCTCGACGCTGTGGTCGAGCCGCTCGCCTTGGTCGCGCAACGACCGCACGATTTCGAGCGCGGTGGCGACGCCGGCGATGCCGTCGAAGCGCCCGCCAGACGGCACCGTATCGCTGTGCGAACCGACGGCGATAACGCCGAGCGCAGGATCGGCGCCATCGAGCCGGCCGATCAGATTGCCGGCGGTGTCGATATGCACGGCGAGCCCTGCCTCCGCGAAACGCTTGGCCAACAAAGCGCGGCCTTCAAGAAACAGCGGGCTGAAGGAGCGGCGGGTGTAGGGCCGCGCAGAATCGGTGAGTTCGGCCAACGCCATCACGTCGGCCCAGAGGCGGTCTGCATCGAGCGGCAGATTGCTTGCGGCCAAATCCGTCTCCCGATCAATGCGCCGGCAGCGGCGGCTTGACGAAGCGGCCGCGGCCCGGCTCGGCGGTCACCTTGCCGTCGGCGGCAACGCTGGCGCCGCGCTGGAAGGTCGCCGCCACGCGGAACGGCAGTTCGATGTCGTCATAAGGGCTCCAGGATACGAAGTTATTGCCGCTTTCCGCCGCCCGGTAGGGTCGCGGATCGCGCCGCAGCAAGACAATATCGGCGTCGCGGCCGACTTCGAGCGCGCCTTTCACATGCCCGATACGAAACAACGCCGCCGGATTATGCGCCAACAGCCGTGCCGCATGGGTCAACGACATGCCGCGTTCGTCGAGACCTTTAAGCAGCAACGGGTAGAGCACTTCCAGGCCCGGCACGCCGGAAGCGTTCTTCAACATGATCGGATCGGTCTTGCGGTCCTCCGACCAACTGACATGGTCGGTCGATACGATGGTGACGTTGCCGACGGAGAGGTGATGCCATAGCGCCTCGCGCTCGCGCCGCGGCCGCACCGGCGGGTTGATCTTGGCCTTGCCGCCGAGCCGGCGCACGTCATTTTCCTCATCGAGTGTGAGATAATGAATGCAGGCCTCGATGGTGGCGGCGCGGCCCTGTTCACGATAGGCGGCGGCCAGTTCGTAGCCGCGCCCGATCGACGAGTGCACGATGTGCACCGGGCAGCTGGCGCCGGCGCCGAGTTCGAACACCTCGGCGGTGGCGAGCGCTTCGGTGATCGGCGGACGCGACAGGCCGTGGGCGCGATAATCGGTGATGTTGCTCGCTTCCACCTTGGCGATGGAGGCGCGCACCATCTCGTCGTTCTCGTTGTGAATGCCGGCGATCAGGCGGCGCGGGCCGATGGCCTCGAAGCAGGCAAAAAGCATCTGCGGTGGAATACGCGGGAAACGCTGCGGATGGGTGCCGAAGGTGGAGAACTTGAACGCGGCGGCGCCGGCGTCGACGAGTTCGTCAATGCGCGCGGCGCCTTCCTGCGGGTCGATCGTGGCGTAGAGCGCGAAATCGACGCGCGCTTGCGCGGCCGCTTCTTTCACCTTGGTTCGGAAGCGGTCGGCATTGGCAATGAGACAGCCGTCGTCATAGGGCATGTCGACGATTGTTGTGACACCGCCGGCGGCGGCACTGCGCGTCGACCAAATGAAATCTTCCTGGCCCTTCTGGCTGCGGCTGTGCACCTGCGCGTCGATGGCGCCAGGCAGCACCAAATAGCCGGCACCGCCGTGCCTTTCAGCGGACGGCGCAGGACCCGACCCGACCGCCTGCACCAACCCGTCGCCGACAAGCACGTAGCCGTCATCGACGATGCGGTCGGGAAGAACGATCGTGCCGATGAAGACTTGATCCGCCATGCGCTGCTCTTGTTCAACCGGCCGGAACGTTAAACGAGGGCAGCAGCGGTTAGCGAACCCGTAGACCCGAAGCCGCCGATAGGAAAAATCAAATCCACCACGCGGACGACCCATTGGCGCTCCACGGGCGCGTATTGCCAAAGGTTGACCTGTCCCTATCGGAAACTAAATCCGGACATGTTGGTGGTGCAACCCTGTCCCTATCGCAAATTAGATCCGGACATACTGATGGTGGAGTCCACCAAGTATAGGCCGTCCTTCGATACGCCTGTGGCGTTGAATGGCCCTTCCATTGGGTGCATCCTTTCCTAACAAGAGGTGCGTGCGCATCGCATTGTAATAATCCATGTAGCATGCAAGGATGTAGCGAAGGTGCTGCTCGCCTGTCACCACAATGTGGTCCAGGCATTCTCGCCGGATCGAGCCGATCAGCCGTTCGGCATATCCGTTCTGCCATGGCGAGCGTGCAGATGTGGGATGATCGCGAATGCCAAGCGAGCGAACGCGGCGAACGAATATACTGTCGTAACAAGCATCCCGATCGCGGATCAGATAGCGCGGAACTTGCTCCCAGCCGCAGGCGGCCGTCAGCTGATTGGCAATCCATTCCGCGGTGGGGTGAGCTGTCACGCCAAGCCACAGGATTTGCCGCCGGCCGTGGCTCATGATCAGCAACCCGTACAGCAGCCGAAAGGACAGGTTCGGAACCACAAACAGGTCCATCGCGGCGATACCATCTGCATGGTTGTGCAGGAAGGTCTTCCAGCCTTGCGACGGCGGCCCTCTTCTTCGCGCCATATACTTGGCAACGCTGGTCTGGCCAATGTCGATGCCGAGCTTGACCAGTTCGCCGTGTATGCGCGGTGCGCCCCACAACGGGTTGGCAACGCTCATCTCTCGGATCAACTGCCGGATCTCAGCCGGCACCCTGGGACGGCCCCAACAGGGCCTCGACTTCCAGCGCCGGTAACACCGGATACCTGCGCGATGCCACCGCACCACAGTATCAGGCCGAACGATGGCAAGCGCTTCGCGGGTCTTCGGAAACAGCTGGCAGACCCAGCCCAGAACCATCCTGTCGACGGCTGACAATGGCATTCGACCGGGCCTGCCCCGTCGCAGCACAATGATCTGCTGGCGCAACACCAGGATCTCGGCTTCCACCGCCGCGCGCGGCTGGAACAGGTCGATCACAATCGCAAGAATCAGTCTGCAGAAATCCAACATCCCGCAGACGATCATCCGATTCTGCGGTTCACGCCAACCGGATGGAATTTACGATAGGGACATGCCGGAGAATGGGTGGTGGGCGCACAAGGACTCGAACCTTGGACCCGCTGATTAAGAGTCAGCTGCTCTACCAACTGAGCTATGCGCCCGGATTGCCGGCGTCCGTGTTGGTAGCCGGCGCGGTCCCTTAGCAAAGGGGCAGGCATGAGTCCAGCCGCGCGCCCTGTTTCAAATCACGGACCGGTCACAAGAAAAAGCCGCCGGGCGGGCCCGGCGGCTTCTCGAACGGCGGCGCTCAGCGTTCAGGGAGAGCCGCTTGCCCGCCGCCTGCTAGCGAACTTATTGCGGCTGCGGGCCGCGCTCGGGGCCGCGCTGGTCGTGATGCCGCCAGCCGTTGTGTCCGCGCCACTCGTGGCGTGCGCGCCAGTGGCCGAACCGCTGCCCGTCGAGGCGGGCGAGCACGGTGAAGCGGTGCTTCTGCGCGTCGTCCAGGCTCTGGTAGAGCGGGCCGGCGGCGGCGGCGAGCTTCTTGAGCGCGGCGCCGCGCTGCTCGATCGCGTCGGCACGCCGGCTCAGGCGCTCGACCGGATCGGCCGGGGCTTGCGCGTTCTTGCGCGCTTCGAACCGCTCGGTGCGCTGCTTGGCGAGATCGCGCATCGCGCTTTCCATCGCCGGCCAATTCTTCTCCTGCTCGGCGTTGAGCTGGAGCCCGGCGTGCAGTGCCGCGATGCGCGCGTCGGCAAAGGCAGTGATGTCGGCTGCGCTCATGCGCCAGTGTTGCGCGTGGTCGTGCCGGCTAGGGCCGCGGTCCGCGTAGGCGAACGAGGCGCCGGCGATCGCAAGCACGGTCGTTCCGGCAAGAACTGTCTTCCACATGATAGCCACCTCCAATGGCATTTCGGGTAGTGACAATCTTGGATCGCGGCCTTGCCTTATCAAGTTAAAGTTTAGAAAGGTGATTGCGCGCGTGCAATAAAGATTTACGGACAATCAGAATAAAATTGCGCAGGGAATCGCGGGCTCATTCGTTGCGGCGGGGTCGCTCAAACCGGCTTGCCCGAAGCAGCGGCGGCGCGCGACGCCGGCGCCTGCGGCAACAGTTATGGCGCTGCCGCCGTGCCGAACAGCAGATTGGGCAAGTACAGCGAGATTTCCGGAACGTAGGTGATCACGACTAGGAAACCGAGCAGCACCATCAGCCAGGGCAACGCCGCGCGCACCACCGACAACAGCGGCAGCCCGGTGATGCCGGAAGCGACAAAGAGGTTGAGCCCGACTGGCGGCGTCACCATGCCGATCTCCATATTCACGACCATAATGATGCCGAGATGGATCGGGTCGATGCCGAGCTGAACCGCGGTCGGGAACAGGATCGGTGCGAGAATCAGGATGATCGCCGATGGCTCCATGAAGTTTCCGGCAATCAGCAACAGGATGTTGACGATGATCAGGAACTGCCAGCCTTCCAGATTGAGCGCGACCAGCGTCGCGGCGATGGTCTGCGGAATCTGCTCGGTCGTCAGCACGTGACCGAACAGGAACGCATTGGCGATGATGAACATCAACATAACCGACACGCGCGACGAATCGGTCAGCACGCGCGGCACGTCGGAAAGCCTGAGGTCGCCGTAGATGAACACCGCGGTGATGCCAGCATAGACCGCCGCTACGGCCGCCGCCTCGGTCGGGGTGAAGATGCCGCCGTAGATGCCGCCCATCACGATGAAGATCAGCAATAGGCCCCAAATGGCGTCGCGGAACAACCTGAAGCGTTCGCCCCAGGACGCTTTCGGCTGCCGCGGCAGGTTCTTGATGCGAGCCGCGATGTAGATCGCCGTCATCAGCGCGGCGCCAAGCAGGATGCCTGGAATGACGCCGGCCATGAACAGCCGCCCGACCGATGTCTCGGTGGCAGCGGCATAGACGACCAGCACGATCGACGGCGGGATCAGAATGCCAAGCGTGCCGGCATTGACGATCACGCCGGTGGCGAAGGATTGGGTGTAGCCAACCCGCACCATGCCGGCGATGACAATCGAGCCGATCGCCACCACCGTGGCGGGCGAGGATCCCGACACCGCCGCGAAAAACATGCAGGCTAGCACCGATGCGATGGCAAGGCCGCCGGGCAAATGACCGACCACCGAAATGGCGAAATTGATCATGCGGCGCGCCACGCCGCCGGTGGTTAGGAAATGACCCGACAGGATGAAAAACGGAATGGCGAGCAGCGTAAAATGCTCCATCGTCTGAAAGAACTTAAGCGCCAACGAGGCGATACTGTCTTGTGCGAAGAATAGGATGGTGAGCATCGAGGACAGCCCGACCGCAATCGCGATCGGCATCCCAATGATCAGAAACGTAAACAGCGACACGAACAGGAAGATGGTATTCACCGCGCGGTCCCCGCCTCGTCGGGTCGACCGTCGTCGGCCATTTCCTTCATCGCGTCCGCCGCTTCATCGGCCAATTCGTAACCGGGCGATTGACCGGTCAAGATTCGCCAGCCCATTTCCAATAGGCGCACGCCGAGAAGCGCAAATCCAATCGGAACGCAGAGCGACAGGACCCATCGTTGCATCGGGATGTCCTCGGCTTCGACGCCGATGGTGTGCATCTTGTCGATATAGACAATCCCGCCGTAGAGCATGAGCCCGGTGTAAAGGAGCGTGAGGGCCAGCACGAGCAGGCCGACGTAACGGCGCGCCGTGGGGGGCAGAGTGCGCACCAGCGCATCGACGCCGATATGCGCGCGCTCGCGCACGCAATAGGAGATGCCGATGAGAACCAGCCACCCGAAAAGGTAGGTGGTGGTCTCCAGCACCCACAGCAGGCCTGTGTTGAAGACGTACCGCAGGACTACCTGCAGGAACGTGAGCAGGGTCATCGTCGCAAGAATAAAAGCGAGCAGACCCTCTTCCAGGCGGTTATAAGCCGCGCGCAGCAAGCCCCCCTCCCCCTCGGAAAATTGTAAGGCGGCCGCGGGATCGCCGCGGCCGCCACAATTGCTAGTTCGTCTGGGGAGAGTTCGACTTGACAGCGGCTTCGATTAGATCCTTGCCAATTCCGTCTTCGAACTTCTTCCAGACCGGCACCATGACCTTACGCCACTGCGCACGCTGGGCGGGGGTGAGTTGGTGGATTTTCGTGACGCCGGACGCCTCGATCTTCTTCTTGGCATCCTGGTTCAGCTTGTTGGCGATGTCGTTGTTAACCACGGTCGCCTCGCCCAGCGCCTTGATCAGCCCGGTGCGGATGTCGGCCGGCAGGCCCTTCCACCACTTGGCGTTGACCAACACCATGTAGTCGACGACGCCGTGGTTGGATTCGGTGAAGTCCTTCTGCACTTCGTAGAACTTCTTCGAATAGATGTTGGACCAGGTATTCTCCTGGCCGTCGACGGTACCACGCTGCAGAGCCTGATAAACCTCGCTGAAGGCGAGCTTCTGCGGCACCGCACCGACCGCCTCGAACTGAGCGGCGAGGATGTCGGACTGCTGGATGCGGAACTTCAAGCCTTTGGCGTCGGCCGGCACCAGCAACGGCTTATTGGCGGACAACTGCTTCGGACCGTTGTGCCAATAAGCGAGGCCGAGATAGTTCTTTGATTCCATGGAGTGCAACAGCTCCTGGCCGGTCTTGCTGTTCTGGAAGCGGTCGATCGCCGCCATGTTGTCGAACAGGAACGGCAGGTCGAACAACTGCAGCTTCTTGGTGAACTTGCCGAATTTGGAGAGCGAGGTGGCGATGAAGTGGACGTCGCCGAGCGCGACCGCCTCCATTTCCTTGGCATCGCCGAACAACTGCGAGTTCGGATAAACCTCGACCTTCACCTTGCCGGGCAGCAGCTGCTCGGCCGCTTGCTTGAACTTGAGCGCCGCCTGCCCCTTCGGGGTTTTCTCGGCGACGACGTGACTGAATTTCAGAATCATCGGCGCGGCATTGACCGTCGCCGGGACAGCAAAAACGGCGACCGCGGCCGCCGTGAGAATCCATTTGCGCATTTCTGTTCCTCCAAGATTACGCCGAGGAAGCCCTATATTATTTGGTTTTTCGCCGTATTGATCGACATCAAACCCGGCTTCCGGCGACTGGCCATATAGCCACCATTAGGCGCGACGGGCGTCAAGCTAAAAAGGATAGGTATACGGGCGCAGGTTTAGCGCATAGCTGGCGTTGCCAAACCGGCGTATTTTCACAGCCCGCGCCGCCCGCCCTCAGTTCAGCGCCGCCAGCACCGGCCCCAGGCCCATTTCCTGCGCCAAACCGAGCGCCGTTTGCTTCTGGTCGTCGCGCAAGGTCGCGACCAGCGGCCGCGCTGCCGCGACCAAGCGCTTGATGGCGACGCTGTCGAGCACCACCGAAACCACCCGGTGGCTGATGCGGCGCACCAGCCCGCCCGTTTCCTGCGCCGTCTGCCGGCGCGCCAGCCCGCGCAACGCCGCTTCCACCGGCGGCCAATAGGCCTTCTGCTCGTCGGTCAGCTTGAGCATGCGCTTGACCCGCGCAATGTCGATTTCGGCCGTCCCGAGCGGCGCCGAAATGCCGGTCATCTCGCCGGCGAACGCGGTGGACGTTGCCGGAAATAGGCCGGCCGCCGCGAGCACGAGCACGCCCGCGAATACTGTCTTCCTCATTTCAGAAATTCCCCGCCGTATTGAAAATGTTGCGTGCGGATAGCCAGTAAATTCGCCGCCAGCGCGGCGAATTGTGGTCAAAATAAGATTTCTTCGAAGTTTTCGTGCCAACGCGCGAATATGGACAATGCCGCGCCCCTTTTGGGAGCGCGGCATTGGTATTTGGCCGGCCGTTAACCGACGTCAGTGGAATGAATCCGGCGCTCGACCCCCGGCGCCTTGTTGCGCCGGCTGGTCATCTTGTTGAGCGCGCCGAGATAGGCCTTGGCCGACGCCACCAGCGTGTCGGGATCGGCGCCGCGCGAGGTAAACGAACGCCCGTCCGCCGCCAGCCGTACCGAGACTTCGGCCTGCGCATCGGTGCCCTCGGTCACCGCATGCACCTGGTAGAGCTCGAGCTTGGCCTCATGCGGCACCAGCGCGTGGATCGCGTTGAAGATGGCATCCACCGGGCCATTGCCGGTCGATTGCGTGGTGATGTGCTTGCCGTCGATGTCGAGGGTCAGCGTCGCCGACTGCGGGCCTTGCGTGCCGGCGATCACCGTCATGGAGACGATCTTGACGCGGTCATGCGCGGTCGCGATCTCCTCGTCGACCAGCGCCTCGATGTCCTCGTCGTAGATCTGCTTCTTGCGGTCGGCCAGCGCCTTGAAGCGCACGAAGGCATCCTCCAGCTGGTTGCCGGCCAGTTGATAGCCGAGCTCCTCCAGCTTGTGCACGAAGGCATGGCGGCCGGAATGTTTGCCCATGACCAGCGAGGTCTGCTTCACGCCCACCGATTCCGGCGTCATGATCTCGTAGGTCTGCGCGTTCTTGAGCATGCCGTCCTGGTGGATGCCGCTCTCGTGCGCAAACGCATTCCGTCCGACGATCGCCTTGTTGTACTGCACCGGGAACGAGGTTGCCGCCGACACCAGCTTGGAAGCGCGCGTGAGCATGGTGGCGTCGATGTGGGTGGCGTAAGGCAGCACGTCGTTGCGCGTCTTGATCGCCATCACCACTTCCTCGAGCGCGGCGTTGCCGGCGCGCTCGCCGATGCCGTTGATGGTGCATTCGATCTGGCGCGCGCCCGCCTTTACGCCGGCGAGCGAATTGGCCACCGCCATGCCGAGGTCGTTGTGGCAATGGGTGGAGAACACCGCCTTGTCGGCATTGGGCACGCGCGTGCACAACATCTCGATCATGGCGAAATATTCCTCCGGCACCGTATAGCCAACGGTGTCGGGAATATTGATAGTGGTGGCGCCGGCATTGATGGCGGCTTCCACGCAGCGGCAGAGGAAATCGGCTTCGGTACGGGTGGCGTCCTCGGCCGACCATTCCACGTCGTCGGTATGGCCGCGCGCACGCGTGACCTGCGCGATCACCATCTCGTAGACCTCGTGCGGCTCCTTCTGGAGCTTGTATTTCATGTGCACCGGCGAGGTGGAGATGAAAGTGTGGATGCGCTTGCGCTTGGCCGGCTTGATCGCCTCGGCGCAGCGGTCGATGTCCTTGAAGGCCGCGCGTGAGAGCCCGCAGATCACCGCGTTCTTGGAACGCTTAGCGATCTCGTGCACGGCGGCAAAGTCGCCTTCCGAGGCGATCGGGAAGCCGGCCTCGATGATGTCCACGCCCATCTCGTCGAGCAGGGCTGCGACCTCGAGCTTCTCTTCGTGGGTCATGGTCGCGCCCGGGCATTGCTCGCCGTCGCGCAACGTCGTGTCGAAGATGACGACGCGGTCCTCTTGGGACGGTTTCTTGGCAGTCATGGCAGTCGATCCTTCTTAAGTCGAACGCGCCGCTTGGGCGCTCAATGGGGTTGTGATGGTTTCCGTCATCCCCCGAGTGCCCAGGCGCGTATGGCCCTGCCGGCCCTCAGGGGCGGATAAGCAGAAGGAGCGAGCCCAGAATGAGGGTAGGCATAGACGAGCCCTTGGGTTCGGCCTGGGAGGCCGCCCGCCCGATCGCGCAGAGTTCGCGGCGCGTCGTCATGGCTCTCAAATCACCCTCGTCTTCGGCGGTTATGCTCGCGGAACAAGGTAAAGCCCGCGTTAACCGCAGATAGGATGCCTCGCTTCTAGCGGAAGGGGGCAACGCAAATCAAGCGTGCCGGCGGGATAGGTCAATATTGCTGTCGTTCGCAGCCAATCACGCCCTAGCGCTTCTCGGCCTTCAGCGCCTTGCCCGCCTTGTGCAGATCCTTGAGCGCCTTGCCCTCGACCTTCGGGTAGTCGAGCTTGAGCCGGTCAAGCGCCTCCACCATCGCCGCCGCCACTACAGCCCGCGTGAACCACTTGTTGTCGGCCGGCACCACGTACCAGGGCGCTTCCGGCCGGCTGGTGGCGCGGATCATGTCTTCGTACGCCGCCATGTATTTCGGCCACAGCTTGCGCTCAGTGACGTCGCTCATGGAGAATTTCCAGCGCTTGTCCGGCTGGTCGATGCGGTCGAGGAAGCGCTGGCGCTGTTCCTTGCGCGAGACGTTGAGGAAGAATTTCAGCACTAGCATGCCGCTGCCCGCGAGATGGCGCTCGAAGCAGCGGATGTCTTCGAAGCGCCGCCGCCAGATGTCGCGGCCGGCGAGCCGCGCCGGCAGTTTCTGGTTGGCCAGCAGCTCGGGGTGCACGCGCACCACCAGCACCTCTTCGTAATGCGAGCGGTTGAAGATGCCGATGCGTCCGCGTTCCGGCAGCCGCTTGCCGGCGCGCCAGAGGAAATCGTGATCGAGCTCCTCCGCGCTTGGCTGCTTGAACGGATGCACCTCCACGCCCTGCGGATTGAGGCCGGTCATGACGTGCTTGATGACGCCGTCCTTGCCGGCGGCGTCCATGGCCTGCAGCACGATCAGCACCGACCAGCGGTCATGCGCATAGAGCCTCTGCTGCAGCTCGGACAGCCGCGCAATTCCATCTTCCAGCATCCCTTTGGCGTCGGTCTTGTCGATGCTCATGCCGCAGCAGTCGGCCGGATCGTGGTCGGCGAGCCGGAATGCCTCCGGCTTGTCGATGCGAAAGCGCTTGGCGATGTGTTCGAGCTTCATAAGCTTAAGTTCACGCCACCGCGGCGCCCTTGGCAAGGCTAACCGCCGCCGAAATGATGCGTCAAAAACGTCGTGACGAAACGCGGCATCGCCTTGTCGAAATCGGCCGGTCCGCGCACGATGCGGATGTCGGCAAGCTCAGGCTGCGTTTCGCGCGCAAGATGCGCGAGCATGCGTGCGCGCAACACTTCTGCGCGCTCGGCCGAGCGCATGAGCTTGATCTGCGCGATCAGCGCGCCGTCAACCACCGTGGTCCATCCCGGATCGGCGGCGAAGTCCGCGGCGGCGAGGCCGCTTTCCTCCTCGAGCTCGCGTTGTACGCTTCGTTCGAAGTCGACCTTGCCGCCCACGATGTCGCTCGGATCGGGCGTGCCGCAGGGAAAATAGATGCAACCGGCGTTGGCGGTATGCGCGCCCATGACGCCGAGCAGCACCGCGCCGTCCGCCGACACGATCGCACCCGCGCCGAAACAATCGCGTACGCCGGCGGCAGGAAAGCCCCAATGGCGCCAGGCGACGAAGCTGGCAAAATCGGTTTCCAGAAAGTCGCCCTTGAACACGCCATCGCTTACCAGCTGATGATGCAGCAGCAGCACGCGGCCGTTCCAGATCTTCGGCTTCTGGCGTTGCAAGGCGGCGAAATAGGCGTCGATCTCGGCTCGCTTTTCGGCGGCAAAGGCCCACGGCTTGGGCACAAAAGAAAGCTCCAGCCGTTCAACGCGGAACACCGCCGGGGCCTCGTTCATGAGGTCATTTCTTCCGCGTCAAACACCTTGCTCGGCTCGACGATTTCATTCTGCGCGACCACCAGTTGGATTTCCGGCGCGCCCACCTCCGCGGTCTTGGCCAGCACGCCGAAGATGCTCGATGCCGCCCGTGACAGCGCCACGTCGAGCTTTCCCTCGCGCAGGTAATGCGCCAGGAACAGCGCGGCGATGGCATCGCCTGCTCCATTCACCACCAGCGGCAGCCGCGGCGTGCGCAAGCGGAAGCAGGTCTTCTCGTCGGAAGCCAAGAGATCGATCGCGTCCTCCGGCGTCTCCTCGGTATGCAGCGAGGTCACAAGACATACGCGCGGGCCCAGATCGTGCACCGCTTTGACCGCGTCGCGCGTGGTGGCGAGCGTCGCGCATTCGCGGCCGGCAAGATAAGCAAGCTCGAACTGGTTCGGCGTGATGACGTCGGCCGCCGGCACCGCCTTGTCGCGCATGAATTCCGGAATGCCCTCGCGCACGAATATGCCGCGGCCGGCGTCGCCGATCACCGGGTCGCAGCAATATTTCGCCGACGGGTTGGCCTGCTTGACGGTTGCCACCGCCTCGAGAATGGCGGCGCCGATGTCGGCCCCGCCCATGTAGCCGGACAGCACGCTGTCGCATTCGCCCAGCACGCCGCGCTGCGCGATCCCGCCCACCACTTCGCGGATCATGCCGGCGTCGAACACCCGGCCCTGCCATTGGCCGTAGCCGGGGTGATTGGAGAACTGCACCGTGTGCACCGGCCACACCTCCACGCCCATGCGCTGGAGCGGAAACACCGCGGCCGAATTGCCGACATGGCCGTAGGCGACGTGGGATTGGATGGAGAGGATGTTCATGGCGCCGCAACCTAGCCGCTCACCCTGCTGTTGCAAACTGTCGGGCGCGGGTTCCGCTGACGGCACACCCGTGCCATCATCGCCGCAATGAATATCGACGCGCGATTGGCCGACGCTCTCGCGCGGCTGCCTGACTATCTCGGCAGCCATGTGCTGGTGAGCATCACGGCGCTGGCGATCGGGCTGGGCATCAGCCTGCCGCTGGCGGTCGCCTCCATCCGCCGCCCGCTGCTGCGCGGCAGCCTGCTGACGGTTGCCAGCGTCATCCAGACTATCCCCGGCCTTGCCTTGCTGGCGCTGTTCTATCCGCTGCTGCTGGCGATCGCCGCGCTGTCGGAGCGGCTGTTCGGCGCCGGTTTCTCCGCGCTCGGCTTTCTGCCCTCGGTGCTGGCGCTAGCGCTCTATTCGATGCTGCCTGTGCTGCGCAACACCGTGGCGGGCCTCAACGGCCTCGACCCGTCGTTGCGCGACGCCGCCCGCGTCATCGGCATGCGGCCTTCGCAGTCGTTGCGCGAGATCGAATTGCCGCTGGCCATGCCGGTGATCATGGCCGGCATCCGCACCTCGGCGGTCTGGGTGATCGGCACCGCCACGTTGTCGACGCCGGTCGGCCAGACCAGCCTCGGCAATTACATCTTCGCCGGCCTGCAGACGCAGAACTGGGTCTTCGTCATCTTCGGCTGCGTCGCCGCCGCGGTGCTGGCGCTGGTGGTCGACCAATTGCTGGCGCTGATGGAACATGGCGTCGCCGCGCGCAGCCGCGCGCGCGTCGCCGCCGGTGGCATTGGCCTGGCGCTGGTGGTGCTGGCGGCGCTGGTGCCGGGCAACGCCAGCACACGCAACA
>Ga0307417_10000036_pt1 | contig 50888 bp, 42 predicted proteins | sample SalMarWE160210MG_2_FD_202514 | JGI IMG/M metagenome (GOLD analysis project Ga0307417, IMG submission 202514) | Salt marsh sediment microbial communities from the Plum Island Ecosystem LTER, Massachusetts, United States - WE1602-10 | ecosystem: Environmental > Aquatic > Marine > Intertidal zone... | reverse complement strand
GGATCAGAACGCCGCCGATCGTGGGGTCCACCGCGTTCACCAGGAGGCCCTTCTTCAACAGGCCCTGGCCCACGATCGCGCTGAACGGAAAAAGACGCATGCTCCTATCCCCAGGTCATGGGATGAAGAAAAGGAAGAAACGATGGCCCCTGTGGTCGGCCGGCAAAGGGTGGAGACGGCCGGAAGGGATTCCCCGGCAGTACACGCTCGCCCGAGGCGGCATCACCATGGTATCGAAAAAAAATAAGACGACGGGAGGAAAAATGAAGGGATCCGTATACCTTCAGGACAGGTAGGGCTCCTCACCCGGAGGAAGCGCCTCGAAAAACTCGGCGAAGTGCTCCTCGATTTCCTCGGGACAGGGCTTCGGTTCCCCGCCGCCGTTCAGATACCGTAAGAACCCCCCGCACGTCTCGCACCGGTCACGATGTGCATCGAACAGAAGGGAGAGGGAAGGGGCCAACCGCCGCTCCCGGAACGCCCGCAGGAGAGTTTCCACCTCCCGTTTTTGCTCTTCGGCGGCCATTTTCCTATACTTATCGAGCTCCTGGTGGTGCTCCCTCGCTTTCTCGATCACGAAGGACTTCAGTCTTTCCCGGAACTCCTCCGGGATCTCGTTCAGCCGGACCTGCCGGCAGATGAGTTTCGTCGTGTCGTAGGTCCGGAGGAAATTCGTGCAGGACTCGCACATCACGATGTGCGCATCCAGGTCCTCCCGCAGGCGGTCCTCCATGGAACCGTCGAGGTAATCCCCCAGCAGGTAGACCAGTTCCTTGCAGTTCATGGCATCTATTCCGTCTTCCCTTCCCGCAGATACCGGGTCAGCTGTTCCCGCAGATACAGGCGCGCCCGGTGAAGGCGCGATTTTACCGCGGGGACCGTCAGCCCTAAAATTTGCGCGGTTTCCTCGTTCGACAGCCCTTCCACATCGCTCAGCACGAAGACCACCCTGTACTTTTCGGACAGATCGTCCGTGAACTTCCTGATCACTTGCCCCAGTTCCTTGTCGAGCATCTTCCGCTCGACTTCCTTGCTCCAGTCCTCGACCGGACCCGTGTGCATGCCATCTTCCGAGAAGATGGGCATGAACTCCTCGATGGACACCGTCTCCTGCCGGCGCTTTCCGCGAAGCCGCATCAGGCAGGCGTTTACGCAGATCCGGTAGATCCAGGAGTACAGCGCGGAGTTCCCCTTGAACGTGTGCGCCTTCTGGAACACCGTCAGAAACACGTCCTGCGCGGCTTCCTCGGCATCGCTTTCGTTCTTCAGGATCGACATCGCAAGGCCGAAGATCTTCCCGTGAAACCGCTCAAAGAGAGCCTCCACGGCCTCGGAGGAGCCGTTCCGAAGTTCCTCCAGAAGAACGTTGTCATCGAGCAATCGCTCGGCGGGCATTCTCCGCTCCGTTTAGATTCGACCTTGTGTATCGGGTTTCATCTATCCACTTCGAATTTCAACGATTAGCACGTTTTTCCTCGTCGGTGCAAGACCCGTCCGATCCGACCGGGGACCTTTCCCACTTGGCCGCGCGCGGGATTTGTCTTACAATCGGAGGAAACGCCGGGTCTTGTGGCATGTCGGGAGACATATGTGAAATTCCCTCGGACCTGTTATTTCCTCGCCGCCCTGGTGACCACCGGGGCCCTCACCTATCTCCTTATTATGGCCAAGCGGAAAAGGACCGCCGTGTCTTTCCTCTACTCCCATCCGGAGGGGGGGGACAGGGAAGGGGAGTTCGAGCTCTTCATCGGATCGTAAGCGTGGTTTCAGGATAGAAATTCCATCTTCCCGAGCCGGACGAGAATCTTTTTCCGTCCGTACCCGGGAAAACAGGCCGTGATCTTCCGGTTGTCTCCCTCCCCTTCCACCGCTTCGACACTTCCTTCACCAAAGGCCGGGTGACGCACGCGCATCGACCGCCGTGCGGCAGGTACCGGCCCGGTACCGCCCCGGACAGGATCCTGTGGTCTCGCGCGGGGCGAATCGTTTCCCCTCCCGGCGCGGAGTGGGCGTGCGGCCGCAATGCGCAACGCTCCCTCCCCGGGCGGAAGGATCCCCTCCCAACGGAGAAGTGCGGGCGGAATCTCGGAGAGAAACCTGGAAGGGACAGCGTCCCGGAACGTTCCGTAGAGGGCCCGCCGGCGGGCGAAGGAAAGATACGCCCTTTCCCGCGCGCGGGTAAGGCCAACATAGAACAGCCGTCGCTCCTCTTCCACGTCGAACTCCGAACCCGTGGACCGGGAATGGGGAAGGATCCCCTCCTCGAGTCCGACGAGGAAAGAGACGTCGAACTCCAGACCCTTGGCGTTGTGCAGGGTCATCAGGTGGACCGCGTCTTTCCCTGTCCCGTTCCCGCCATCCTCCGGGGGCTCGAGCGACATCCTCTCGAGAAAATCCCGCAAGGCTTCCTCGCCGGTCGCGGGAACAGAATCCGCCAGAAGAAAGAGTTCTTCCACGTTGTCCCGGTTCTCCCGACCTCCTCCTTCCGCTGCCCTGTCGCCGAGCCAGGCCAGATACCCGGCCCCGGTCAGCAGGAACCGGAGAGATTCGGCTCCCCGCTTGCCCGGCAGCTCCTTCAGCCACTCCTCCCGGAAGGAAAGAAGAGGAGCGAGGGAGGGGATTTTTTTCAGTTCCAGGGAAAACGGGACGCCCGCCGCCCTGGCCGCCGCGCGCGCGCGCGACAGCGTCACTTCCCCCACCCCGCGCCGTGGGATCGAAAGCAACCTCTTCAGGGAAACCGGGTCGTCGGGATTCAGGAACCACCGCAGGTACGCTACTGCGCCGCGTACCGATGCGCGCTCGTAGAACGAGAGCGCCCCTCGCAGCACGTACGGTATCCCCTCCCGACGCAGCCCATCCTCGACCGCCCGGGACTGCGCATTTACACGGTAGAACACGGCGATGCGGGATGGAGAGACCCCTCGCCGAATTTCCCCCGCCACCGCCAGCGCCACGCCCTCCGCCTCGGCATCCGCATCTTCGAAGACCCGGATCGCGGGGGGCTCCCCTCCGTCACGGGCAGCGAGGATCCGCTTTTCCCGCCGCTGCCGGTTTCGCCCGATCACCTCTTCCGCCGCAAGGAGCAGCGAGGCGCGCGAGCGGTAGTTGGTACGAAGGGTAAGGACTGCGGCACCTGGATGGTCCCTTTCGAAGGAGAGCATCGGTTTGGCCGACCCGCCCCGCCACCCGTAGATCGACTGGTCTTCGTCCCCCACCGCGCAGAACGAGTCGGCACCCGCTGCTATCGTCGCCGTCAGTTCCGCCTGGGCCCGGTCGACGTCCTGGAATTCGTCGACGAGAAGGTGCCGGATCTCCCCACGGACGGCATCCCGGACGTCCGGAGCCTCGCGGAAGAGGGTGACGGGAAGCCGGATGAGATCGGCGAAGTCGACCGCTCCCGCCGCCGCGAGCGCCTCACCGTATGCTCTTCCCACCGACACAGCCATGTCTGGGAAAAGCACTCCCGGAGAGACTGCCGCCGACCCGAGGGGGACCCCCTCCCGTTTGGAGCGCTCGATCAGTCCCGCGAACCGCGCGGCCGGGAACTTCTTCTCGTCGATATCCCTATCTTTCAGGATCTGCCGGAGGAGATCGATCTGGTCGCGCCCGTCGTAGATGACAAAACCGCGGGGCAGGCCGATTCTGTCCCCGAACCGGTGCAGCAAGGTGGCGCCGAACGCGTGGAACGTGCCCAGCCACGGAAGACCGTTCCCGCCCCCCTGAGCGGCAACAGATTTCGCCACCCGTCCGCGCATTTCGTCGGCCGCCCGATTGGTGAAGGTAATCCCGAGAATTCCCCGGGGAGGGACACCTTCCCGGAGGAGACGGACGATCCGTGCCACGATCACGCGGGTCTTGCCCGAACCCGCGCCAGCCACGATCAGGAGCGGCCCCGCCGCGTGCAGTACGGCCCGGCGCTGGTCGACGTCAAGCGAATCGATTGGCTGTTGTTCCCCGGTATTCATGGCAATGGTTTAAGCATAAACCCGATCCGGCGGCAGCCGACGGAATTATTTCCTGATGGATGGTTCCGAAGAGAAAAAGAGACGGAAAGTCTCCGTTTCATCCTTTCACGGTTTAAAGATAAACAGGAAGAGCAGAACACCGATGCAGGCGGAGAGAAGCCCCAGCAGGAGGAATTCCAGGAAGCCACTCGACTTTCCCTTTAATCCTGACCGATGTGGAGTCCTGTCGGTATCGGAGCCCGACTTCGGACTGGCGAACCCGCGTGGCGGAAACTTCCCCATAACACACCATTCCTTTTCTGACCAACATGCATCAAGGAGATGCTGCGAAGTGAGATGCCGCACTCCGAGCGTCTGTTTCCTCTCCAGGCCAATTGGTTCTCCTTCTGTGGCATCGGGAAATCCCTACCGAATATATCCGGAGTCATGCGGACGGTTTCCCCAAGGGAGGATCCCGGGCGCTAAACACAAAAACATCCCGTTTTAATACCAAAAAGCAGGATCCGTTTCTCTTTTACCTGTTGGATTATCATCCAGGAAAAAAGAAAACCGCAGATAAGAACATGATTATAGACTTCTTCCCCCGTAAAAAGTTGACTTCAAACCGGAAATATGGACAATATTTCCTGATTCCGATTTTATATGGGAGAGAGATGAATAACAGACTCTTCATTGCGCCTGTTCTCGCCGCCCTGATCCTGTTCGGTCTTTTCAAGGTTTTCCACCGCCCGCAGCCTTTGCCCGGTCACACCCGGACGGAGACACCAACGGAGTCGTCGAAGGAAATTCGGGGGGTGGTAAAGCCCGGAGAGACGATGTTCGACATCTTCAAGAAGTACGGACTGCCCTCCCAGGATTTGTTTTACCTCAAGAAAGCGTCCGTCGGCGTCCACCGGCTGGGGAAGATCACCACCGGGAAACCGTACCGGATCGAGCTGGGCCCGGACAACAGCGTTCTCTCGCTTACCTACCAGATCAATGCCGACTTCCTGCTCAACATCACCCGTGCCGACCCCGGCTTCCGGGCGGAAAAAATCACGATCCCGTACGTGACGAAATTGAGCAAGGTCGGGGGGACCATCGAGAACAACCTCTACGACTCGCTTGGCAACGGCGGGGATTCCGGGCTTCTCGCCTATGCCCTCTCCGACATCTTTTCATGGGATATCGATTTCACGACCGACCTGCGCAACGGCGACACCTTCAAGATCATCGTCGAGGAGCAGTGGCTGGACGGTCGGTTCAAACGTTACGGGAACATCCTCGCCGCCGAATTCACGAACGACGGGAAGGTCTACCGGGCCTTCCGGTACGAGGGTCCTGACGGGCGCGCCGGGTATTTCGACGAAGAGGGGAAGTCGCTGCAGCGGTCGTTCCTGAAAGCTCCGCTTTCCTACCGCCGCATCAGCTCCGGGTTCAGCTACAGCCGGATGCACCCGATCCTGAAGATCCGGCGACCGCACCTGGGGGTCGACTACGTCGCTCCCCGGGGAACACCGGTTTCCGCCCTGGGGGACGGAACCATCCAGTTCGCCGGGTACAAGGGAGCCAACGGCAACCTCGTGATCCTCAGGCATCCGAAAGGATTCACCACCTACTACGGACACCTCCACAAGATCCGCAGGGGGATCCGGCGCGGTGCCCGGGTTGCACAGGGGGACGTCATCGGTTACGTCGGATCGACCGGCCGCGCCACCGGTCCCCACCTCGATTTCCGGATGAAGAAGGGAAACCGGTTCATCAACCCGCTCCGGGTAGACGTCCCGCGCAGCAGCGGGATACCGAAGAATCTCCTCGCCGACTACGACAAGATCCGGCAGAAAAGGGGACTCGAACTGGCCTCGATCGTCCCATCCCCGCAGAAACCGGAACCGGAATCCAAGTCGCAATCGGTCGCGTACGCCCGCTGATCATACCGTTTTCCCGGTTCGCCGGAAACCGTCCCGCCCGACCCACGATGTTCTCCTTTTGCCATGCAACTGCTTCTTCCTTTCCGCTTCTCCAGGATTTCCGGGGACGGGGTGTCCCTGCCGCTGTCGTTACGGGCGCATGAAACGATTCCGGGGGGAACACAGGGAACCCGGAGAGGAAGAGGGACTGCGCGCCTACTCCACCGTGACGCTTTTTGCGAGGTTGCGTGGCTGGTCGACGTCTGTGCCTTTGAGCACCGCCATGTGGTAGGCCAGAAGCTGCAGCGGCACGACCTCGAGAATCGGTCGGGCGTACTTTCCGCACGCAGGCAGGAAAAAAAGGTCCTCCGCTTTTTCGGAAAGCGCGGTGTCCCCTTCCGTCCCCACCGCGATCACACGCCCCCCCCGAGTGTACGCCTCCTCGAGATTGGAGACGGTCTTCTCGTACGTGTCTCCCCGGGAACAGAGAACCAGCACCGGCATCCGCTCGTCGATCAGGGCGATCGGCCCATGCTTCATCTCGCCGGCCGGATACCCTTCCGCATGGATGTAGGAGATCTCCTTGAGCTTGAGCGCCCCCTCGAGCGCGACCGGATAGGAAAGCCCTCGCCCCAGGTAAAGGAAATCCCGGGAGTCCTTGTACTTGCGGGCGATTTCCGCGATCTCGCCCTCTCTTTTGAGAACCTCCTCGACCATCCGGGGCAGTTCGCTTACGTCCAGAAGGTGAGAGGAGACTACCTGCGGGGACAACGTCCCGCGGACCTTCCCGAGATGGAGGGCCAGCAGGTAGAGCGCCGTCAACTGCGTCGTGAATGCCTTGGTGGACGCCACGCCGATCTCGGGCCCCGCGTGCGTGTAGATCACCCCGTCGGACTCCCGCGCTATCGAGGAGGAAACGACGTTGCAGATCGCCACCGAGAATGCCCCTTTGCTCCTGGCTTCCCGCAGGCCCGCCAGCGTGTCGGCGGTCTCGCCGGACTGCGATATCGGGACGCAGAGGGTACCCCCTTCCACCACGGGGTTCCGGTACCGGTACTCGGAGCCCAGGTCGACTTCCACCGGCAGTCGCGCGAGCCCCTCGATCAGGAACTTCCCGATCAGGCCGGCATGCCAGGAGGTTCCACAAGCGATGATAAGCACCCGCGAGAGAGATCGCAGTTCCTCCTCCCCGAGCGGGAGCGTGTCGAAGAAGACCTCGCCGGACTCGGGGAGAACCCGGCCCGCCAGCGTGTCCAGTATCGCCCGCGGCTGCTCGTGAATTTCCTTGAGCATGAAATGCCGGTAGCCGCCCTTTTCCGCCATGACGGGGGACCAGTCGATGTAGACCGGGGATCGTTCCCTGTGGTTCCCGGAGAAGTCGGTCAGCCGGACACCGTCCGGACCGGCGATGATGATCTCCCCGTCTTCGAGAAACAAGGCGCTGCGGGTGTACGAAAGCAGGGGAGGAAGGTCAGAGGCGACATACGTCTCCCCCTCGCCCACGCCCACCACCATCGGGCAGTTGAGACGCGCCCCCACCAGCGTCCCCGGTTCCTTTTCGGAGATGCAGAGGAAGGCGTACGACCCGTGAAGTGCGGCAACCGTCTTTCGAACGGCCTCCTCGAGCCGCAATCCCCCGGATACGTACTCGTCCACCAGGTGGGCGATCACCTCGGTGTCGGTCTCCGATTGGAAGGTCCGTCCCTTTGCTACCAGAAGTTCCTTGAGCGTGCGGTGGTTCTCCACGATCCCGTTGTGGACGACCGCCACCTGTCCCGTCTTGTGCGGGTGGGCGTTATTGTCCGACGGGCGCCCGTGGGTCGCCCAACGGGTATGCCCGATCCCGCACGTGCTTACTACCGGCTCGCGCACCACCAGGTCCAGGAGCCGGGAGATCTTCCCTTCGCTCTTGCGGATGGCGATTTCGCCTCCGTCGAGGACTGCGATTCCCGCGGAATCGTATCCCCGGTATTCCAGTTTCCGCAGACCGTCCAGGAGGATCTCCCCGCACTGCCGCGGACCCGTGTATCCCACGATCCCGCACATTCTCAGGCCTTCTCCTTCAGAGGGGGGATCGTAAGCCCCGATTTCTTCAGCAATTCCGGCATCCGCCGGATCACCCAGTCGGCGATGTTCTTCTGCTCTACCCGCGAAAGGGCGAGGGCATACGGCGGGACATCCTGGGTGATGGTCGCCCCTGCCCCGACGAGGGCTCCTTTCCCGACCGTAACCGGTGCGACCAACTGCGTGTCGCTGCCGACGAACACCCCGTCGCCGATCACCGTCGTGTGCTTGGTGATCCCGTCATAGTTGCAGGTGATCGTACCGGCGCCGATGTTGGCCTTTTTCCCCACGATGGCATCGCCGATGTAGGCCAGGTGGTTCGCCTTCGACCCGTTCCCGATCCGGCTTTTCTTTACCTCGACGAAATTGCCGACGCGGGCATCCTCTCCAATGTCCGATGCTGGGCGCAAGTGAGCGAACGGGCCAAGGATTGCGCGTTTTCGCACATGCGAATCCGTGAGCACGGAGTACGGTTTCAGGTGCGCGCCGTCGTCTACCCGGCTGTTCTCCACCACGCATCCGGTCTGGATCCTGACCCCTTTCCCGATCCTCGTCTTCCCGAGCAGCACGACCCCGGGTTCGATCATCGAATCGGCTCCCACGGAAACTTCCGCCTCGATGTAGGTGCGGTCCGGCGCCACGACGGTCACCCCGTTGTCCAGCAGGGCATCGATCTTCACCCGCCGCAGCACCTCGGTGGCCTCGGCGAGTTCCTTTCGGGAGTTGATCCCGCGCACTTCGTCGGGGTTCCCGGCGACGACGGGCACGACGATCTTTCCCTCCTGAAGGGCCTGCACGACCAGGTCGGTAAGGTAGAACTCCCGCTGCACGTTGACGTCGGTCAGGCGCGGGAGGTTTCTCGCGAGGAACTTCCGGTCGAAGACGTATGTCCCCGAGTTCACCTCCCGTATCTTCCGGATCTCGGGACCGCCGTCCCTCTCCTCGACGATCCGCGCGACGGTGCCGTCCGGGTTGCGCAGGACACGCCCGTACCCGGAAGGGGTGGAGAGGATCCCGGTAAGCACGGAGGCGGCCGCCTTCCTGCGTCTTCGGGTTGCGATGAGAGCACGGATGGTCCGGGGATGAATGAGCGGTGCATCCCCGCAGAGGACGACGACCTCCTTCGCCTTGGAGGAGATCACGGAAAGCCCGCAGCGGGCGGCATCTCCGGTCCCCAGCTGGGTTTCCTGGATCGCCACCTTCCCCCCGAACTCCTCCGCCGTCCCGACCAATTTCTCCCGCCCCTGGCCGAGCACGAAGGCGATCTCGGCGATCCCGGCCGTTCTGGCCGCGCGGGCGACGTGCCACAACATCGGCCTGCCCGAAACGGGGTGCGCCACCTTGGGGAGGAGGGACTTCATCCTTTTTCCCTGCCCCGCGGCTAGAATGATCGCGGAGACATCTGCCATGGACCTCATCCTTTCCGGGATGGTAGAATTGGCCCCGTCCGGCCGTAGTAAAGTGTACCCGGTTTCCTTGGGAAAAGGGAACGCCGAAAGTGACGAATTTGAAGAACGCTTTGGACAGAATCGAAGCGGATCTCAACGATTTGAAGCGCCAGTATGACCTCTTCTTTCAGGGGATCCGGCGCATCGAGCCCCAGGAAGAGCGCAAAGTCCTCGGGTGGATGGTCCGCCGCATGGGGCAGCGGAAGCTTCCGAACACTTCCGACCAATTCCGTTTCAGCAGCCTGCAGACGCGGTTCAATACCTATTCCAACCTGTGGACCCGGACGATCCGGGATATGGAGGAAGGCCGGCTTACGCGGGACAGCAGAGGAAAGCTTTCCCGCGGAACCCCCTTAGGCGAGGAAGCGATCCCCCCGGACCAGCTCGAACAGGTGCTCGAACAACTGAAAAGCGCCCGGCAGGAGTGCGGCATGACAACCGGGGAAAAGGACCTGAACGCCCTGCGGGAGATGCTCCGGGCCCGCGCCTCCGAAATCGCCGGGAAGTCCGGCGCGCGTCGGGTCGAGTTCCGTGTCACCATCGAGGGGGGAAAACCGAAAATCAAGGCGGGAACGCGCTAAACGCCGGCAGGGATGCAGCGGGGATCGAATGCCGGGATCTTCCGGGAATGGAGCATCAGAGGCCGCCGGCCTCCAGGGTTTCGTTCCCGAAGAGGCCGTGCACCGAGAGGGCCGAAGCTCCCTGTCCGGCGAGGCGCCGGACCGAGGCGTACCCACAGCGGTACGGTGAGGGAGGGCGACGAAGCCGGCAGGGATGCAGCGGGGATCGAATGCCGGGATCTTCCGGGAATGGAGCCCTGGAGGCCGGTTACTCCGCGGCGGACATCCGGGCGATCGATCTCCGGAGGGCGGAGTTCATCTTGTTGAACTCCGCATCGTCCATCACCAGGTCCTTGAGGGCGTTTTCGGCCCGTTCGTGGGCCCGCTGCGCGCGATCGACGTCGATCTCCTCCGCCTTTTCCGCGACATCCGCCAGGATGACCACTCGATTCGACGTCACCTCCGCGAACCCGCCGCCCACGGCGATTTTCCATTCCTGGTTACTCTTCCGATAGCGGAGCACCCCGATCGAAAGGATCACCAGGAACGGTGTGTGGTCGGGAAGCACGCCGAACTCCCCTTCGTACCCGGGGGCGATGACCTCGTCCACCTCCTCGGAGACGAGAAGGCGCGCGGGGGTGACAAGTTCCAGTTTGATCGTCGATGCCATCGTGCTCTTCCCCGTAAACTCGGCTTTGCGGAACGACTCGCGTTACGCGCTTTCGATTCGCCTCATTCGGCGGCGAGGAGCTTCTTCCCCGCCTCGATCGCTTCCTCGATCGTGCCGACCATGTAGAACGCCTGCTCGGGGAGGTCGTCGTGCTTCCCGTCGACGATCTCCTTGAAGGAACGGACCGTATCCTCGAGGCGAACGTACTTTCCCGGAATCCCGGTGAACTGCTCGGCAACGAAGAACGGCTGCGAGAGGAACCGCTGGATCTTGCGCGCCCGGGCGACCAGCAGCTTGTCGTCTTCCGACAGCTCGTCCATGCCGAGGATCGCGATGATATCCTGCAGGTCCTTGTACCGCTGGAGGACCTTCTGGACCGCGCGTGCGACATCGTAGTGCTCTTGCCCCAGGACGAGCGGGGAGAGGATCCGCGATGTGGAGTCCAGCGGGTCGACCGCCGGGTAGATCCCGAGCTCCGCGATCTGGCGGGACAACACGGTCGTGGCGTCGAGGTGCGAGAACGTCGTCGCCGGCGCCGGATCGGTCAGGTCGTCCGCGGGGACGTAGATCGCCTGGACCGAGGTGATCGAGCCGCGGTTTGTGGACGTGATCCGCTCCTGGAGCTCCCCGAGGTCGGTGGACAGCGTCGGCTGGTAGCCGACCGCCGAGGGGATCCGTCCCAGAAGAGCCGATACCTCGGAGCCGGCCTGGGTGAACCGGAAGATGTTGTCGATGAAGAGAAGCACGTCCTGACCCTCCTCGTCGCGGAAATATTCCGCGGCGGTCAAGGCCGACAGGCCGACGCGCGCCCGCGCGCCGGGAGGCTCGGTCATCTGCCCGAAAACCAGGCAGGCCTTCTCGAGGACTTTGGACTCCTTCATCTCGAGCCACAGGTCGTTTCCCTCACGCGTGCGTTCGCCCACCCCGCCGAACACCGAGTAGCCCCCGTGCTCGATCGCGATGTTGTGGATGAGCTCCATGATGATGACGGTCTTTCCGACGCCCGCGCCGCCGAACAGGCCGATCTTCCCCCCCTTGGAGTAGGGAGCCAAAAGATCGACGACCTTGAGCCCGGTCTCGAGGATCTCGACCTTGGTCGACTGCTCCTCGAAGGAAGGGGGGTGCCTGTGGATCGGGTACCGTTTCTCCGTGGCGATCTCCCCCATCTCGTCGACGGGATTCCCGATCACGTTCATGATGCGGCCCAGGGTCTGCGGGCCGACCGGAATCGTGATCGGGCCGCCGGTATCGGTCGCCTCCATCCCGCGGACGAGGCCATCGGTCGTGTCCATCGCGATGGTGCGGACGATGTTGTCGCCCAGGTGCAGGGCCACCTCGACGGTGAGGTTCCCCTCCTTGTCGCTGATGCTCGGGTTGGAGATCTTGACCGCATTGTAGAGCGCCGGAAGCTTGCCGGCCTCGAACCGGACGTCCACGACGGGTCCGATCACCTGGACGATATTTCCCTTGTTCATGATTCTTTCGCCTCCTTCGATATCCGTAGCAAAGCGGCCCGCCCGGGGGCGAGCCATCGATCGATGTTATCCCTTGAGCGCCTCGGCTCCACCGATGATCTCCATCAGTTCCTTGGTGATGGAGGCCTGTCGCGCGCGGTTCATCTGAAGCGTGAGCCGGGAGATCATGTCCACCGCGTTGTTGGTGGCCGAATCCATCGCCGTCATCCTCGCGCCGTGCTCTCCCGCCACCGACTCGAGCAGCATCCGGAAGATCTGCACCTCCACATACTTGGGCAGCAAGGCCGCCAGGATTTCCTTCTGGGAAGGCTCATAGAGGTAATCGATGCCCTCATCGGGCGCTTCCCCTTCCGCCGGATCGATCTCGATGGGGAAGAGCCTTTCCATTCGGACGTTCTGCGAAATGGCCGACCGGAACTCGTTGAACGCGATCACCACCTCGTCGAACTCCCCGGCGAGATACCCCTCCAGCAGGTCGCTCGCCCCCTGCGCCGCGTGGGCGTAAGAGATCGACCCGAGGATGTTGATGTACTCTTTCCGCAACGGGATCCGTCGGCGCCGGAAGAAGTCCCGCGCCTTGCGCCCCACAACGAACAGCACGACCTCCTCGTCCTTCTCCCTCTTCTCCTCGAGGAACCGGTTGACCGCCCGGAGAAGATTCGAGTTGAACCCTCCGCACAAGCCCCGGTCCGAGGTGATCACGAGGAGTCCGATCTTCTTCGTCTCCCGGGACAACAGGAGCGGGTGCGCATCCTGCCCGGCCCGCCGAGCGACCGCCTGGACGACTTCCCGCATCCGGCGCGCATACGGCCGCGCGGCGACGATGGCGTCCTGCGCCCGCTTGAGCTTTGCCGCGGACACCATCTTCATCGCCTTCGTGATCTGCTGGGTGCTTTTGACGCTCCCGATCCGTTTCCGGATCGCGCGGAGGTTCGCCATGGTTCCTCGTCGCCCCTTTGCGCGCCGTTATTCCTGGAATACGCCGCGGAATTCCTCGAGGGCGGCGATGAGCTTTGTTTTCAGGTCGTCGTCGATCGTCTTCCTCTCGAGAAGGTCCGCGAGAGTCGCGCCGTGCTTGTCCCGCATGAAGGCGGCAAGCTCTGTCTCGTAGCGGCCGAGCAAGGAGACATCGTAGTCGTCGGTGAAGCCGTTGGTCGCCGCGAAGATCGTCACGATCTGCCGCTCCACGGGCTGGGGTTCGTACTGGGCCTGTTTGAGGATCTCCATCAGCCGGGCACCCCGCGCCAGCTGCATCTGCGTGGCCTTGTCGAGGTCCGACCCGAACTGGGCGAACGCCGCCATCTCGCGGTACTGCGCGAGCTCCAGCCGGAGCCTTCCGGCGACCTGCTTCATCGCCTTGATCTGCGCGTTCCCGCCGACGCGGGACACGGAGAGGCCGACGTTCACTGCCGGTCGGACGCCAGCATAGAACAGGTCGGCCTCGAGGTAGATCTGGCCGTCCGTGATCGAGATGACGTTCGTCGGGATGTAGGCCGAAACGTCCCCGGCCTGCGTTTCGATGATCGGCAGTGCCGTCAGCGATCCGCCCCCCTCGGCGTCGGAAAGCTTGGCTGCGCGCTCGAGCAGGCGGGAATGCAGGTAGAAGACATCGCCCGGGTACGCCTCCCGTCCCGGCGGCCTGCGCAGCAGGAGCGAGAGCTGCCGGTAGGCCACGGCGTGCTTTGACAGGTCGTCGTAGATGCACAGCGCGTGACGGCCGCTGTCGCGGTAATACTCTCCCATCGTGCACCCCGCGTAGGGGGCAATGAAGTTGAGCGGGGCGGACTCGGCGGCAGTCGCGGAGATGACGATCGTGTAGTCCATCGCTCCGAACTGGCGGAGCTTCTCGACCACCTGGGCGACCGTCGACTGCTTCTGGCCGATCGCCACGTAGACGCAGATGACGCCGGCCCCTTTCTGGTTGATGATCGTGTCGAGCGCCACCGCGGTCTTGCCCGTCTGGCGGTCGCCGATGATGAGCTCGCGCTGCCCGCGGCCGATCGGGATCATCGAGTCGATCGCCTTGATGCCGGTCTGGAGCGGCTCCTTCACCGGCTGGCGCCTGACGATCCCCGGGGCAATGACCTCGATGCGGCGGAACTCTTTCGTCTCGATGGGCCCCCTCCCGTCGATCGGCTGCCCCAAAGGGTTCAACACGCGCCCGACCATCGCGTCTCCGACTGGCACCTCGACGATGCGGCCGGTGCGGCGGACGACGTCCCCTTCCTTGATGAGCTGGTCGTCTCCCAAAAGGGCGATGCCGACGTTGTCCTCCTCGAGGTTCAGCACGATCCCCCGGACGTCCCCGGGGAACTCGAGAAGCTCCCCGGCCATCGCCTTCTCCAGCCCGTGGACGCGGGCGATGCCGTCCCCGACGGAAAGGACGACACCGGTCTCGGCGACGTCCACGCTGGTTTCGTAGCCCTTGATCTGACTTTTGAGGATCTCCGTGATCTCATCTGCGCGGATGCTCATGGCGCTTGTCTCACCCCTTCTCTAGATTTTCCCGGATCTGTTCGATCTGCGTCCGTGCGCTCCCGTCGTAGACGGTGGAGCCGACCTTGACGACCATTCCCCCCAGCACGGCAGGTTCGACCTTTTCCTCCAGCACGACCTTCTTGCCGGTCTGCCCTTCGAGAACCGATTGCAGCAGATCGCGCTGGGCGCCCGTAAGCGGCATCGGCACCACCACCTCGACACGCTCGATCCCTTCGAGCTGCTCGATCATCCGGCGCAGCTCCGTCACGATCGGAGAGAGTATGTTCATCCGTCTTTTGTCGACCAGCAGAAAAAGAAAATTCCTCGTCGATGGGAGAAACTCCAAGGGCGAAAGGGACGCCTCGAGGACGGCCTTCTTGTCCCGGCGGTTGATGTGCGCGGCTTCCAGCATCTCGCGCAGGTGGGGGATTTCGGCCATCAGCCGGTTGAACCGCTCCGCCTCATCCAGGATCCTGCGGAGATCCCCTGCTTCCTGACCGATGGCAATCAGCGCGCGGGCATATCTCCTTGCCAACCTTCCTCCGATCACCGCACGATCTCCCGGATCCTGTCGATGTTCTCCCGCACCATCCGCTCCTGGTCCCCCTTCGTGAGCGTCTTCGAGACGATCTCCTCGGCGGCCCGGGCGGAAAGCTCCGCCGCCTCTTTGCGGAGCTCGAGCCGGGCGTTCTTCACTTCCTGCTCGGCGGCGAACTGCACCTGGGCGTGGAGCCGTTCGACCTCGGCCTGCGCCATTTCCTTAATCCGTCGCGTCTCCTCTGCGGCCTCGGCGTCCATCTGCTGTCTCATCTCCGCGATCTCCTGGGAGAGCTTGGCCATGCGGATCTCGATCGCCAGGAGCTTCTCCGCCGCGGATGCCCTCGCCCGGGCCGCCTCGTCGATCGATTTCCTAAGCATCTCCGACCGTTCCTTGAGATACGCTCCGACGGGCTTCCTCAGGAAATAGACGAGTACAGCCACCAGAATGCCGAAGTTCACGGCCTGCTTGAAAATCCCCCACCACGGGATCCCCGTGGCTCCACCCGCTTCGGACGCCGCGGGCGCAACAACAGGTACGACAAGGAGACCAAGGAGAAGCAGGACCGCCCTCACGCCATTCGCCTCCCGAGAACCTTCTCGGCGATCTCCAGCGACAGGTGCGACACCTCGGTGCGCAGCACACGGGCGGCCTCTTCTTTCTCCGCGAGGATCTGCCCTTTCATCTTGTCGATCTGCCGGTTGGTCTCCTCCATGACTGCTTCGATCCCCTTCCGCTCTGCCCGGGACGCTTCTTCCAGCCGGGCCCGTTTACGGGCACGGATCTCGGCGGCGGCTTGCCGCCGGGACTCGTCATACTCCCGGGTCCTGGCCTCGGCATCGGCGATCAGCTGTTTCGCTTCCTCCAGCGGTCGGACGGAAAGGTTTTCACGTTCCTGGAACGTGGCGAGAACAGGCCGGATGAGAGTCACGGAAAGGACTATTGTCAGGAAGACCACCAGCCCCATCTGAAGAACGGCGATCAGTGTGATATCCAACGTCTGGAATATCTTGAGGACAAGTTCCATGAAACCGTCTCCCCCGGAATTCCCTGCAGGCTAACGACATGCGCAGATGGGTAAACGGGAAATTGGTATCACGGGAGGAAAGCCGCTGTCAAGCGTTTCGTGGGGATTTTCCGCCCGTTTATCCGATCTCCAAGAGAGAAAAGAAGAAGGGCGCCGCAGCGGTCTGCAACGCCCTTCTCTCCCTTGCGGTAGCCGCTATCGCCTCCCGAATGGGTTTTTACATCCGATCGGGGAGCGGAATGCGGTTCGCTTACTTCTTGGGTTCCTCCATCGGTTTTTCCATCCCGGCAGGCGGCATTGCCGCGTTGTCGGCAGGCATCATCGCCCCCTGGTCGGCAGGAGCGGGCTGCTCGGCGGGCGGAGGCGGAGGAGGAGGAGGAGCTTCCTTCTTCGCGCACGCTGCCAGACTAAAGGATGCGGCAAAGACCAGACTCAGGAACAGTGCCCATAACTTACGCATTTTTAACGCTCCTTTCCTGTCGTGGTTTTTCCGTTTGCCGGACACAAGTGGTTAGCGGTTATGCGGCAAAATATAGCACATACCAAACGTGTTGCAACTGTTTTTTCCCCTTATTCCTGGCGCTCGGCATCGTATTTTCCCTCGGCAAACCCCTGCTCCCCGGCGAAAAGGATGTCGCAGATCCTTGTGAACTCTTCCTCGGAGAAGTAGGAGACCTCTACCCTCCCCCTCTTCATCGTCCCCCGGATGCGCACCCTCGTGCCCCCTCTCCGGGACAATCGATCCTCCAGATCCTTGAGATGCAGATCACGGCGTTTGGGTTTACGCGTCGACTCCTTCCTTTCCCCCTCCTGGCACATCCGCTCTGCCTCGCGCACGGAGAGCCCCTTGCGCAACACGATCTCGAAAATTGCCAGAAGCCGGCCGGCAGGCGCCGACAGGAGCGCGCGCGCATGCCCCGCGGAGATACGGCCGTCCACGACCGCCTGTTTCACGGCAGCAGGGAGCTTGAGCAGCCGGACCGTATTCGCCACCGTGACGCGGTCCTTCCCTACTCGCTGCGCGACCTCTTCGTGCGAGAGCGCAAACTCGGCGGAGAGCCGATTGTACGCCTCCGCAAGCTCGATGGCGTTCAGGTCCGCCCGCTGGACATTCTCCACCAGGGCGGCCTCTAGCGATTCCCGGTCGGACAACTTCTTGACGATGGCGGGGATCGTCGCAACACCTGCAGCCTGGGCGGCGCGCAGCCTCCGCTCCCCCGCGACGAGTTCGTACCCGGCGGTCGTGGGGCGAACGAGGACGGGTTGCAGAACCCCTTTCTCCCGCACGGACTCGACCAGGTCCCGCAGCTCTCCCGCGGAAAAAGAGCGACGGGGCTGCTGGGATCCGGCCCGGATTTCGTTCACCGGGATGTGCAGGAAAACAGGCTCCCGTTCGGCAGGGCCCGGGAGAAGGGCCGACAGACCTCTGCCAAGGACCTTCTTTTTCAGCGGATCGGGTTTTCGCTCCATCGGCTCACCATTTCCTTGGCAAGTTCGAGGTATGATGCCGCCCCGCGCGAACTCACCGCGTACAGGATCGCCGGTTTCCCGAAGGACGGGGATTCGGAAAGCCGCACGTTACGGTGTATAACTGTTTGAAATACTTGAGTATTTAGGTTTTCCCGCGCCTCCGCGGCGACCTGGTGCGACAGGTTGTTTCGCGAATCGAACATCGTGAGAAGGATACCCTCCACGCGGAGGGAGGGATTTACCGACTCCCGGATCTTCTCTATGGTCCGATAGAGGCTGCCCAGACCTTCGAGGGCGTAATATTCGCATTGCAGGGGAATCAGCACGGACCTTGCCGCGCACAATGCGTTGACGGTCAGTAACCCCAGGGATGGGGGACAGTCGATGAGGATCACCTCATACCGCTCCACAAGGGGGCGCAACGCTTCACGAAGACGTGTCTCCCACTCCCCCCGGCCGACCAGCTCGATCTCCGCGCCGATCAGGTCGGCCGTCGCAGGAAGAAGGTGGAGAAACGGGAGATCGGTTTCGCAGACCGCCTCTGCAGCCGGGAGTTCGGCCATCACCACGCGGTAGATGTTCTTGCCATCCTCGCCCCCGCGGGCGCCGCCTACCCCCGACGTTGCGTTCGCCTGAGGGTCCAGGTCCACGAGGAGGGTCCTCTTTTCCATCACCGCGAGGGAAGCGGCAAGATTGACCACGGTGGTGGTCTTGCCCACCCCCCCCTTCTGGTTGGCAACGGCGATGACGCGGGTCAACGGTTCCCTTTCCGAAGCCTTCGATACCGGGCGATTTCGAGAAATACGGTATATGTACCACGCCGGGAGACACGGGAGGAACGAATTTCTTCCGGCACCCCGCTAGCCGAAGTCGGGTCTTCCTCTCCGGGACACACCCGATTCTCCTCTTTCATTCACCCGATCCGTATTTCCCGGATCTCCCGGGAACCCATTCGCAAAGGGAGTTCAAACCGGATGGTGCGTTCCCGGGCATCCTTTGGAGGGGAGAAGTCCTCTTCTCCAGGGGACTTCCCCTTCCCCTTTCCGGGCCCCCGCATCAAGAGAATGCGCCCCGCCGCAGCGGTATAGGGAAGGAGAACGGTCACGGCCTCCCCGGCCGGGAGGGTGGCCCGGGTGACAATGTGCTCGAATCTCCCGATGGGGAGGCGGCGATTGGTTTCCAGACGGGCCTGCACCACCTCCGCGTTGGCAAGGGAGAGCTTCCGGAGGGTGTGCGACAGGAATGCGCATTTTTTCCCCGAGGACTCCAGGAGAAGGAATCGGGACCCGGGCAGGGCGACCGCCAGGGGAATGCCGGGGTATCCGGCTCCCGAGCCAAAGTCCAGGATCCGTCCGGGAAACGGGGTAAAGCGAAGCAGGAGCAGGGAGTCCAGAATGTGCTTGACGGCGACTTCCGCCGGCTCGGTGATTGCCGTGAGCCGGATTGACCGGTTCCACCGGAGCATCTCCCGGGCGTGGTCGACAAGCTTCTCCACGGCCGGCATCGGAACGGAAAGACCTGCCCCTGCGATCAGTCCCGCGAGAAATGCCGCCGACGGCAAAGCGTCTTCAGGGCTACTCGTCAACACATTCTCCCGTGAAGCCCCCTGTTCCACGTGGAACACCCTACTACTGTCTTGCGATGGCCGCCCTCCCCTTCGTAAGCGCGACGAGGAGGAGGGAGACCGCCGCCGGGGTGACCCCGGGAATCCTCCGGGCGTGCCCGATCGAGGCAGGTCTGACCCGGACGAGCTTGTCCCGTACCTCGATCGACAGACCGTAGACCGACTCGAAGGGGAAATCTCCTGGAAACCGCATCTCATCGTATTTCCGAAGCTTTTTTGCCTCCTCCTCCTGGCGGCGGATATACCCTTCGAACTTGACGATGAGTTCCGCCTGGGCAACTACCTCCGGGGAGAACCGCGAAAGATCCGGATCGTTCGCCACGACAAGGGTGGCCGTCACCTCGGGCCGGCGCAGCAATTCTGCGTACGGGATCCCGGGGCGGATCGGCGCACCTCCCGCCCCCACGACGGCCTGCGCCAGCGGGTGCCCCGAAGAGACGCGGGACGTCTCGAGGGCGGACAGCAGCGAGGACAGCCCATCCCGCTTCTTGCAGAAGTTCCGGTATCGCTCCTCGGAGAGCAACCCCATCCGGTACCCGGTTTCCGAAAGGCGCAAATCGGCATTGTCCTCCCGCAGGAGAAGCCGGTATTCGGCCCGGGAAGTGAACATCCGGTACGGTTCCTGGGCCCCCTTCATGACAAGATCATCAATTAAAACACCTATGTACGCCTCGCTGCGGCTGAATACCACGGGCTCCTCCCCCCGCACTTTCCGCGCCGCGTTGATCCCGGCGACGATTCCCTGCGCCGCGGCTTCCTCGTATCCGCTGGTGCCATTGATCTGCCCGGCGTGGAACAGGTTCTTTACGACCTTCGTTTCGAGAGAGGGATAAAGCTGCACCGGGTCGACGAAATCGTACTCGATGGCGTACCCCGGGCGGACGATCTCCACATCTTCCAGGCCGGGGATGGTTCGGAGCATCTTCAGCTGGATATCATAGGGGAGGCTCGTCGAGACCCCGTTCGGATAATACTCGGCGGTGCGAAGACCTTCCGGCTCCAGAAAGACGTGGTGGCGCTCCCTGTCGGCGAATCGGACCACCTTGTCCTCGATCGAGGGGCAGTATCTCGGTCCGATCCCCTGGATCACACCGGAATAGAGGGGGGAGCGCGAAAGGCCGGACCGGATCGCCTCGTGCGTCCTCGCGTTGGTGTGCGTAACGTAGCAAGGAACCTGAGATCGGCAAATCTCCTTGTTTCCAAAGGAAAAAGGAACGGGAGGATCGTCGCCGAACTGTGGTTTGGTCCGGGAGAAATCTATCGTTTTCCCGTCCAACCGGGGAGTAGTGCCGGTCTTGAGGCGCCCAACGGAGAACCCGAGTTCCCGCAGGGAATCGGATAACTTCATCGAGGGGAATTCCCCCGCCCTCCCCGCAGGGAAATGCACCAGCCCGATGTGGACAAGGCCCTTGAGAAAGGTCCCGGTGCACAGGACCACCGTTTTCCCCCGGTACCGGATTCCCAGATCCGTTTCGACACCCGACGCCACCCCCCCCTCCGCGAAGACGGCGTCAACCATGGCCTGCTTGACATCCAGCCCATAGGTGCTCTCCAACGCCTTCTTCATCCGGAGGCGATAGAGCTGCTTGTCCGCCTGTGCACGGGATGATCGGACCGCCGGCCCCTTGCTCGTGTTCAGCTGTCGGAACTGGATCCCCGTCGCGTCGATATTTTTCGCCATCTCGCCGCCCAGTGCGTCGATCTCCCGGACGAGATGCCCTTTGGCCAGCCCGCCGATCGCGGGGTTGCACGACATGAGCCCGATGGCATCGGCGTTGATCGTGAGGAGGAGAGTGGAACACCCCATCCGGGCGGCGGCCAGGGCCGCCTCGCAGCCGGCGTGGCCTCCTCCGACGACGACCACGTCGTATTCCTTCGGGTAATCGTACATGCTCACTACGTATCTTCCCCTCCCCCTGTTTCACGTGAAACGGAAGACAAAAAAAGCACAAACAACAACTATTTACCTATACAAAACGTGTCGAATATGGCGTTCAGAACTTCTTCGGGAGCGATCTCCCCGGTAAGTTCGGCAAGCGCCTGCGCTGCGTCCCGAACGTCGGAGGCGACGAATTCCAGCGGCAGACATCTTCCGGCCGCCTCCAGCCCCCGCTCCAGCGCGGCATCCGCCTTTCTCGCCGCATCGAGGTGGCGAAGCCGGGTAAGCGGCGCTTCGGCCATTATAGCATCCTCCTCCGGGGCGATCTCGCGGGTGACCGCCCCGAGGAGGCCATCGACTCCCTCCCCGGTCTTCGCCGACACCGGAAGCGTCCCGTTGTGTCCCGGCCCCCGGAAGCAAGCCCCGTCCTCCGCGGCAGTGAGGTCCTGCTTGTTCAGGAGAACCAGATGAGGACGCCCCGCCACTTCCCGGTACGCATCGAAATCTCCCTCGTGCGCCGGGCGGCTCCCGTCGAGAACGAACAGGGTGAGATCCGCCCCGGCGATAATTTCCCGACTCCGCCTGACACCTTCGCGTTCCACGGGGTCCGAAGCCTCCCGCAATCCCGCCGTGTCGACCAGCCGCAGCGGAATCCCCGACAGGGAAATTTCCCCGGAGAGGTAGTCCCGCGTTGTACCCGGAATTTCCGTTACGATCGCCCGCTCCTCCCCCAGGAGGCGGTTAAGCAGACGCGATTTCCCCACATTGGCCACTCCTGCGATCGCCACGGTCGCCCCGTCCCGGTACCGGTGTGCCCGGGCATACGACGCGAGCTGCCGTCCGACCTTCTCTCTTAAATCCGTTACCCGTGCCTGGAGTTGTTCATGAGACAGGAGAGGGATATCTTCTTCTTCGGAAAAGTCGATGGAAGCCTCCAGGAGCGTGAGAAGCGATACGATTTCCGCCCGGAGGGGGGAGACCGCATCCCGGATTCCCCCTTTGAATTGGCGAAGGGCCGCCCGGGCCGCCCCGGCCGTCCTCGCTGTGATCAGGTCGGCCAGTGCCTCTGCCTGCGTGAGATCCATCTTCCCGTTTTGGAAAGCGCGGCGGGAGAATTCCCCGGGCGCGGCGGGAACGGCCCCTATGTCACATGCGGCGGCGCCGGCCCGCTCCACAAGCACGGGGTTGCCGTGGAGATGGATTTCCACCACATCCTCTCCGGTGAAGCTGCGCGGGGCGGGGAAAAACACGACGAGGGCGGAATCGATCTCCTCCCCCGTCGCGTCGCGGACCGTACACCGAAGCATCGTGCGGGGGGAAACCCGGTAAGGATCCACGCCGGTCATCCGGAACGCGATCGGGAACGCTTCCGGGCCGGAGAGGCGCAGAAGGGAAACGGCGCCGGCGCCGGCGGGGGTTATGGGGGCAACAATCGTCGTCCCGCCGCCATCGCCTGCCCCCCCCCGCTGTCCGGTGTAAGCCCGGGGCCGGTGATCGTCCACGGGATTCCTCCTTGGGGGGCGTTAAGCCTTTGCCGCCTTTTCCGCTTCGGCCTGCCGGTTCTGTATCAGCTGCTGGCCGATGCTCAGCAAATTGTTGACGAGCCAGTAGATGGTGAGACCTGTCGGGAACCCCCAGAACATGAACGTGAATATGAGGGGCAGGAAGAGCATCATTTTCTGCTGTGCGGGGTCCATCCCCCCGGATGGCGACATCTTCTGCTGGACGAACATCGAAATCCCCATGAGCAAGGGGAGCAGGCGGATCGGGAGGGTATACCCCGCCAACGAGAGATCCCACAGGTGCTCGGGGGCGGACAGGTCGTTTATCCACAGCATGAACGGGGCATGGCGAAGCTCGATCGCCACGAGCAGCCCCTTGTAGAGCGCGATGAAAACCGGGATCTGGAGCACCATCGGAAGGCAGCCGCTTAAGGGGTTTATCTTGTACGTCTTGTAGAGATTCATCGTCTCCTGCTGCTGCCTTGCCTTGTCGTCCTTGTACTTCTCCTTGATCTGTTTCATGATGGGCCCGAGTTCCTGCATCTTCTTCATCGAGGCCATCGACTTCTTCGTAAGCGGATAAAAAGCGATCTTGATCAGAATCGTCAGGATGATGATGTCGACCCCGTAATTCCCCGTAAACCGGTTGAAGATGGTGAGGAGCCACACGAGGGGCATCGCCACAGGGGAGAACCATCCGTAGTCCACCAGCTTCTCCATGTCTTTGCCGGTGGCCTTAAGGAGGTTGTACTCCTTCGGCCCCATGAAGGCCCGGGCGGAAAAGGAGGCCACCTCCCGCGGCCCCAGAACCGCCGGAGAGCCGGCAAGGGCAAGCCGGATCCCCTCCTCCCCCAGCGGGGAGACCCGCTCGAGACTCCACTCCTTCTCGGGGATGGCGATCAGGGTGAAATACTTGGCGTCGGCGGCCGCCCATCGAACCGGGACCTTGTCGATCCCCCCCTTCCGGATCTTCTTGAAGTTGAGACGCTCGATTTTTCCGTCGGCGTCCACCACGGCACCCTTGAAGGAATAGGAATCGCCGCCCAACTCCCCCGTGAAGACCTGGGAAAGCTGGATCCCCGGCGTGAGCCGGATCGATTCCGCACTCCCGTTGATCACTTTCTGGTCCACATCAAAATCGTACCGGTCGCCGACGAAGGTGTACTCGCGAGTGACGCGGACACCACGCGCGGAAATCCAGGACAGAGAGACGGTCTTTTTCTCTCCGGCCCCGACGGACAACTCGTCGGTCGCGTCCGTGGCAAATACCGGCAGCTCCGGGAAGGCCGGCTGGCTTTCGGGCAGGTACAGATCGAGGGGAAGCGGACGGACCGACCCGGAACCGATGATGTCCAGGGGTTTGCTCTTCGGCCCGGGGTGTTCTTTGTACCGGCTCAGGAGGAACGACTGGATCCCCCCCCCGGCGGTGGACACGGTCGCGGTGTACAGGGGGGTCCGAACGGTAATCCACCGACGCGGATTCTCCCGGCCGGGGGCAAGCCCGGCGGGCGCCGATGGCGGCGTGACCGGCAGGGCAGGGGCCTTTTCCACCTCGACGGCATTGTCCCCTGCGCGCTCTCCCGCCGTCTCCTGCTGCTTTGCGGGCGGCGGTGCGTCTTCACGCTCGGGTCCGAACAGCTGCTGGTAGCCAAGCATAATGGCGACCGACAGGACGATCGCCAGGATCAACCTTTTTTCCATCGATACCTCGTGCCGAGAATCTGGATTCGCCGTGGTTCGTCCACACCCCCGGGATGAAAGGGGTGGCACCGCAGGACCCGCCACAACCCGGCGAGAATGCCCACCAGGATGCCGTTCATACGGAGAGATCCGATCGTGTACTCCGAACAGCTCGGGTAGAAACGGCAGCAATCACCGAGATACGGGGATACCAGCCGTTGATAGCCTCTCAGGAGGCTTATCGGGATGTCTCTTGCCCGCACGGGAAAGGTTCCCTCCTCGTTCCCCAACGAAGCTCTATCGCGGGAAGGAGTTCGGCGGAAACCGATGCGAGATCCGCATCCCTGGGTACTTTCCTCACCACGATGGCCGTTCGGGTCCCCTCCGGAAATACTCGCTTGTTGTGTCGGTAGAATTCCCGGAGAAGACGCTTTACCCGGTTCCGAACCACCGCGTTTCCCACCCGCCTGCCGACGGAGATCCCGATCTTCCTGGGAACGGGGACGCCCCCCTCTCCCCCGGAGGCGCGGAAATCCCGGTAGATGCTGTAGTGCGGCGTGGATGCGCGCCCCCCCCGGCGAACCACGTCCCGGTATTCGCGGTCGGTGCGCAGCAATTCCGCCTTTGACAGCCGAATACTCCCCACCCGCGTTCGGGCCTTCCCTAATCCGGATATGGTTACTTCTTGCCGCTGACCGAAACGGCGAGCCGCTTCCGCCCCTTCGCGCGGCGTCGGGAAATGATCTGCCTGCCCGCCGGAGTCGACATGCGGCGGCGAAATCCGTGGGTTCGCAGGCGCCGCCTGTTGTGCGGCTGGTAGGTGCGTTTCATCCTGGAGCACTCCTTCCTCGGCACATACACGCTTCCCTGGAAAAAAGATAAGGTATTCCTTTTGTTCCGCCTGTGTCAACCTTGATTTTCCTCCCTATGGTACACTGCGCACGCCGTGAGCCGAAACCGGACAACGCATCTTTCCCCTCTGCGCAGGCTCCTGTCGTTTCCGCTGCTGCAGCCCGGGAGGAAGAGAAAAGGCGCCCCTGCTTCCGAGGAGGAACTCCTTTTCGAACTGACGGGGCTCAACCCGGAAAACCGACTCTTCGGCCGGTTCCGGCCGGATGAGGTCCGGGAGCGAATCCGGGACGCGGGCATCCTCGCGGGGCTTGCGCTCCGGGGGTATCACGATCCCGTCCTCACGCTCTCGTGTGCGGACCCGGAGGAGCAGCGCGTCTGCCTGTACGCGGGGAGAAAGTCCCGCGAGCGCCTCCTCATGGAGGTACGGGCCCAGATCCGCGTGTTCCGTCCCGGCAAGCCGATCGGATCGTTCCCCGAGGGGACCGTCTTCCGGATGCTCCTCATCCACTGGCTCGCCCTATCCGACCCGGCTCGTCCGTTTTCGATCGACCGTCCCCGGCTCCCCGGGCAGGAGCGACCGGGCCTGGGGCTGGTTTCGGAATGCCTGTCTCTTCTCCGGCAGATCGGAAAAGAGTTCCTTCTCGACGGCATTCTCGACGTCCCCGATCATTTTCACACCGCCCTTATCTACTCCCGGAAATTCCGGTTTCTCGACCCGCAAGCCGAGGGGCGGTTCCAGGCGATGGCCCGGGACCTCAAGGGGTTCCCCCTCGCGCTCTCCTCGGAGGCCGTCCAGGAAGGGTGCCTGATCGACACCGGTTCCGGCCTGCCTGTCCCCTGGGAGCCTGCGGAGCAGGTAATGCCGCTGCGTGAACCCCTTCGCCAACATTTTCGGTCTTCCGCGTTTCGTCGCGTTCGCGACGAGGTCGCTTCGGCCCTCCGGGTGGCCGTGGACTGGGATCGTTACCGGTCAATAATCGCCGCGAAGGGAAGGGCGGGAAAATATCCTTGATTCCCCTTTTCAGGGTATGATACCCTTCCTTCGCCTTAAGCCTGACAGCGCGGCGGAATCCTACCTCTTCCGAATCGATAACACGCGCAGGTTAAACGGAGAAAAACGCCGGGGTTTCCACATTAAACCTTTTGATTTACATGATGTTTTCATCTTTTCCACAGATGTGGACAACCTTGTTGGCAACTCTCCTGGCGGGAAATACCTTAACCGCCTGACAATGAATGTGATTTCCCTTCTTTCATACGTTGTACGACACTTCATGAGGCAGGGCATCCGGTGACTTCCCTGGCGTGGGAAAAGGTTCTTACCCACCTGAAGAACGATGTGAGCGACCAGGTGTTCGAGACTTGGTTGCGCCCGTTGCGTTTCGTCTCCCGGGAAGGCTCCCTTCTCCTGGTGGCGACACCTCACAAGTTCTTCAAGCAATGGATTGAGGAAAACTATATGCCCAAACTCGAGGAGGCCGCCCGAAAGGAGTTCGGGAGAAACCTCTCCGTTGAGATCGTGGTGGGAAGCGATGAGGACGGGGAGGAAGGGCGGTCGGCGCTTCCTCCGGAATTGTCCATGGACAGCCACCGGGACGCGAAACAATCGAAACCGAAGATGCGCAACGGGGAACTCAACCCGCGGTATACTTTTGACCGATTTGTCGTGGGCGCGGGAAACCAGTTTGCCCACGCCGCCTCCTTCGCCGTGGCGAGCGACCCCGCCAAGAGCTACAACCCTCTTTTTCTTTACGGAGGCGTCGGTCTCGGCAAGACCCACCTGCTCCACGCCATCGGGAACCTCTCCCAAGAGAGCAATCCTCGCGTCCAGGTGTGCTATATCACCGCCGAGAAGTTCACCAATGAGCTCATCTTCTCCCTTCGGACAAACCGGATGCCGGACTTCAAGGAGAAATACCGTAACGTGGGCATGCTCCTGGTGGACGACGTCCAGTTCATAGCGGGGAAGCAGCGCACGCAGGAGGAATTCTTCCACACCTTCAACGACCTCTATTCCTCCCGGAGACAGATCGTCGTATCCAGCGACAAGTTTCCGAAGGAGATACCCGACCTGGAGGAGAGGATCCAGTCGCGGTTCGAATGGGGTCTTGTGGCGGACATCCAGCCCCCGGACCTGGAGACGAGGCTCGCGATCCTGAACCGAAAGGCGGAGGCCGACCAGATTCCTCTTCCCCCCGACGTCTCCCTGTTCCTCGCCACCATGATCAAGAACAACATCCGGGAATTGGAGGGATCCCTCATCCGGATCGGGGCGCACGCCTCCCTCACCAAGCGGGAGATCAACATGGACCTGGCCCGCGAGGTGCTTTCCCGGCTCCTGGAATCCGCAGTCCGTGAAATCTCCCCGGACGCCATTCTGAAGGCTGTATCCGAACACTTCGGGGTGAAGGTCTCCGATCTACGCTCCGCTCGCAAACACAAGGTGGTAGCCCACCCGCGGCAGGTCGCCATGTTCCTCATGCGGGAGATGACCAAATGCTCCTTTCCCGATATCGGGCAGCGTTTCGGCGGTCGCGATCATTCCACTGTCATGCACGCCGTAAAAATGATAGAGAAAAAAACCAAAGACGATGTATCGTTAAGAAACAGCATCGAGACGCTGCGCAAATCGATCAATGGATAACCCTGTGGGGAAATTGCGGATGAGTCGTATCTCCCGCGACGATGGGTATGCGCCACCCGGGTTGTGCGCATGTTGTTTCCCGGGTTTTCGGAAGGAGACAGCGGACTTCCTCATGCTATCCACAAATTCACATCCTCTACTACAACTACGATTTTTATTAAAGATTAATAAGAGAAGAGGGTGACGATGAACTTTACCGTCGATCGTGACCAGTTCGAGGGAATTCTTTCCCGCATCCAGGGAGTGGCGGAAAGGCGGCACACCATGCCGATCCTGTCACACACGCTTCTCAGCGTGGGGCCGAAGGCGGGACCAACGGGAAGTCCGGGACTTACGCTTGTCGCTTCCGATCTGGAGATCGTTGTTCGCTGCTCTCAGTCACTGGACGTGGTCGAACCCGGTTCCGTCGCTCTCCCGGCGCGGAAACTGTTCGACATCGCCAAGGTTCTTCCCAAAGGACCGGTTACCGTGGCGGGACGCGAGGGGAATTACGTGGAGATCTCCGCGGGCCGGGGCCATTTCCGCCTGGCAGGACTAGGCAGCGAGGAATTCCCGGAGATGCCGGAAAGACCGAAAGGAATGCCCGTCTCCGTGGACTCGGAGACGTTTCGCAAACTGGTCGACCGCGTCAGCGCTTTCGCGACCGGCGACGAGACGAGGTACAACCTTTCGGGAATCCTGCTGGAACGGCAGGAAGAGGAAGGGAGGACGATTCTCCGAATGGTAGCGACGGACGGGCACCGACTCGCGATAGCGGATGAGGAGGTGCCGAACCTCGGGGATCTTCTGGGCGAAAGACGAGTGCTCGTCCCGCGCAAAGGGTTGATCGAGATCCGGAAGCTCTCCGACGGGGGACCGGGCTCCCTGGAGTTTTCCGCCACGGAAAAGTTCTTCTTTGCCGGGAAAGGGGACACGGAAGTCTGGGTGCGCCTTCTCGACGCGGAATTTCCGGATTACCGGCAGGTCGTGCCCAAGGAGAACCAAATCGTGGCGAGCGTGCCCCGGGGAACGTTCCTCGATGTCCTGAAACGCGTAAGCGTCATGGCGCCCGACAAGGTGAACAGCGTAAGGCTTTCGTTCTCGGGGAAACAACTGGAGGTGTCCACCACCAGCCCGGACATCGGCGAGGCGCGCGACCTGCTGCCGATCGAGTTCGAAGGAGCACCGATCAAGGTCGGATTCAACGGGCGGTACCTTCAGGACGCCCTCGGCGGGATCTCCGGGGATACGGTTCGAATGGAGCTGAAAGACGAGGTGTCCCAGGTGATCGTGCGGCCGGCGACCGACAAGAACTATCTTGCCATCATCATGCCGATGAGGATTCTGTAAGCCGGGAGGACGCGGGAAACCACTCTCCGTCCTCCCTTTTCTCGCCGGAAAAACTCGTCCTCCCGGGCCAATCCGTAGTATGATAGATCGATTAATCTTTCGAGGGCAGAATATCGATGGCGAACCGTCCGGACGACATTGCCAGGAACGGCAACGGTGCGGAAGAGTACACCGGCGATAACATTAAGGTATTAAGGGGTCTGGAAGCCGTTCGGAAACGGCCGGCCATGTACATCGGGAGCACGGATTCCCACGGGCTCCACCACCTCGTCTACGAAGTCGTGGACAACGCCATTGACGAAGCAATGGCCGGGCACTGCGACAACATCCAGGTCACCATCCACAAGGACGATTCCGTAACCGTGGACGACAACGGCCGCGGGATCCCGGTCGACGTGATGGAGGAAGAGGGAAAACCCGCCATCGAAGTGGTTCTGACTACCCTGCACGCCGGCGGGAAGTTCGACAAGGCGTCCTACAAGGTTTCGGGTGGGTTGCACGGGGTGGGCGTCTCCGTGGTGAACGCCCTGTCCGAGGAGCTCGAGGCGGAGGTACGCCGGGACGGGTCCGTCCACCGGATCCGCTTCTCACGGGGCGAGACGGTGTCGCCCCTCGAGACGACGGGCAAATCCCGGAAGGCCGGCACCAAAGTGACGTTCCGGCCCGACAAGGAGATCTTCACCGAAACCGAATTCTCCTTCGATATCCTTTCCGGAAGATTACGCGAGCTGTCGTTTCTCAACGCGGGGCTTCGGATCTCCATCCTCGACGAACGAAGCGGCAAGTCCCACGAGTTCCAGTACAAGGGGGGGATCAACTCCTTCGTCCAGCACCTGAACCGGAACAAGACCCCCCTCCACCCCAAGCCGATCTTCGTGGAAGGGGAGAGGGACGGGGTCCAGACGGAGGTGGCTTTCCAGTACAACGATTCGTATCAGGAGACCGTCTTCTCCTTCGCGAACAACATCAACACCCACGAGGGGGGAACGCATCTCATCGGCTTCCGCTCCGCGCTGACCCGGGCGATCAACCAGTACGCGAACGCCGGGAATCTGCTCAAGGGCGTCAAGGAGAACCTGAGCGGGGACGACGTACGCGAGGGGCTGACCGCGGTCGTTTCCGTGAAGGTGCCCGAGCCCCAGTTCGAGGGACAGACCAAGACCAAGCTCGGCAACAGCGAAGTCAAGGGGCTTGTCGATTCGCTCGTCTACGAGAAGCTGTCTTCCTTCTTCGAGGAGAACCCCTCGGTGGCGCGAAAGATCATCGAGAAAGGGCTCGAGGCCGCACGGGCGCGGGACGCCGCACGGAAGGCGAAAGAGCTTGCCCGACGCAAAGGGGCGCTCGACTCCGCCGGTCTCCCCGGAAAACTCGCGGACTGCCAGGAGAAGGACCCGTCCCTGAGCGAACTTTTCCTGGTCGAGGGGGACTCGGCGGGAGGCTCGGCGAAGCAGGCCCGGGATCGCCGGTTCCAGGCCATCCTCCCGCTCAAGGGGAAGATCCTGAATGTGGAAAAGGCGCGCATCGACAAGATGCTCTCGTCGCAGGAGATCCGGACGATGATCACAGCGCTGGGCACCGGCGTCGGCAAGGACGATTTCAACCCGTCCCGCCTGCGGTACAGCAAGGTCATCATCATGACCGACGCGGACGTCGACGGAGCGCACATCAGGACGCTGCTCCTCACCTTTTTCTTCCGGCACATGAAGGAGCTGGTGGAAGCGGGCAATATCTACATCGCCCAGCCGCCTCTCTACGGGATCCGGAAGGGGAAAGAGACGATCTATCTCAAGGATGACGGCGCCTACCGGGAACACCTGATCGAGCTCGGCGCGTCCGGGCGGCGGGTGACCGGGGGAAACGGAAAGAATGCCCTGTCCGGGCAGAAGCTCACCGCCTGGCTGAGGAAGATCTCCCGGCTGGAGGAGCTCGTCGAACGAGCCGAACGACGCGGGCTTCCCGCCTTCGTTTTGGTCTCGCTGGGGGCCCGGGCAACGGGAGGAAGCGAAGTCCTCGCGAACGAGAAGACGGCGCGCCGCTTCTTTTCCTCGCTGATCCAGGACTGGAAGGGGAACCGCCCGGAGGTGTCCTCCGCCGCCGCCGCGATCGATCCGGATCCCGACGGCGAAAACGGGGGAGTCCGCGCCTTGCTGCGCTGGAAACAGGGCGGGCTTCCGATGTCGTGCCTCATCGACCGCCGCCTCATGGACTCGGCGGACCTCCGGGAGGTGAAGTCCCTCTCCGCGCAGATCCAGGAGACGCTCCCCCTGCCGTACCGGATCGAGGGGGAGGGGAATGTTCCCGAAGCGGACGGCCCCCTGTGCCTTTTCGGCCAGGTGCTGGAGGCGGGAAAGAAGGGGCAGACGATCCAGCGATACAAGGGGCTGGGGGAGATGAACCCCGAGCAGTTGTGGCAGACGGCGATGAACCCGGCGACCCGTGTTCTTCTTCGCGTGGACGTGCAGGACACGGTCGAGGCCGACGAGATCTTCACGACCCTGATGGGGGACCAGGTGGAGCCGCGCCGGGAATTCATCGAAAAGAACGCCCTCGAAGTTTCCTCCCTGGACATCTGAGCTGACAGGAGCAACGTAAACCCATGGAGCTGTTCTCCCGGCCGGCGGTTTCGCGCACGATCGAAGACGAAATGCGCAGGAGCTATCTCGATTACGCGATGAGCGTAATCGTGGGGCGCGCGATCCCTGACGTCCGGGACGGTCTCAAGCCGGTGCAGCGTCGCATCCTTTACGCGATGTACGAGCTCGGCAACGAATACGGCAAACCGTACAAGAAGTCCGCGCGTATCGTGGGAGACGTCATCGGGAAGTTCCACCCGCACGGGGACACGGCGGTCTACGACGCCCTCGTCCGGATGGAGCAGGAGTTCTCGCTTCGGTACCCGGTCGTCGACGGGCAGGGGAACTTCGGGTCGATCGACGGCGACTCTGCCGCCGCGATGCGGTACACCGAGGTCCGGCTCGCCAAGATCGCGGCGGAACTTCTCTCCGATCTCGACAAGGAAACCGTCGAGATGGTTCAGAACTACGACGGATCCCTCAAGGAACCGCGCATTCTCCCTGCGCGAATCCCCAACCTGCTGATCAACGGAAGCTCGGGGATCGCGGTCGGCATGGCCACCTCCATCCCCCCCCACAACCTGGGGGAGGTCATCGACGCGCTAACCGCCCTCATCACCGACCCGGACATCTCCGTCGAAGCCCTCATGGGGCATATCCCCGCCCCGGACTTCCCCACGGGGGGAATCCTCTACGGGCTCGAGGGGGTGCGCGACGCCTACCGGACGGGGAGGGGAAACGTCCAGATCCGCGCCCGGGCGTTCATCGAGAAGGCGAAGAAGGGGGACCGGGAGTCGATTGTCGTCACCGAGATCCCGTACCAGGTGAACAAGTCCCGGCTCATCGAGAAGATTGCGGATCTGGTGCGGGACAAACAGCTCGAGGAGATCACCGATATCCGGGACGAGTCCGACCGGGACGGGACCCGCCTGGTCATCGAACTCCGGAAGGACGCCGTCTCCGAAGTGGTCCTGAACAACCTCTACAAGCTCACCCAGATGCAGGTTTCCTTCGGTGTCCAGCTCCTGGCGATCGTGCAGAATCGGCCGCGGACGCTCACGCTCAAGCAAATGCTCGAGGAGTTTCTCGCCTATCGGAAAGAGGTGGTCACCCGGCGTACCATCTTCCTGCTGGCGAAGGCGGAGGCAAGAGCCCATATTCTCGAGGGCCTGAAGATCGCGCTGGACCGCCTGGACGCCGTCATCAAGCTTATCCGGGCGTCGAGAGACCCGAAAACGGCGAAGGAAGGCCTGGTGGAGAAGTTCGGGCTGACCGAGATTCAGGCGCAGGCGATCCTCGACATGCGGCTGCAGCGGCTGACGGGGCTCGAGCGCGAAAAAATCGTGCAGGAGCTGAAGGAGTGGCAGGCGGAGATCGTCCGGCTGAAGAAGATTCTCGGGGAGGAGAAGGAGCTGTTCCGCGTGATCGGGGAGGAGTTCCGGGAAATCCGGGAGGCGTACGCGGACGAGCGACGGTCCCAGATTATCCGGGAGGTGAAGGAGCTCCGACTGGAGGATCTCATCGTCGACGAGGAGATGGTCGTCACGGTTTCGCATTCCGGGTACATCAAGCGGAATCCGATAAGCCTCTACCGTACCCAGCGCCGGGGAGGGCGGGGAAAGGTGGGGATGGGGACCAAGGAGGAGGATTTCGTCTCGATGGTCTTCATCGCCTCCATGCATTCCTACATCATGTTCTTCACGAACACGGGGAAGGTCTTCTGGCTCAAGGTCCACGAGATTCCGGAGGCAGGGCGGGCGGCAAAGGGGAAGGCGATCGTCAACCTGCTGTCGCTGTCGCACGGGGAGTCCATCTCCGCCATCCTCCCCGTGAGGGAGTTCGAAGAGGGGAAATTCGTGGTCATGGTCACCGCCCACGGCGTGATGAAGAAGACCGACCTGATGGAGTTCTCCCGGCCCCGGTCGGGCGGAATCATCGCGCAGGGGCTGAAGAAGGGGGATCGCCTCATCGCCACGGAGATCACCTCCGGGAAGGATGAGATGTTCCTCTCCACCCGGCACGGGTTGTCGATCCGGTTCCACGAGGACGACATCCGCTCGATGGGACGGACGGCGGTGGGCGTCCGCGGGATCTCTCTCGGCAAGGGGGACGAGGTGGTGGGAATGGAGCTCCTCAAGCCCGGCGGAAACCTGCTTACCGTTACGGTCAACGGGTACGGAAAGCGCACGGGGGTGGACGAGTACCGGATCCAGTCCCGCGGGGGGAAGGGAGTCATTGCCCTCAAGGTGACCGGAAAGACGGGGGCGGTGCTCGGCGTGGCGCAGGTATCCGAGGAGGACGATGTGATGCTGGTCACCGACGGGGGGAAAATCATCCGGATGCCGGTCCGGGAGATCCGTATCAGTGGGCGGAACACCCAGGGAGTCCGCCTGATCGGGATGGAGGAGAACGAGCATGTGGCCTCCCTCGCCCGACTGGCGGAGAAGGAAGAATAGGGTTACGCCTCGCCGTGCGCCTCGACGTCCCCGGGTCGGCGCCTTCTTTGTGACATGAGACACTACGTGGCCTTTGCAACCCGCATCGTGGCATGAGACGCACTTCGGACCGCATTCTCCTTCTTCTTCTGCTCGCGTCGGTTGGGCTGGCGTCCTGTTCCGACCTCCCGCGAGAGCGATTCGAGCGGGCGGAGAAGGCGTTCCTCGACAAGAGGATGGAGGCCGCTCTGGCCGGATACCGGTCGATCCCGATCGATTTTCCCCAGTCCCGGTATGCGCCTTCCGCTCTCCTGCGGCAGGGGGATCTCTTGGGATCGTATTACCGCAATGCGGAGGCCGCCGTGGAGGTGTACACCTCGCTTCTGTTCAACTATCCCGTCTCCCCGGAAGCCCCGCGCGCGGTGATGCGCCGGGCGGAGATCCATCTGCAGCAGTTTTTCGACTACGCCAGCGCCGTGGAGGATCTCGAACTTGTCCGGACCCGGTACCCCGGGTTCGCCGAAATGGACCGCGTGATGCTGCTTCTGGCGAAGGCATATCGGGGTCTTCCCGACCCTGCGAGGCAGGCGAAGGTCCTGTCGGAACTGATCGAGAGGTTCCCGAATTCCCCGCGCGCGATGGAGGGGAGGTGGATGAACGCCTACGCACTCCTTGCGCGCGGGCAGTACGCGCAGGCGGAACGGGCATTTACGGAGATCCTCCCCCTGGTCTCGGACCGGAAGGAAGCGGCTCGGGTGCGATGGGGGATGGCCCAGGCGAGGGAAGGGCAGGGGGACCTCGCGGCGGCGCTTTTGCTGTACGAGGAGATCCGGGAGGACTGGGAGGATCCCGAATTTATCGCGGGAAAGGTGGAGCGCCTCAAAAAACGGCTGAAAACGCGGTAAACTTTTTTGCCACGGGTGTAGTACTCCGCTTCATAAATACGGCGTCGCACCGAGAGCGTCGATGCGCCGGTCCAGCGAGGCGTGCAACTGAGGCGTACTCGAAGCGGTACGGCGCAAGGAGCGCAACGAAGTTGGGGCGGATGCAGCGGCGCTCGAATGCAGGCGTATTTGTGAAACGGAGGACTTAGATGTCCGGAGGACGCGGCGAATGACGGCGGAAAGCGCAGATCGGATCGCGGTTGTCGGGGGAGGATCGTGGGGGTCGGCGTTCGCCGTCCTGCTGGCGGAACGGCACAAGGACGTCTCCCTGTGGGTTCGCGAGGAGGATGTGTGCGCCACGATCCGCTCGGATCGGGAAAACCGGGCGTTTCTCCCCGGGGTCAAGGTGCCGGGAAACGTACGTGTGACGACGAGCCTGGAGCAAGCGTTGGCAGCGCGAACCATCGTTGCTCTCGCCGTTCCTTCGCAGCACATGCGCACACTTGCGGGTCTGTGCGGCCCGCATCTCGATCCGGGAGCCGTCGTCGTCTCCCTGGCGAAAGGGCTGGAGAACGGGACGCTCCTCCGGATGACGGAAGTTCTGGCGCAGGTTCTGCCGGCTTTCCGGGCCCGGCTTGCCGTTCTGTCCGGCCCGACGTTCGCGGGGGAAGTCGCGCGCGGGGGCCCTTCCGGAGCAACCGTGGCGTCGGAGGACCCGGCGGTGACGGCTGCCCTGCAGACCGTGTTTTCGGGAAAGCGGTTCCGCGTCTACGCCGGCACGGATGTAACCGGCATCGAGATCGGCGGAGCCTTGAAAAACGTGATGGCGATTGCCGCGGGAATGTCCGACGGGCTTGGATTCGGGCACAACGCAAGAGCCCTCCTTATCACCCGCGGCCTGGCCGAGATCGCCCGCGTGGGATTGTGCCTTGGCGCGGACCCGCAGACGTTCTACGGCTTGTCGGGGCTGGGCGACCTGGTCCTCACCTGCACGGGTGATCTCTCCCGGAACCGGATGGTGGGGATGCGGGTCGGAAGAGGGGAGAGGATCGACGATATCCTCGCGAGCATGCAGATGGTCGCGGAAGGGGTGATGACCGCAAGCGCCGCGGTCGACCTCTCCCGGCGCACGGAAGTGATGATGCCGATATCGGATCAGGTGCATCTCATATTGCATGAGGGGAAGGACGTCAGGGCCGCGGTCACCGAACTCCTCGCGAGAGATCTTCGAAGGGAAAAGGATTGACGCATGGCGGAATACGATGGACTGAAACGGGAGATCCGCAATCTGCTTCGCGAACGAAACGCCGTGATGCTTGCGCACAACTACCAGCGGGACGAGATTCAGGAGATCGCCGACATCACGGGAGACTCTCTGGGCTTAAGCCAGGAAGCGGCGCGGTGCGAGGCGGAGGTGATCGTATTCTGCGGCGTGCACTTCATGGCGGAAAGCGCCGCCATCCTGTCGCCCGACAAGACGGTGCTTCTTCCCCGGATGGACGCCGGCTGCCCGATGGCCGACATGATCACGGCCGAAGACCTGCGTGCCTACCGGGCCGCCCACCCGGAGGCGGTGGTGGTCACGTACGTCAACTCGTCCGCGGAGGTCAAGGCCCTCTCCGACATCTGTTGCACGTCCGGGAATGCGGTCAACGTGGTTCGCTCGATCCCCGAGGACCGGGAGATCTACATGGTGCCGGACCGCAATCTCGCCCATTACGTGGCGAAGTTGGCCGGCAGGCGACTTTCCTTTTTTGACGGCTTCTGCCCCACCCACGAGCGTCTCAAGATCGAGGCCGCAAGGCGTGCGAAAGAGGCGCACCCCGGGGCGCTTCTCGTCGTCCACCCGGAGTGTCCTCCCGAGGTGGTCGATATGGCGGACGCTGTCCTGTCCACCTCGGGGATGTACGCGTACTGCCGTCGTTCGGAGGCGAGGGAGTTCATCATCGGGACCGAAATGGGAATTCTGTACCGTCTGAGGAAGGAGAACCCAGGAAAGGTCTTTCATCTCGCGTCCCGCGCCCTCATCTGCCCGAACATGAAGATCACGACGCTCGAGGACGTTCGCGACGCCCTTGTGAACCGCGCCCCTGTCGTAACGGTTCCCCCGGATATCCGCACGAAGGCGCTGTCCGCCCTGGAAGCGATGATCCGCGTTCCGCGCGACGTCTCCTGACGCGCCAGGAAGAGATGCTGCGTCCCGTCCCGACTCTGTCGTTCGAGCATATCGCGCGCGCCTTTGCGCAGGGAGCGGGCCCCGCCTGCGTACAGGCGATGAATGTTTCCCCCGGTGCGCGGTCGTTTCTGATCGCGGCGCTTTCCCGCCGGCTGGAGCGCCCGATTCTCTGCTTTTCCCCATCGGACGCCGGGGCGGAGGAGATGTTCCGGGAGATCTCCGCCTACCTCGGACCGGAAAGGGCATTCCTGTTCCCTTCCGGGGAAGTCGCCCCGTACGAAGCCCTTTCCCCCTACCCGGTCGCCGTACATCACCGGATGCGCGCCCTCTATCGCCTCTTTCACGCGCGCGGGGAGGGGACGAACGCCGGGGCCCCCGTCATCGTGTGCCCGGTGGAGGCGGCGCTGGAGAAGACGCTTCCGCCGGACGTGTTCGCCGCCTCGGTTTTCCGGATAACGGCCGGGGAGGAGATCGATCGGGACGACCTGATCCGTCGACTCGGCGAGCTGGGGTACGCCCGGCTGCCCGCCACATCCGATCCGGGGGACTATTCCGTCCGCGGAGGGATCGTGGACGTGCACAGCCCCGCTCATTCGCGCCCCGCCCGGATCTCGCTGGACGGGGACCGGATTGATTCGATTCGATGGTTCGATCCGGCGACCCAGCGCACGGCGGCCGAGGGTGGGGAGCTGACCGTCATACCGTGCTCCCAGGTCATCACCCGACGCGACTTCCTGCTCGCAGCAACCGACGGGGCCCCCGGGCCCAACTCCGACCTCCTCAGGCAGGGGATCCGGTACCACGGGGTCGATGCCATGGTCCCTCGTCTTTACGGCCGCGCCTCCTCTGTCTTCGATCATCTTGCGAATGGAAGCATCGTCGTAGCCGAAGACTCCCCGGGGTGCCTCGCGGCCGCGAGAAACACCTTCCACGAGGCGGAGGAGAACTTCTTTCTCGCGGGGGAGGAGGGAAATTTCCCTGGTCCCGGCGAGCTTTTCGTGCCCCCGGAGGAACTGGTCCGCATCCTGGCAGGGATTTCCCTCCTGTCTTTCGACTCCCTCGAGGTCGCACCCTTCGGGCGGGAAGTTTCTCTCCGGGGAGAGATGGATGCAGAGGGGAACGAGGACATCCGTCGTCGCACCGCATCCTCCCCCTCCGAGGGACTTCTCCTTCCGCTGGTGACCGAGGCGAAGGAGTGGTGGAAGAAGGGAGCCCGGTTCGCGATCACGTCGCTCTCCCCCTCGCAGGTTGACCGGATGGAGGAGCTTCTGTCCCGGTACCCCCTTCCGTTCGCCCGGGCCGGTTCGTTCGGGGAATTCGTGACGGGAGGCGCAGGGGTGGCACTCTGCCTTGCCGATGTGACGAGGGGGTTTCGGTTGCCGGAGCTGGGCGTGGCGGTGGTCACCGAGGCAGAAGTGTTCGGGGAAAAGACGCGCGCCCGGAAACGCCGGAAGGAAACCGTCGCGCCGCTCGAGGAGTTCTCGCTGCGGGAGCTGCGGGTGAACGACCTCGCGGTCCACGTCGACCACGGCGTCGGTGTATACCGCGGGCTGCTCCGCCGCGTTGCGGCGGGCGTGGAAGGGGACTTCCTCGTGCTGGAGTATGCCGGGGGAGACCGGCTCTTTGTTCCGGTCGAAAAGATGTCCCGGGTGCAGCGGTACATCGCATCCGAGGAGGCTCATCCGCGTCTCGCCCGCCTCGGCGGCACCGCGTGGCAGCGGGCGAAAAGAAAAGTCCGGGACTCCCTGCTGTCGATGGCGCAGGAACTTGTGGAACTGTACGCGAGAAGGCAGATCGCTACTCGACCTCCGAACACGCTGCCGGATGCGGTCTACCGGGAGTTCGAGGCGGGCTTTCCCCACGAGGAGACTCCGGACCAGCAGAGAGTGATCGAGGAGGTCCTTGCGGACCTGGCGGCTTCGAGGCCGATGGACCGACTCGTTTGCGGTGACGTGGGGTACGGGAAGACGGAGGTGGCGGTCCGGGCGGCGTTCAAGGTGGTTCTCGACGGGCGGCAGGCGGCGGTCCTCGTCCCCACGACCGTGCTCGCGGAGCAGCATTACCGGACCTTCCGGGCGCGGCTCTCCGGGTATCCGGTGCGCATGGAGAGCATTTCGCGGTTCCGGTCCCGGAAGGAGCAGGCCGACGTGGCGAAAGACCTGGCCGCGGGAAAAGTGGACATCGTGATCGGCACCCACCGGCTGCTGCAGAAGGATATCTCCTTCCGGAACCTGGGCTTGGTCGTCATCGACGAGGAGCAGCGGTTCGGCGTTTCCCACAAAGAGAAGCTGAAAGGCATGCGTGCCTCGGTGGACGTTCTGACCCTCACAGCGACCCCCATACCCCGGACTCTCCACATGGCGATGTCCGGCATCCGCGACATCAGCGTCATCGCGACCCCTCCGGAGGACCGGCTTTCGATACGGACATTCGTCCTTCCCTTCTCGGAAGAGGTCATCCGCGAGGCGGTGGACAGGGAGATCCGCCGGGGGGGGCAGGTCTTTTTCGTGCACAACCGCGTGGAGACCCTGCCGGCCATGGAGCGCTTCCTGCGGGAGATCCTCCCCCACGTCCGGATCCTCGTGGCCCATGGGCAGATGGACGAGGAGAAGCTTGCGTTCGCCATGGACGATTTCGCCGGCCGGCGCGCCGACCTGTTGCTGTGTACCGCCATCATCGAGGCGGGGCTGGACATCGCCAACGCGAACACGATCCTCGTCAGCCAGGCGCACCGGTTCGGGCTCGCCCAGCTCTACCAGCTCCGGGGACGGGTGGGGCGCGATCGGCACCGCGCTTACGCCTACTTCCTCCTGCCCGAGGATGCGATGATGACGAAGGAAGCGTTGATGCGGTTGGGGGTGATCGCCGAGCTCACGGAGCTCGGTTCGGGGTTCCGGATCGCCTCGCATGACCTGGAGATCCGTGGCGGAGGGAACCTGCTCGGGAAAGACCAGTCCGGCCACATTCACCAGGTCGGCTACGAGCTGTACACGCAGCTTCTGTCCGAGGCGGTAGCGGAAATCTCCGGCCGGGATGCCTGCGAGGAGGAGGAGCCCGAACTCGACCTCCGGATCCCTGCGTTCCTCCCGGACGACTTTATCCCGGAAGCGGGGACAAGGCTGGACTTCTACCGGAAGTTGGCCGCCTCGCGAACAGTCCTGGAAGCCGACGAGCTTGAGCTGGAGCTGCTGGACCGTTTCGGGCGGCTTCCTGTCCCCGCGGAGGCGCTTTGCGACCTGACGCGGCTGCGGGCGATCATGCGGGAGATGGGGGTGAAGGAGATGAAGCGGGGCAACGGGGCGCTCTTTCTGGCGCTTTCCGGTCGATCCGGGGTGGACCGCTCCTTGCTCGTCCGGCTGGTGGCGAAGGAAAGAAACACGTTCTCCTTCGCGCGCGGCGAGATGCTCTCCGTGCGCCTGTCCGGCGACTCTCCCCCGGAGGTGCTTGCGGCGGCCAAAAACCTGTTGAACCGGTTATCCCCGGGCGGTAGCATATAGTCTTTCTCACACAACGGCTGGTCGATATTCCCGGAAGGAGAGTCGGCGGATGCGCAAGTTCGCAAGGGTATTCGTTTTCGTGGTCGTGTCGGTCCCGATCCTTTACGCCTGCGGGAGCACGGGAAAGAAGGAGCAGGACACCGTTCTGGCGGTAGTGGAAGGCGACCGGATCACCGAATCGATGTTCCGTAAGGAGGCCGAGAATCTCCCGCCGTACATTCGCCCGATCGTGGAGACCCAGGCGGGGCGGATGCAGTTTCTGGACAGCCTGATAACACGCGACCTCCTCATGCGGGAGGCGCTGCGCCGCGGCCTCGACAGGCGGGACGAAGTGCGCGCCCGTCTCGAGCAGGCCCGGAAGTCCATTCTCCTGGAAACCCTTTTGCGGGAGACGGCGGAGAGTGCCCCCGGTTTGTCCGACGAGGAGCTCCGGCACTATTACGAGGAGCACAAGGCAAGCTACGAGGAGGGAGAGCGGGTCCGGGTGCGCCACATCCTGTTCAAGAACGAGGGACAGGCAATAGAGCTGGCTCGCAGGGCCAAAAAAGGAGAGCCGTTCGAGCAGTTAATGCGGGAGGCCGAAGCGGCCGGCGGAAAGACGGCGGACCTCGGCCTGATCGAGCGGGGCGCATTCGACAAGGATTTCGAAAAGGCCGCGTTCGGGGCGTCGGAGAATTCGATCGTGGGCCCCGTGAAGACGATATATGGATATCACATACTCGAGGTACAGGAGAAACGGCCTGCCGGCCTGCCGCCGTTCGAGGAAGTGAAGGGGAAAATCACCGCCGAACTGCGAGAGGTGGCACAACGGGAGGCCTTCGAAAGCCTAGTGAACAAGCTGAAAAAACAGGCAAAGATACGCCTGGAGGGTACCCCCTCGGCTGGGGGGCAGTTCCCCGACTTGCCACCGGGGGGAAAGGAGGTCCCGGCGGACGGGGGGATGGTACCCCAAGGGGACCGCTGATTCCCTCCGGCGGCATGACACACCCCCGGATTCGCACGATCTGTCGGCTGGTTGCTGTCTGGACCTTGGCGGTCAGCCTCCATTCCTGCGAGAGAGGCCCAGAACCTCCTTCTGATTCGAATGTCGTCGTTGCGACGGTCAATAAAGCACCGATCACGCTCAAGGCCCTGAAAACCGAGATTGCGAGGGTGCGCGGGGTTTCCCCTCCCGCGGCGGCGCGCAGCGGGACCCGGACGGAAGTGTCCCGCGCCCTCCGGCAGCTGGTCGAGCGGGCTGTGGTGCTCGAGGAAGGGGAACGGCTCGGAGTGGCGGTGAGCCGGGCGGAGGTCGAGGAAGAGGTACGGCGGTACCGCGCCGATTTTCCCCCGGGAGGGCTGGAAAAGGTGCTCCTCGAGAGGGGAATCGATGCGGAGGAGTGGCGGGAAGAGATGCGCCGCTCCATCCTCTATCGGAAGGCATCGGAGACGATCGCCCGACCGCTCGCCGAGGTGTCCGAGCAGGAGGTGAAGATGGCGTACCGGGATACGTACGGAAAAGCAGGGCGGCCGGAGCGGATCCGGGTCCGCCAGTTCCTCTTCGACTCCCCGGAGACGGCCGCCGGAGCGCGGGAGAAGCTGGCGCAGGGGATCTCCCCTGACGAATTGGGGAAGCGGTTCTCCACCGCGGAGGGCATGCCCCTCGATATCGACCTGGGGTTTCTCACCCGCGAAGACCTTCCGGAGGAGATCGCCCCGGAGTTGTTCGGGCTGCCGGCAGGCGGGGCGAGCCGGGTCATCCGGCGGGACAAGATGTTCAGCGTCTTCCTCGTGGTCCGGAAGTCGCCCGACGGTCCGTATTCCTACGCCGAAAAGGCGCCGGAGATTCGCAGGGATCTGCTCGGACAGCGCAGGGAGGAGGCGTTCCGCGCATGGCTCGATACGCAGATCGGCAAAGCGCATATCCTGATCCAGGAGGATATCGTGACCGGGCTCATGGAGGGGCGGAAATGATCTCGGGAAGGGTTACGCCGGTCCTGGTTCTCCTGCTTTTTCTCGCTGCGTTTGTCTCGACGGCAGGCGCACGGATCGTCGACGGCGTCGTTGCGGTGGTCAACGACGAGCCGATCACCTTCTCCGAGTACCGGGAGTCAGTCGCGGAATCCCTGGGCATACCGGAGGGAGATGCTGACATCTACCTTCGGGAAGAGAAGGATCGGGAACGGGTCCTGATGGGACTTGAAGGGCTGGTCGAGACGGTCCTGGTCCACCAGGAGCTCAAGAAGATCGGCCAGTCCGTCTCCGATGCGGAGGTCGATCGCGCCATAGAGTCTGTACGAAAGAGCAACGACATGTCGGAGTCCGATTTCCAGGCGGCGCTCGAACAGGAAGGGGTAAGCCTGGCGGGATACCGGAGGCGGATCCGGTGGCAGATGGAACGAGGTGCGATCGTCCGGGCGAAGAAACTGAAGGACGTCACTGTCACGGAGGAGGAAATGAGGTCGTATTTTCAGGAAAATGCGGAACGGTTTCTGGTCGGAGCCGAAGTGCGTCTCGAGATGCTAACCATTCCCTTCATGGACGAGGGGGTGGGGACCGACAACGGCGTCCGAACGCGGATCGCCGCGCAGGAGGCGTCGGAGTATATCCGATCCGGAATGACCTTCACGGAAGCATCCGACCTGCTCTCATCCGTTGTGCCCGGGGTAACCGTGTTCTCGGCCGATTTCGTGAAGACGGAGGACCTGCTCCCGGAAATCAGGAAGCAGATCGCCCGGCTGAGAACGGGAGATACGTCACCCCCCTTCTTCACCGAGGCGGGAGCTCACCTGGTCAAAGTACTCGAGCGCCGCGGGGGGACGCTACCGGATATTTCCGCCGTGAAGGACTCGCTGAGAGAGGAAATGCTGGACCGGCGCAGCGAGAAGGCATTCGCCGACATCCTGGCCGAACTCAAGAAAGAGGCCACGATCGATATACGTCTCTAGAAAGAGCATGGGAACATGAACCTCTATGAATGGCCGCACCGGATCGTCCGGGAGCTCGAGAACCGGCATCACCCGCGGATCGAACGGATCCTCCGGATCCGGGGCAAATAGGGACAGGCGGTTGAAGAAGGAAACACGGCCGAAAATCGCCGTCACTATGGGGGACCCGGCAGGGATCGGCCCGGAGATCATCGTCCTTGCGCATCTGTCCCCGGAGATCTTCTCCGTTTGTCGCCCTGTGGTGTACGGGGACGAAAATATCCTGCGGCGGGCTTCGGCCGTTCTGGGAAGGCCGACCGAAGTGGCAAAAGCCGGGGAGCCTGGACCGGGCAGGATCGTCGTTGCGCCGATCTCTTCCCTTTCCCTGGACGATGTGCCGTTCGGAAGGCTCTCGGGTGCGGGGGCCCATGCGATGGCGGACTACATCCGGGCGGCGGCCCGGGACGCGATCGCAGGGCGAACCGACGCGGTGGTCACCTGCCCGATCACGAAGGAGGGGCTGAAAACGGCCGGCGAACCTTTCCCGGGCCACACCGAGTTCCTCGCCGACCTGTGCGGCGGCGCGGAGGTCGCGATGATGCTTGCGGGGTCCCGCCTCCGTGTCGCGCTGGTCACCATCCATATCGGCCTGCGGAAAGCCCTGGAACTTCTTTCTCCCGCGCTCATCGTACGTACCATCCGGATTACGCATGCATTCTTCCGGGCGCACATGGGTACGGACGCTCCCCGTATCGCCGTGGCGGGGCTGAACCCGCATGCGGGCGAGGGAGGGATGTTCGGCGACGAGGAGGAAACGATGGTAGCACCGGCGGTTTCCGCCTGCCGCAGGGAAGGAATCGACGCGACGGGCCCCTATCCCCCCGATACCGTCTTCTACCGCGCGTACCGGGGGGAGTTCGACGTGGTGGTTGCGATGACGCACGATCACGGTCTCATTCCCCTGAAGCTTGTCCACTTCGAGGACGGCGTCAACGTGACGATGGGCCTCCCCATCATCCGCACCTCGGTCGATCACGGCACCGCCTACGACATCGCGGGCAAGGGGACGGCCAACCCCAAAAGCCTTCTGGCCGCCCTCCGCATGGCCGCGGGCATGGCTGCCGCGAGAAGGTAGACGCCGTGGCGCTCGACCGGATCCTCGTGCGCGGGGCGCGGGAACACAACCTGAAGAATATCGACGTGGAGATCCCCCGGGATCGTCTGGTCGTGATCACCGGGGTCTCGGGGTCGGGGAAGTCGTCGCTCGCCTTCGACACGATCTACGCGGAGGGACAGCGACGGTATGTCGAGTCCCTGTCCGCCTACGCACGACAGTTCCTCGAGCAGATGGAAAAACCCGACGTCGACGCGATCGAGGGGCTCTCCCCCGCCATCTCCATCGAGCAGAAGTCGGTCAGCAAGAACCCGCGGTCGACGGTGGGGACCGTCACCGAGATCTACGACTACCTGCGGCTTCTTTACGCATCGGTCGGGGTCGTCCATTGCCCTTCCTGCGGTCGGGAAATCCGCCAGCAGACCGTATCCCAGATCGTCGATGCCGTGATGGGATTGGGCGCCGGGGAGAAGGTGCAGGTTCTGGCCCCGATCGTCAGGGGCCGCAAGGGCGAATACCGGAGAGAGCTTGTCAAGCTCGCCCGGGAAGGGTTCTCCCGGGTCCTCGTGGACGGCGAGGCCAGAAGCCTGGACGAAGAGATCGTCCTCGACAGGAAGAGGAAGCACCACATCGATGTGGTGGTCGACCGGGTGCGGGTCTCGGAGGGGGCGCGGGGAAGGTTGTCCGATTCCGTGGCGCTCTCCCTCTCCCTCTCCGACGGGCTGGTGCGCATCGTCGACGGGGAGGGAAACGGCACCCTCTACAGCGAGAAGTTCGCCTGCCCCGACTGCAACGTGAGCTACCCGGAAATCACGCCTCGGCTTTTCTCCTTCAACAGCCCCTACGGGGCGTGCCCGGAGTGCGACGGGTTGGGGACGACGATCTACTTCGATCCCGACCTGATCGTCCCCGACAGGGAGAAAAGCATTCGGGAGGGAGCGATTGCCCCCTGGAGCAGGAGGTCGACGGTCTTCTACTTCCAGATGCTCGATGCGCTGTCGGTCCACTACGGGTTCTCCCTGAACGAGCCGTTCGGGAAACTCCCGGCCCGGACCCGGGAGGCCCTTCTTTCCGGGTCGGGAGGGGAGACGGTCCGTTTCTCGCTGGAGGAAGGGGAGCGTCGCTACTCCTTCTCCAAGCCGTTCGAGGGGGTGATCGGAAACCTGGAGCGGCGATTCCGGGAAACCGATTCGGAAAGCGTTCGGGAGGAGCTCGGCCGGTACATGAACAACCGCCCGTGCCGGGCGTGCGGGGGAGCCCGCCTCAAGAAGGAGGCGTTGTGCGTCACGGTGGGGGGGTTGGGAATCGACGGGATCACCCGGCTCTCCATCGGGGAATCCCTCGCCTTCTTCCAGGGCCTGTCCCTCGCGGAACGCGAGGAGCAGATCGCTGCGCGGATACGGAAGGAGATCCGGTCACGCCTTTCCTTCCTCGCGAACGTGGGACTCGACTACCTCTCCCTCGACCGGGCCTCTTCCACCCTCTCGGGCGGGGAAGGGCAACGGATCCGGCTGGCGACGCAGATCGGCTCGCAGCTGATGGGAGTCCTGTACATCCTCGACGAGCCGTCCATCGGGCTGCACCAGCGGGACAACCGCAGGCTGCTCGACACGTTGAAGCAGTTGCGCGACATGGGCAACACGGTCCTGGTGGTCGAGCACGACGAAGAGACGATCCGTCAGGCGGACTACGTGATCGACATGGGCCCCGGTGCGGGCGAGCACGGCGGTCACGTCGTCACGGCGGGGCCGCCCGGGAGGATCCTGGAAAGCGACGTCTCCCTCACCGCGCTCTACCTGTCGGGGAGGAAGGAGATTCCGGTTCCTGCGACCCGGCGGCGGCCGAACGGGAACTTTCTCACGCTTGCGGGGTGCGCGGCGAACAACCTGAAGAACCTCGACGTCTCCTTCCCGCTCGGGGTCATCACCTGCGTCACCGGCGTCTCCGGGTCGGGAAAATCGACACTGGTCCTGGACACCCTCTACCGGGCGCTCGCGCAGAAGATCTACGGCTCCCGGGACCGGCCCGGTGCCTACGACGCCCTCGGGGGGCTTTCGCTCGTCGACAAGGTGATCAACATCGACCAGTCGCCGATCGGCCGGACTCCCCGGTCCAACCCGGCCACGTACTCCGGCGCCTTCACCCCGATCCGCGACCTTTTCGCGATGCTCCCGGAGAGCAGGGCGCGCGGCTACCGGCCCGGGCGGTACTCGTTCAACGTCAAGGGAGGCCGCTGCGAGGCGTGCGAGGGGGACGGCATCATCAAGATCGAGATGCACTTCATGCCGGACGTCTACGTTACGTGCGAGGTCTGCCGGGGAAAGCGATACAACCGCGAGACCCTCGAGATCGCCTACAAGGGGAGGACGATTGCGGACGTGCTCGACATGACCGTCGACCAGGCCCTGCCCTTCCTCGAGAACATCCCGGCGATCCGGCACAAGCTCTCCACTCTCTCCCGGGTGGGGCTGGGCTACATCCGCCTGGGACAGCCCGCCACGACCCTTTCCGGAGGGGAGGCGCAGCGGGTGAAGCTCGCCCGGGAACTCTCGAAGCGGGCGACGGGGAAAACCGTCTACCTCCTCGACGAGCCCACCACGGGCCTGCATTTCGACGATATCCGGAAGCTGCTCTCGGTCCTCCAGATGTTCGCGGAGTCGGGGAACACGGTGATCATCATCGAGCACAACCTGGACGTGATCAAGACGGCCGACTACATCATCGACCTGGGACCGGAGGGGGGGGACCGGGGCGGCGATGTGGTGGCATCCGGTACGCCCGAGGAGGTTGCGGAAAACCCGCGCTCCCACACGGGGCGGTTTCTGCGGAAGGTTCTGGGAAGAAGGGAAGGGCGGCGCGCCCTCGCATGAAAGCGACGACGCAAGTCATCGGGGACAATCCGGTTTCGAGGCGTGTGTTGAGGGGAGTCCTCGCTCCCTAGCGCCTTCCCCGGGTCTTTACGGCCGGGAGCGGCTCCTCTTCTGCGCACAGCCTTCGGCGCTGTTCCTCGTCGAACAGGAACTGCACCTCTTTCCGCACGGCCTCGAGGATGGGGCGGGTCCGGTTCTTTCCCTTCATGCACCAGAGGTTCTTCATGTCGTCATCGACCGTCAGTTCCCCGTCGGAGACGACAAGGGGGAACATGATGCAGAACCGCGGCTTGATGATCCACTCGTGGAGGCCTGCCTCGACGGCGCCTTTCTGCAGTACGCAACCGTGCGCCGGGTGATAAAAGGAGCACGCTCCCGCGATGTCCTGCGTCTCCACGGCCAACCCGCTCGGGCAATCCGGGTCCTCCTCCGTCTTGCCGAACCACGTCTTGGGGTCCTTCGCCTCAGGGCGAAGGTAGGGAGTGAAGAGCCCCTGGTTCGCGATGATCGTCTCCTGCTCCTCGATGTCCACCCAGACGCCGAAACGGCAGCACCTGCTCCGGCACAGGTCGAGTCGGCAGCGGTCAGGGAACTTCGCGGAGAATACGAGCGGGTCGATCTTCAAATGAACTTCCTTTCCGGTTTCTCGGTATATTCAGCAATGGTTATTATACATTCTTTTCTCTTGCCTGCAGCCCCGGTTCCCGGGATTTTTCCGGGAGGATCCCTCCTTGCTCCTCCCGGGTTTTCGACGGAGGAATCCGCTCCCGGCAAGGGTTTTTCCCTGCATGGTATACTCTGTTCCATGCGGGAAAATAGGGAAAAGAGCGCTCGTGAGATCATTCTGGACTCCATCAACGAAGGTGTTTTTACCGTCGACGTGGAGCGCAACGTCACTTCCTTCAACCGGGCGGCGGAGCGGATTACCGGGGTGAGCAGGGAAGTTGCGATCGGCCGCCGATGCTGGGAGGTATTCCGGGCCAGCCTCTGCGAGAACGACTGCGCCCTGGAGCAGACCTTGGAGAACGGGAAACCGATTGTCAACAAGATGGTCTATATCGTGGACACGCGCAGCGGCAACCGCGTCCCGGTCAGCGTATCCACTGCGCTTCTCCGGGATAAGGACGGACGGGTCATCGGCGGGGTGGAGACATTCCGCGATCTGACCCAGGTCCAGGAGCTGCGGAAAGAGCTCCGAGCTCGATACACATTCGAGGACATCATCGGTCGCAGCCCGGCGATGCAGAAACTCTTCGCCCTCCTGCCGATCGTCGCACCGAGCGATAGCACGATCCTGATCGAGGGGCCAAGCGGCACCGGGAAGGAACTGGTCGCCCGGGCGATCCATAACCTGTCGCCCCGCCGGGGCAAACGGTTCGTGGCCATCAACTGCGGCGCCTTGCCGGACACTCTCCTGGAGTCGGAGCTTTTCGGCCATAAGGCGGGCGCATTCACCGACGCCCGCTGCGACAAACCCGGCCGGTTCGCCCTGGCCGACAAGGGAACCTTGTTCCTGGACGAAATCGGTGAGATCAGCCCGGCCTTGCAGATCCGGCTGCTGCGGGTTCTTCAGGAAAAGGTGTACGAACCGCTGGGGTCCGTGGAGCCGGTCAAGGTGGATACCCGGGTCGTGGTGGCGACGAACAAGGAGCTCAGCCGCCTGTTGCGAAGCGGGAAGTTCCGGGAGGACCTGTATTACCGCATCAATGTTCTCCGGCTGGATCTTCCTCCTTTGCGGGAGCGCCGGGAGGACATTCCTCTTCTCGTCGAGCACTTCATTTGGAAGTTCAACCATCGCAGGGACAGGGAGATCTCCGGCCTGTCGGAAGAGGCATTGCAGGCAGTGATGGAGCACGACTATCCCGGGAACATCCGGGAGCTGGAAAATATCATCGAGCATGCGTTCGTGCTTTGCCAGAACAGTCTCGTCGGCATGGAGCATCTGCCCGCGTATCTTTGCCGTCCGACCAGGGGGGAAGGGGTGTTGCCAAGCGGGACCACCCTCCGGGACATGGAAAAGTTCGCGATTGCCGATGCTCTCCGGAAACACGGCGGGAACCGGACCGCCGCGGCCCGTGAGCTCGGGGTCGACCCCAGCACCCTATTTCGGAAGATCAAATCCCTCCGGATTTCCCCCCCGGAGCGGAATGGGCGGCAGCGACGGGAATAGAATGGCGTATCGCAACATGACATGTTTGAATATCATTGCAGATTGCAACACCCCCCTCTGTCCCCTTCTCGGGGAAGCCAAATAACATATTGATATAAAAAGATAAATCCTTCTCCTTTTCCGGCTGTTGACGTTTGGCACTCCCTTTGCTCCTTTCCCCCGAAGTATAATTGCATACTGTATACGATGTCGCCGTTTGCCCCGATACGTTGCTTGAACAACGGCATAAGGAAACCGTGGCGATCTCTTACGAATGGGAAAAGGAGGTGAGCCAATACGGAGGGAGGAAAAGATCATGGGAGGAAAATGCAGTGAACCGCCAGCAAAAGCGTGACGGAAGGAGGTAGCCTTGGATATTCGTCGAATCCTTTATGGCCTTGCGGGGGTCGCTTGTTGCGCAGCCCTGTTGCTCGCGGGGTGCAACGGCGGGGGCGGCGGCACCTCCTCGGCCCCGCCGGTTTCGGGGTCCGTCGTCGGCACGAGCACGACGCCCAGTGCCGATCTCCAGGAGATCGCCGAGAGGGTAAACGCGATCCTGGCCCTCGGCTACAACACGACGAATCCCGATGTGGTCATGAAACAGCTGAACGGTCTCGACAACACGAAAGCTCCCGAGGACCTTTTCGTGGTCGACACCCGGGAGCCTGCCGACTTTGCCGCGGGACACATCCCCGGCGCGATCAACATCCCCCTCCAGACGCTTCCCCAGGCCCTGCTCGACGGGACCTCCGGGATTCCTGCGGACAAGGAGGTCGTCGTGGCTTCCTACTGGGGGAACGACGGCAACATGGCCAGCCTGGTCATCAACCTCGCCCGCATCACGGACCCGGCTAATCCTGGCAACTTTCCCCGGTCCACGGCTCTCTTCGCGGGAATGACCTCCTGGTCCTTCGACAGGACGCTGGTTCCCTCGAACACGCGCTTCGACGACGGGGCCGGGGTGGTCACCGTGCAAAAAGCCACGGAGGCCGGGACGAATGCCGGGACGGATCAGGGTGCGTATCCGCGCTATGCCGCCTTCACACCGGTTACGGATACGCTGGTGAAGAAGATTCTGGTGCGTGCCGGGGATTACCTGAACTCCGTCCCCACCCAGTTCGACCTTCAGGTCTACCCGAAGACCCTGGCGGACAACCTGGAAGACGGCGACGCCGCCAATGATCCCCAGA